>Ga0210050_1001996_pt1 | contig 20652 bp, 24 predicted proteins | sample CryGey132114_all_FD_185463 | JGI IMG/M metagenome (GOLD analysis project Ga0210050, IMG submission 185463) | Groundwater microbial communities from aquifer - Crystal Geyser CG22_combo_CG10-13_8/21/14_all (SPAdes) (version 2) | ecosystem: Environmental > Aquatic > Deep subsurface > Groundwater ...
TCCCTTGAAGATATTGTTCAGGCGCTTGCTTAAATGGGATGACGTTAGTTTTTGCTCTCCGTTTCTTCGGTTGTATTTCTTCTGGATTTGCTTCTTGACCCTTAAACAAGCCTGCCGCACGTGTTTGCAGTTGATTCATATTCGTTCATTTGCTTTTTTATTTTCAACTCCATTATACCGTTTTTTTTGAATGTTTCTACATCCATTTTTTATTATTTCTATAACAAATTATTTTTTCTCTCCATTCTCAATTCTATTCTCGGACACGCTCCTAGCATGTTTAAGTTCATGTGCACAAGTAACTTTTGCTGTCCCCATCTGATCTCCTTCCTCCAGATCTTGCGTGGGTGTGGCATTAGAAAAATCATTGTGCAATACAATCTTCGTATCACCATTACTAAGATCTAATATATAACCCCAAGCATCCATTGATTTAAAATATACATTGTAATAACCATCTCCATCTACATCGCGTGGGGCTTGAAATCCACAGTTATTTATTTCAACTGTCCATGATTGATCTAAATAATTTGCTATCCTTTCGATATAGTCCGGGACACCATCATTATCAAAGTCATCAGAGGGAACGGGGTTTTCTCCACTTGTAGTGAATGAGAGTTTGAAATGACCTCCCGGGCTTATGTAACCTATTAATTCCTCATCTATAACAAGATAATTTTCAATAATATCCACAGAATTTTGGCTCAAATTATTTTTATTGTTGATGTACTCCGTTATTATCTCTGTACCACATTTTATTACAGATGTTAAATCCGGAACATACGCAGTGTTTACTTTTGAAGGATCGAACAACCTATAAATTTTATTTAGCATCATTTCATCAACTGTTATTTGGCCAATATTGTATGCTTGTTCTAACTGATTGAATAATTGTGCATTGCTCGGTACACTGAATATCAAGACAAATAAAATGAAAAAATTGATAGTTATTTTAGTTCTCATAGAAAATACTCCTAAATAAAGTTTGTTAAATAATTAGTTGTACTAGAATCTTGAAAAATATTTTGTATCATCTTTTACCAATACTTATTAATCCATATCTATCTATTCCGTTTAGGTATTTGAACCCTGCTATGACAATTAATTTATCAGTAACGGATATACAACGGTAATGGTTAGTCGTTTCACCTAACTCGTCATACTTTTTCCAACCTACGCCGTTGAAGTGCCACAATAATCCATTATACCCAGTTGTGAAAATATCATTAACATCGTTGCCTCTTACCGCATTCGATCCCCAACTGTTTATGTCACCTTTCCATATTGCAGTCCCTTCTCCTTTTGTACTTATTTTACTTCGGTAAAGGTCATAAAAGGTTAATGAAAACAATTTGTCTTTTTTTACCCAGATACTTTTAATCCACCCGGAGATGAAATCGGTCTTATATTCAAAGTGATCTTCTTCAATAACTTTAGTTATTACTCCATTGTTGTATTTTAATAATACAGTTGGCTTAAAATCTTTATAACCACAAATAAAAACATTATCTCCATCCCCATATACATCCGTTAAATCAGTTGTCGTTCTACTCTCAATTTTTATCCAACTGCTTCCATTGTAGTTGGCGATGTTGCCACCATTCCCAACTACATATAAATCATTGCAATTGTTACCCCATATTTTGTTGATCCAACTTTGAAAAATAACATTCGACAATTCGATTGAACTGTATGTTGTACCATCCCAATGAATAATCTGATCTAGTCCAATCCATACATCGTTAGTATTAAATGCAAAGATAGATTTCATTGGGGCAAGAAAGAACTGCCCCTTGCTATTTTTAAAGTAGATTCTTTCTGGTTTCCATTCTGCACCATCCCATTTTACCAAATTATAGAAATTGGGGTCTGGGTTCCCGAGAGAATCGTTCATATAAATTTCACCAACAGCCCAAATGTTGTTTTCATCTATTATAGCAACATCGTAAAGGGTGCTACTACTACCCTCGCCAAAGGTAAAGGTTTGCCATGTAAAGTTGTGGGTAGTGGTATCCATCGTTGTGGCAATTACTTCGTTGGTGGTTTGTGGTTGGTTGTTAGTAACAAAGGCTGCTTTTATTTTATAGCTCTGGTTGGGGAGGAGAGAATCAATGTAAAGTAAAGTATCGCTGCTTACAAGTGCAAGAGTTTGGTTCGGCTTATCATTAACAAATAATGTTAGAGAACTTGGGTTTTGGAAATTGGTGCTTGTAATTTTCACCCAAGCTTCTGTGCAAGAGACATCTTCTACGGTTAGTACAAAAGGGCTATCCGGTCCGGTTAATGTTTTTTTACAGTTAAAGTTTAAGAGTGCAAAACTTATTAACACAATAAAAAGAAGGTGTTTGAACATTATAGGTTTCCTACAAAATTTGTTCTGAAAGAATTAATTGAATTATTTTCCTCTGCAAAACTAAAAACAAAAACAACAATACGATCAAGAGATAACGGCTCAAGTGAACCTCCTTATTTTATTAGTGATTTAATATTATGATAACTGCTTTAGACCCTTGCTCTCCGCAGGCGGCGGCAATTTGCCCTTTAACTGTTCCGCTTCTTAGATAACTTAATCCCCAAGGATAAATCTCACTCCATGTACTTCCGTTGTAATGTGATACCGCACCATAATCAACCATATAAACATCGTTTACTCCATTGCCTCTAATTTTATATTTATATCTATCATTAACTTTGACTTCTTTAAACAAAAGATCATCACTGCTCGCAAACACACCGTCACCGCAGAAATATGTTTTTCTCTTGTCAGTCCAGACAGAGGAAATAGTATAACCTTGATTGCCAATTACGGTGATAGGAATATCTTCTACTTTTTTGTTTTCATCTATCTTTAGCAGTTTAATATCTCCGTCATTGTGCACATTAGTTACGGCACAAAAAATTCTTTGCTTTCCATTTTTGTCAACCGTGCCGTAAATATCATTTATATTCGTAATTGTTCCGCTTTCTATCTTCTTCCAGCTCGTCCCATTGTAATGGGCAATGTTGCCGCTGTTGCCTACTGCATATAAATCATTGCTGCTAGTTCCCCACAGCTTATTTACGTTTGAAGGGAAATTAATATTAAATGGAACGTTACTGAACGAATTACCATTCCAATGAATCCCTGCTTCAAACCAAACATCATTATTATTGAAAGCAAAAACTGATTTAATAACTGGGTAAAACGGTGTCCCATTTAATGATATTGGGATTCTTTTCAATTCCCAATTATTTCCATCCCAATGTATTGCATTATACGCTATGGGATTCGGGTTGTTGAGAGAATCGTTCATATAAATTTCACCAACAGCCCAAATGTTGTTTTCATCTATTATAGCAACATCGTAAAGCGTGCTACTACTACCCTCGCCAAAGGTAAAGGTTTGCCATGTAAAGTTGTGGGTAGTGGTATCCATCGTTTTGGCAACTACTTCGTTGGTGGTTTGTTGCTGGTTGTTGGCGACAAAGGCTGCTTTTATTTTGTAGCTTTGGTTGGGGAGGAGAGAGTCAACGTAAAGCACTGTATCATTGCTAAAAAGCGTTATGCTTTGGTTCGGCTTATCATCAACATATAATGTTAAAGAGCTTGGGTTTTGGAAATTGGCGCTTGTTATTTTTACCCATGCTTCGGTGCAAGAGACATCTTCTACAGTTAGGGTAAAAGGGCTGTCAGGTCCGGTTAATGTTTTTTTACAGTTAAAGTTTAAGAGTGCAAAACTTATTAACACAATAAAGAGGAGTTGTTTTTTCATATTTGTTTCCCTATAGAGATAATAGCTTTACTGTTTTTTTCACCTACTGTAACTACTGTTTTCCCTTTTATATCAGATGACCAGAATGATGCATTTACTTCAACTAATTGGTTCTGCCAGTTTACTCCGTTGAAATGCGTTATTAAGCCGGAACCTCCAACCGCAAAAATATTATTAACGGCATCTCCCCGTATACGGGTAACTAAACTTGCATCAATGTTAATCTTGGTCCATACATTATTTGCGTATTTAAATAATCCATGTCCGCCTGCATATAATTGGTTTGTATTGGGCGCCCAAGCAGTATAAATATTTCCAAAAATATTTGAGGTTAGTGTACTGATATGATTGTTTGAAATTTCAAGAACTCCTTTGAGGGTAGTTTCGAAATCTGAGACAGCACAATAAATTCTTTGGCTTCCGTCTTTCCCGGTTATACCAGAGACATCATAAATATTCGTTGTTGTTCCGCTTTCTATCTTCTTCCAACTGATTCCATCGTAGTGGGCAATGTTGCCGCTGTTGCCTACGACATATAAATCACCTCTGTTTCTGCCCCATATTTTGTTGATTGCTCCTGTTAATAAAGGGTTAACTCCACAATCCAATCGAACATTCTTTCCGTCAAACCAACCTATGCTTCCTCCGTTTGTAATTACTATATTTGAATCTGAAAATGCCCATATTGCTTGTAATGGTGGATATTCAACGGCACTACAAGCGCCATAGTAATATATTTTTTTCAGCTCCCACCTGCTTCCATCCCAATGGGCAGCATTATAGTTATTCGGATCCGCCTTACCGAGAGAATCTTTCATATAAATTTCCCCAACCGCCCAAATGTTGTTTTCATCTATTATGGCAACATCGTAAAGTGTGCTGCTGCTATGCTCGCCAAAAGTAAAAGTTTGCCATGTAAAGTTGTGGTTAGTGGTATCCATCGTTGTGGCAATTACTTCGTTGGTGGTTTGTGGTTGGTTGTTAGTAACAAAGGCTGCTTTTATTTTATAGCTCTGGTTGGGGAGGAGGGAATCAACATAAAGCAATGTATCACTGCTAACGAAGGTAATGCTTTGGTCAACTTTGTCGTTAACAAAAAGGGTTAGTGTATTTGGTGTTTGGTAATTGGTACTTGTTACTTTTACCCACGCTTCGGTGCAAGAGACATCTTCTACGCTCATGGTTGCAGTAGCGTTTGGTTCTGTTGGGGCTTTTTTACAGCAAAGGTTAAACAGCATTAAGAACGCAACAACCAAGGGAAAGAAGGAAGAAGAAAAAAAGAAAATGGGTTTAAGTGGTTTCATAAGTCTCTCAAATTTCTATTTGTTACGTTAAAAACAACAAGATCTATTTTGTGCATTATAAAAACACGGCAATAAAGGAGTAATTCTGCGTTTTTGTTTACTACAATTTTTTGACATCTACAATAAAAGGAAATAAACTGTTAAAAGATAGTAGGGAAACCCCTAAAAATGAGTAGGGAAATCCCTACTGCGAGTAGGGTTTTCCCTACTACTTGAGGTTGTCCCTCTCTAAAATTGGTAAAACAAAAAAGGTATACCAAAATGATATGCCTTTTCAATTAAAGAGAATTTAATTTATGCGAATGGAAGCCGGAAAATTTGTTGAGACGAAGAAGATCGTTCTCTTAAAGTAATTGGTTTTAATAGCGCGTGGATAATCTGATTAAATCAGTATAATCCGCGTGCTATTGTATTTACAAATTCTTAAACTCTAACTTTTATAACTACTTTTAGAACCGCGGAATTGCCTTCAACAGCTATTCCCGGTTTATGAACTTCGTGCGGAAAAATGATCGCGAACATTTTTTCACCTAAAGCAAAAAACTCTCCCTCACCGCTAAAAAATTGTACGTCTTTCGTTTCATCGTATTCCGTTGCCGTAGTCATTTTACCAATTTCAACAATTCCAATTTGTTCATCTCCGGAAGCAACAAATTGAATATCAATATATTTTCTGTGTCCTTCCCATTTTAATTCTTCTTCGGACTTTGTTTCGTATCTATTTACAATCGCAAAAACATTTTCACCGTCAAGCGGATATTTCCCATTTTCCACATGAGTAAAATCTGTTCGGAGTAAATACTCAAAAGCAACTCTAAAATTTTTATGAAAACCGAAACAGAGAGAAGCGTTTCTCAAATTATCAATTATCATTTTTACTCCGCTTTAGTTTTAAAATTTTTCATCATCCAATTTTTTACAAGGATCAAACCGATGGGGCTGATTATCGCAATAAAACCATAAACCAACCACATAAACTGGGTGTTCATTGCGGAGGGGGGAGTATTGATCGGGCAATAATGCATGAGAAACCAGCCGGAGTAAAAGCCGGTAATTACTTTTGTAAGGAACCATGGAAACTGTCCAACGCCCATATATAAACCGGTCATTCCTTTCGGCGCTACTTCCGCAATCCATTGCAGGAAACGGGGCTGCCACATCGCTTCACCTATCGTCATCAATAAAATATAAAGGAGAAATAAATAAGGATTTGGACCAATCGCCAAAAGAAAAGTCGGCAAAGCCATTACAGTGGTACCAAGAATCATCATCCGGTAAACATCTGCTTTAGCGGTTAAGCCTGCTACAAGCGGCGCGAGGAAAAATATTAGAATAGGATTTAGATTTGAAAATACTTCAAAGTATTCGCCAACAAATGAACCGGCAAAAGCGCGGTCGAGATAGTAAGGTATTGTAAGCCAGTTATGGGCGAAGAGAGTCTGCACCGGGATAAGGATAAAAATAAAAAGTGTAAAGCGTTTATCTCGAAAAGGATGCAGCGGTCTTTTTCTTAAAAATTCAAATATGGTTAACATGAACATTAACGCGGCGATAAATAAGAACAAGTCGATTGCAAGATTTAGTTTTAACCGCTGAATTGAAAAATGAACATTTAATGGATTATCAAAAGCCAAACCGGAGAGAAGGAAAAATCCAAGCATTACAAGTGCATAAGCAATTAACGGGATGTTGTTTACTTTTATTTTTACTGTTTTCTCTTCTTCCTCATCCTTAGAAGTATCACCCGCTTCTGCCTTAACACTTGCAACCGCAGCTTTGTCATTTTTCTTCGTGAGAATAACCATCGAAATAAGCAACGCAATAATGGTAAGAACTACATAAACCCAAAAGACAGCCGTTAGACCATTGGGTGGAAAAATGTTTTCGGAATGTTTGCGGGTGAATGAGGAAATAAATCCGGAGAAAAAAGCGCCGAGATTCATAAAACCGTAAATTGCCGCGTAAGCCATTGCCGCGGTTTTAGGTGTTGTGTATCGCTTTACCCCCGCGTATGCCGCCGGTTGATATAAACCGTAAGCAAGAACCATAATCAAAAGTCCGGAGGTCATCATAAAAAACATTGGCGACCACAAACCCGAACCCATATTTAAGCTGCCGGACAAAGCAACAAAAAACCTTCCGGTGATAAAGAGGATAAATGCTAAAGTAAGTGATTTGCGCACCCCGATCTTATCAGAAACACCGCCGAACATCAGCATTGAAAAGGTAATCCCGCCGGTAACAAAACTGTAGATTAGTCCTGCCTGCGCGTCATTAACCGAAAGATTTTCTGAAGAATATTTCCCGAGGATCGTTAAGATTCCAAAGTAAACTAAACCTTCGATAATGTAAGGAACGTTTACTCCCCACAAAGCTTTTGGAGCTTTGAAAAAAGCAATAAATGTTTCGTTTAATTCCTTAAAAGCATCCGACACTATTTCCGATAAATTCTTCGTCTCAGGATTCTGCTTGTTCTGTTCCGGCATAAATTTCTCTCTTTATTAAAAAACGTTTAATAGTTTTAACGCCATTATAAATATGGCAATAAATAAAATAATTTTTATAACACCCTCACCTTTTTTTATCGATATTTTTGCTGCCCACCAGGCGCCTAAAGCATTTCCTGCTGCCAGACTTAACCCAAAACCCCAATTAACATTTCCGGTAAAAACAAAAATAAGAAGGGCGGGGAATGTAAAAACAAGTACAATAAAAACTTTGTGCATGTTTACATAGACGAGATTTAATTTCATCAAATAATGAAGCGCAGCCATTAGTAGAAAACCAACCCCAATTTGAATAAATCCTCCGTAAAAACCGATGAAGAACATCGACACGTGAGTCCACAAACTAATTTTTTTATTCGGATCATCAGAGTAAACAGTTTTGGATGCTGGGATCATCATAGAAATAATGATGCCGATCATGATGATTGCGAGGACTTTATGAAACACTTCGTTACTCGTGTTAACCGCGGCAATTGCGCCTATTACCGCACCTGGAAGTGTAAGAAGCGAAAGTTTTATACTTGTACCGAACTGTGAATACTTTTCTTTTCTGAATGAGGAAATAGCGGCAACGCTTTGGATTACGATTGCAAGACGATTTGTTCCGTTTGCAAGTGCGGAATCTAATCCTAAAAATATAAGTACGGGAAACGTAAGAGCTGAACCGCCACCTGCCATAACATTTATTACCCCGGAAATAAGACCGACAGAAAAAAGTAGAAGTACAGAGGTTAGCTGATCCAAAATGGTTACAATTTTTATTTTGTTCTGAGCAAAACTATTTCTTTAGGTAAGCGAGGTGCACAAATTTATTCTTCGCCCAAATCAAATTCTTTTTCTGCAGTAACCGTTTGAGCGGAATTTTTGTCTTTGATGTTGATAACGAGTTTATATTTTCCTTCAACGAAAGTTGAATCAAGTTCAAATTGAATGTTGAGCTGCTGGTCAGGAAGTTTTTCTTTTACTTTGTTCGTCATAACATCGGAGAACTTGTTCTTTGCTGATGTACCGTCCGGTCTTTGCAAATCAACGGAGTAACTTAATTCAGAATTAAAAAATCCGCCTGCTTCATTCTGTTGAAATCCTTTTACGATTACGGAGGCATTTACTTCGGAGGCACCGTCTCCCATATCAAACGCGGCTGCTTCGGGATTAACCGCTTGTAATTTTGTTTCTTCTTTTTTACCACAGCCGAATATGAACAAAAAGCTTAATAAAATAAAATATTTTTTCATGGCAATTCTTTTGGATTTTTAAGTTTCATTTGAGAGAACCAGTGCTTTATTATAAAGCGATTCGCTGATCCTGATCTTGTTTTTTATCAATACATCGAGTTCATTTTTAACGTTGGTAATTTTACCAATTTGTTTTGCCTTGATCAATACGCCGATGGTTCCAATAACTTTCAAACCATTTAATTGAGCATACTTTCGAGCTTTATAATCATCGAGAATTATGCATGGCAATTTTTTCTCCAAAGCAATAATGATTGTCTCAGCTTCGCCAAGGTCGATTTCCTTTGAGAGAATATTAACCGCTATTCTATTTTCTGCTTTGATTATCAAATCAGTTGCAAAAAATTTTAATCTTTCGGAAAAAGGTTTTTCAATACCCGTAACTTCATTGAAAACACTTTTTGCGATAAATACTTTCTCGAAAAGATCGTTCAAAAGATGAAGCCTGTCCAATATTGCCAGAGAAATAAGCGGAGAAGAATTTATTATTACTTCCATTAAAAGTTTTCTAATTCTTGAGACAATTCTTCCGGATCATAGTTTATAATGTCTATACCGAATTTTTCTAATTCTTCTATAATTCTGAATCTATTCATTTTAGCGAGTGCCGCTGTTTGTCCAAGTGAAAGTTTATGTTGTTTGTACAATTGAGCGGCGGTAAAAATCTTCATTTGTTGTGAAAACTCATCTTCATTCAGATTCAAAGTTAATAGTATCTGTTCCGGTATCTCAACGTTTATTCTTAAAGTATTCATTATTCTGTTCCGATTATTATTTAAGGAGGCTTTTGCAAACCTCCTTAAATATTATTTATCCGTTCTTGGATTTAAATTCATTCATAAAATGAACGAGCGCTTCAGCGCCTTTAAGCGGGAAGGCATTGTAAACCGAGGCGCGGATTCCGCCGACGGAACGATGTCCCTTCAACCCGATAAATTGTGCTTTGGTTGCTTCATCAATAAATTTCTTTTCAAGCTCTTCACTTGGCAAGCGCCAGGTAATATTCATTAATGAGCGGCTCTCTTTTTCTGCGTGCCCTTTGTAAAATCCGCCGCTGTTATCAATTGCGTCGTAGATCAATCCGGCTTTGGAGAGATTGGTTTTGTACATTGCATCAAGTCCGCCGTTTTTTAACAAATATTTTGTAACCAACGCGATGATGTAAATTCCAAACACATTAGGAGTGTTGTAGAGTGAATCATTTTCAACATGAGTTTTGTAATTCAACATGGTGTGAAGAGAATCTTGACTTCTTTCCAACAAATCTTTTCTAAGAATATTTAACACAACTCCCGATGGTCCTATATTTTTTTGCGCACCGGCGTAGATCATTGCGTATTTATTCACGTTAATTTTTTTATGAAAAATATCTGATGAAGCATCGCATATCAAAGGAACATTTCCAACTTCAGGTTCGCTGTGCCATTCGGTTCCATAAATAGTATTGTTTGAAGTGTAGTGAACATATGCGGCATCGGCATCAAGTTTCAATTCATCTTGTTTTGGAATGCGTTTAAAATTATCCGCCTCGGTTGAAGCCGCAACATTAACAGTTCCAACGCGCTTTGCTTCTTTCAATGCTTTCTTCGACCAGGCTCCGGTTATGATATAATCAGCTTTATTTTTCGGCGGCATTAAGTTAAGCGGTACCATTGAAAATTGCAGACTTGCGCCGCCTTGTAAAAATAAAATTTGATAATCGTCGCTGATGTTTAATAATTGTTTTACTCCATTTTTTGCATCGGCTAAAATTGCATCAAACGTTTTTGAACGGTGGCTGATTTCTAAGATAGACATTCCAACCCCCTGCAGAGAGAATAAATGTTCTTGGGCTTCTTTTAAAACTTCTTCAGGTAATATTGCCGGACCTGCATTTAGGTTATAAACACGATTTTCCATGACTTGTTCCTTTTCTTTGAAAGTTGAGAAATTGCTCATTCAAATTTACAAGAAATTATTAACAGTCTCAATCAACTTCGCCGGGAGAATCTAAAAGATTTGTTTTTGCTTTTGGAAGGGTCACACAAATAGTTGTTCCGATTCCAACACTGCTTTCAATAGCGATGCTGCCGCCATTTTTTTCTGCCAATTCTTTACAGAGTAATAGTCCCAAACCGGTTCCTGTTTCGTCGGCGGTACCTTTTGTGGTATGGCGGGTTTCAATATTAAAAATCTTCTGTAAGAGTTCAGAGCAAATACCGATGCCGTTATCGTTAATGTATATCTCAATAAATCCAATTTTTTCTTTCGCCGAGATGCTGATTTCACCCAGCGACTGCGTGAACTTGATGGCGTTTGAAATTAAATTTTGTAAGATAGACTTTAGACAATACTTGTCAACAAAAACAAATTCCGGGCTCAAGATTTGGTTTATGATCGTAATTTGTTTGCTTCCAGCATTCGCATTAAGAAGCTCCAAAATCTCGGGCACTTCCTTTGAGAGATCAAGAACCACGGGGACAATCTCAATTCTGCTTGTTTGTATCCGCGACCAATCGAGCAAATTTTCGATGAGTGTATAAACGCGCTCAATGAGCGTTTTTATATACCCGACCGTTCTGACTTTTTCTTCTTCGTCCATAGTGTCAAATTCTTCGGCAAGAATTTCAGAGTAGCCCAATAAACCGGTAAACGGACTCTTTAAATCGTGGGCAATGATGGAAAAGAATTTATCTTTTGCCGCAATGGCTTCTTCAAGTTCTTCACTCTTTTGAGAGATCGCTTTGTTCTTTTTTTCAAGAAGAATTTTTAAGCTTCGAATTTTTATAAACCTGAAAACAAGAAGAAGTAATATGCAGATGCCCGAAACAGTAACAATGAGAAAGACACTATTCATCGTATGTTGTTGTTCAATTTCGAGCAGCTGAATTTTCTTCTCTTTTGTCAGCAGCTCAACTTCTTTTTCTTTCTCATCAATTTCAGTAATGACTCTTAACTCGGCTATTTTATCACTCGTAGCCGTGTTTAAAAGAGAATCGGAAGCTAAAGAATAAAGCTTGTGTAATTCAAGCGCTCTTTGATAATCCTGCTTTGCTTCGTATAAAGAAGAAAGCGCTAAATAGGATTGTGCAATATTTTTTTTATTATGATTTGCTCTTGCTTCGAGCAAGCTCTTGTTAAAGGAAGAGTCGGCTTTATCCAACAACCCTCGCGCCGCATAAACCTTTCCAAGATTTAAAGTGGTTTTAGAAATGCCGTAACTATCACGAAGGGTTTGCCAAAGACTTAGCGCCTTCTGAAAATAAGTTAAAGCTCTGGAATAATCTTTTTTGGCAAAATAGACTTCGCCTAAATCATCAAAAGAAAATGCTTCACCTAAAAGATCAACGCTTTCTGATTTAACGGCTAATGATTTATTCTGATAGGCAATAGCTTTTTCATAATCGTTTTTTTTGAAATAACTTTTGCCAAGATTATTCAAAGCTCTTCCCAGCACATATTTATTGGGATAATCTTTTGCGAACTGAAGGCAGCGGTTTGCATAAATGATTGCTTCGCCCGGCTGATTTATCTCGTTATAAATATTTGCAATATTATTAAGCGTGATCCCGATTTCAAAATTATCACCCAATTTTTCTTTTATGGCTAATGCCTGAGAAAAATAATCAAGTGCGGAAGAATACTCGCCCCACTTCCAATAAATTAAACCAATATAATTAAGCGATTGAGCGGTTTGTCTTTCCAGGCGCTTGGCTTTAGAAATTTTTAACGAAGACCGGAAATTTTTATAAGCAAGAACAAATTGTTCCTTCCTCCAATGCAGCAGCCCGATTTGATTATAAATTTCGGACAACTGAAAACTATCTTTTAGCTGAAGAAAAATTTCCAATGCTTTCTTGAATTGCTGTTCAGCTGTATCCAACTCATTTTTCCGATAATTTACGAAACCGATATTGCGAAGAGCAACCGCTTCACCGTAGCGATAGCCAATTTCACTCGCGGCACGTAAAGCTCGTTCGGTATTTGTAGATTCTTCTTGAATAGATTTTCGATTGTTTGCATCGGCAAGTTGGTTTAGAAGATCTACCTTTTCTTTTCCTGAAACGGAGGTAAGTTTTTTCTCGTAATCCTTGGGAATAGGTTGTGAAAATAAGATTGCAGGAAGGAGCAAAAAGAATAGCAAAATTAGAGGCAAGTATTCTAATAGCTTCTTCAATGAGATAGTATAGGTTGAGTCAGTTTTCAATTCCTTGTTAGAAACTATTTGTGGTTGTTAATATTAAGCAAGCCTGCAACATAAAGCGGCTTGCACAAAATTAATTTACTAAATTGAAATACAAAACAAAAATATTTACAGAAATTAAATTTGATGGATTAACAATCCATCCCGCAATTTCGGCTCAAACCAGGTAGATTTTGGAGGCATCACTTCGTTTGCATCTGAGATATTCATTAAATCATTTACGGTAACGGGAAATAAAGAAAACGCTACGGCGAACTTTCCGTTATTGACAAGTTTTTCTAATTCTTCGGTACCGCGGATTCCGCCGACAAAATCAATTCGCTTGTTAGTACGCGGGTCATCAACTCTCAAAACCGGTTCTAGTAAAAATTTTTGAAGAATGCTTACATCTAAATGATCGCCAACCGAAGAAGAAAGGCTATTGCTCGCTAAAACAGCATCGAGAGCTTTCAGTAAATACCAATCACCATCAAGATACATGCAAAACGAATTTGCTTCACGCGGTTCTTTTAAAATTGTTTTTTCTACAGAAAATTTTACTGAAATCGCATTAAGAAACTCTTCTTTTGTATTTCCACTAAGATCAGTAACAACCCGGTAGTAGGGAAGAATGTGCAGCTGTTCTGCCGGAAAGAGTACAGCAATAAAAAAATTGTATTCTTCTAATCCGGTATGTCCGGGATTATTGTCCATCTTTACTTTTCTTGCACGGCTTGCGCTTGCCGCGCGGTGATGTCCGTCCGCAATGTAAAAATTCTTTACCTGCGCCATTTCATCAACAAATAACTCATTGAACCGGGCAGGCAGAGTCCAAACCGTATGCTGAATTCCGTCAGCCGCAGTAAAATTGTAGAGGGGTTTTTCTTTTGTAGTTACTTTTTCGACTGCTAGATCAATTGCGGTAACACCTTTATAAGTTAAAAAAACCGGACCGGTTTGTGCTTCGGTTGTAACGATGTGGTTTGTTCTATCGTCTTCTTTTTCCTTCCGGGTTTTCTCGTGCTTTTTAATAACATCATTATCGTAATCATCCACAGAAAATGTAGCGGCAATTCCGGTTTGTGCTCTGCCGTTCATGATCAATCTATAGAGGTATAAATTGGGCGCATCATCAATTATTAGCGGGGCGTTTCTTTTAATTTCTTCTAAAACTTCTTTAGCCTTTTGATAAATTTCATTTGCGTAATGGTCAATTGAATCGGGGAAATGAATTTCAGCGCGGGTACAATTTAAGAGACTGAGCGGATTATTTTTTGCTAATGTGCGGGCTTCCTCTGTGTTTACAACATCATAGGGAACACTGGCAACTTTAGTTACTACTTCAGGGATTGGTCTCATTGCTCTAAAAGGACGGATAATAGCCATAATACTCCAAAAGATTAAAAATTTATATCCTAAAAATCGGAAAATTCTAACAATAAACCATCCGAATTGCTTTTCTATCTTTTTAGAATTAAATATATTGCAAAAAACATATTTGGGATTATGAACACTTATTCATATTTATTAGATGTTATCGAGAAAAAGGGAGCGGCTTATCTTATTCTTATTGATCCCGATAAAATTTCGGGTGAGAGTTTAACCACGTTTGTTTCTGTATGCGAGGAAGCGGGAGTTGATGGTTTCCTCATTGGCGGCAGTTTGTTGATGGGGGGAAATCTTGAAACTGCAATTAACTCGATTAAGAAAAGCAGTACGCTTCCAGCGATTATTTTCCCGGGCGCCGTTCATCAACTCTATGACAAAGCTGATGCTGTTCTCTACATCTCGCTCATCAGCGGAAGGAATGCCGAGCACATTATCGGCAAACATATTATTGCTGCGCCGATTATTAAACGAATGGAACTTGAACCAATTTCAACAGGGTATATGCTCATAGAATCCGGCACAAAAACCACTGCGGAATATATCAGCGGGAGTTTGCCCATCCCGCGGAACAAGCCGGAAATAGCGGTTGCGACTGCGCTAGCCGGGCAATATTTGGGGATGAAATTTATTTATCTTGAAGGCGGTTCCGGCGCGCAATTATCAGTTCCCAAAGAGATGGTTTCTGCCGTTTCAAAAGCTGTTGATGTGCCCGTAATTGTCGGCGGAGGAATCCGCACACCTCAAGAAGCTTTCGAAAAAATTGAAAACGGCGCTAAAGTTGTTGTAACGGGAAACTTTTTTGAAGACAAGAAAAATTGGGATTTGCTCAAAGAGTTTGCTGATGCAATACATAAAAATGGAGTATAAGATGTCATTAAAGGAATTAGAAAAAAAACTTACAAAAATCGAACAGGAATTGAGCCAGATTAATAAAAAACTGGTTGATGAAAAGCTGCATTCATTTAAAAAGAAAAAAAAAGGAAAGAATTTTGTTCAACAATGGTCTGAACTTGGAAAAAAGGTTCAGAAAGCATGGGACAATATTAGTCTTGCCGAAGAACTTAGATTTCAACGAGGCAAAGAGCTTTGAAAAGATATACGATTGATACTTCAGTTTTTGTTTCTGCACTTCTCAGTAAAGAACAGAACCATAGCAAAGCTATTGAAATTCTTTCGAGTATTTCTTCTGAGGATTCTATAATTGTGTTGCCATATACTGTGCTTATTGAAATTGCATCGGCAATTTTTAGAAGGACAAAATCTGAAGAATTAACGCTTTCGGCTATCCGAACATTAATTCAAAATGAAAAAATCTTTTTTGTAAAACTTGATAAAGACTTTTCACTTAGGATCATTAAGACAATTTTGAAGTATAATCTACGGGGGATGGACTCCATTTTAGTTCAGGTCTCTCGAAAATATAAAACTGAATTGATTTCTTTTGACGAAGAAATTAACTTGAAATTAAAAGAAAATTAAAAATGGATAATCAAAAATTTATCTCCGATTCACTAATAGAGAGTTCTGAAACAAAGTTAAAGATACTTGAGAGTTGTACGGGCGATATTGAAAAAGCAGTTGATCTTTTAGTTAGCGCATATAAAAACGGTATGAAGCTTTTGCTTTGCGGCAATGGAGGCAGCGCTGCAGATTGTCAGCATATAGCAACAGAGTTAATGATCCGTCTTAGCCATCACATTCAAAGACCCGCGCTTCCGGCAATTGCGCTAACTACCGACTCCTCAAATTTAACCGCAGGTGGAAATGATATCGGTTATGAAAATGTTTTTGCCCGCAACGTTGAAGGTTTGGGGAACGAAGGAGATATTTTATTAGCAATTTCTACAAGCGGAAATTCTTCAAACGTTCTAAAGGCTGTTGAAAAGGCACATTCGAAAGGAATGAAGGTAATAGGATTTCTTGGCGGCAACGGCGGAAAACTAAAATCAATGGTTGATATTCCGGTGGTAATTCCATCAACCAACACGCAAAGAATACAGGAAGGTCACATTACGGTCGCCCATATTATTTGCGAATTAACAGAAGAAGAACTTTACGGGGAAAAGTAACCTTTCATCCAAATATAAGTAACTCATCTCCCCTGTCAGAATTGTTACAAAAGGAAATTTTAAGTATTTTTGAACCGAAGGAAAAAAAACTTCGAAAATGACAGGGTTGATATTATTTCAAAATATGGAGAGTTGGCAGAGTGGTTGAATGCGACGGTCTTGAAAACCGCTAAGGATGTAAGTCCTTCCGGGGTTCGAATCCCTGACTCTCCGCTAGTAAAGTAGAGAGCTCAAAAACATCGTTTTTGAGCTTTTTTCCTGACTTCTGACGGGTGGAAAAAAGCAAAAAAATGGTCTCTGTAAGTGGTTGAATTATAAGGAGTTAATATTTTCGATGATCGAAAATACCGCACTAACGATTATTTTTGGGTATGTTATCGATAAGAAAAGTAAAAACAAAATCCGGTGCAACAGCTATTCAAGTGGTTGTTTACGAAGGGAAAAAATCCAAGATAATAAAACACATCGGAAGCGGTAAAGACAATTCAGAGATTTCCCTACTGAAAGAAAAAGCCGAAGAATTTATTAGTGAATATTCCGGACAGTTATCGCTCTTTAATGAACCAACTCAGAATATTTTGTTCGTTGATAGAGCTAAATGTATTGGCGTAACTCATCAATTTGCAAGCAGGTTTTTATTGAGTTGCGCAAAAGAATGTGGATTATCAGATATAGATGAATTACTCTTAGACTTATCAATTATGCGTTTGTTATTCCCCGCATAAAAACTTAGAACAATATGGATGCTCTCACAATATTTTGGTATCACCTATTCGCAGCGCATTTATCGTAAAATTCCAAAACTCATAGAGCTAAAATCAGAGATTGAGAAAAGAGCATACACGCTTGCAGTAAAGAAATTTAACGAGCAATTTTATTTTGTTTTGTATGATGTTACCACCCTGTATTTTGAAACTTTCAAATCAGATGAACTACGAATAGAGGGATTTTCCAAAGACAATAAACCACAGCAGCCACAAGTGGTTATTGGATTATTGGTAACCCATTCGGGATTCCCATTGATGTATGAAGTTTTTCCCGGAAACACATTTGAGGGGAAAACGATGTTGCCAATTATAGAAAAATTTATAAGCGGGCATAAAAAAACAAAACCGATAATAGTGGCAGATGCTGCAATGTTGTCCGAAGAAAGATTAGAGGAACTCAAGGAGAAGAAAATTTCTTACATAGTCGGGGCAAGATTAGCCAACACCAATCTTGTTTTGGTAAAACAAATTCATAATAGATTACAAGACAAAGACGGAGCAATTGTTCGTTTCCCCTCAATTCATGGTGATTTGATATGTAATTTCTCTGCTAAACGCTACAAAAAGCAGTTGAATGATTTGAACAAACAGATAAAAAAAGCAGAGGAATTTGTGGCAAAGAAATCAAGCGGGAAAAGAGCAAAATTTGTTAAAAAGTTATCTAAAGAAGCAGTCGGACTCAATAAAGCATTAATTGAAAAGCACAAACTTCTTTTAGGAATAAAAGGGTATTGCACTAATATTACAGAATCAGATTTGTCAAACGAAGAAACGATAGCTCGTTATTATAATCTATGGAGAATTGAACAATCATTTCGTATGAGTAAGAGTGATTTACAGACCAGACCTATTTTTCATCACAAGGAAGATGCGATACGATCACATGTGTTAATCTGCTTTGTTGCTTTGATAATCGAGAAATACTTAGAACTTTCTACCAATCTTTCGCTGAGGAAAATTCGTGATTTAATTTGGGGTATTACCGAAACTCACATTCAAGATAAACTGACTAAAAAGATATTCATCTTTTCTTCTCCGACAAATGATATAACCAGCAGTTCCCTCGCAGAATTAGCAAAAAGCTGGAAACTTCTACCGCACTAAATGTCAAAAGTCAGGAATAATCCAAATAAAAAAAATAAAAGTAGCATCTGTCTGGCAAGTATCAAGTAGGGTTCCCTTTGGCGGGGTATGCCTTTGGATGGGACCCAGTCAAAACGAGATTTGCCTTGCAGTTTTGATATTTAAGTTTTCGTATATTTGAATAAATGAAAAAATTATTAACCTTTCTAAAATCACTTTTCAAGAAGGAACCTATCATCATCGACATGGATGATGACGAGGAAGACTAACATATGCAACTAACAGTCAAACTCATCCAACTTCTTCCTCTCCAAACTGGCGAAGGCAAGAACGGTCCATGGAAAAAACAAGATATAATTGTGGAAACAGATTCACAATATCCGAAGAAAATATGCATCTCTATTTGGGGCGATAAAATTAACCAAGCCGTTTTAGTTCTTGGTGCTACGCTCAATATTTCCTTTGACGTTGAAAGCAGAGAGTATAACGGGAAATGGTATACAGATGTGAAGGCGTGGAAGATTGAATCCACTGGTGAACAACAAACTACTCCTCCGTATGAAGAAACTGACATAATTCAACCGTCAGAAGCGGATGAGGATCTTCCGTTTTGATTTGGAAATAGTATCATCTGCATAGTTTCATGCACTTGTGCTTCACTGATGTCTTCGGCAATATGTCATAAAATTATTGTTGATTATTTCAAAGTTCATTCATAATTTGTATTGAAAATAAAATTTGTAGTAAGAAAGCAAAACAGTGAAGAGACTTTATCTTGATGTCTGCACTCTTTGTAGACCATTTGATAATCAAAATCTAATGAGGATTCGGTTTGAAACGGATGCCTACTATTTAATCCTTGATGGCATTCAAAGGAAAAAATATGAGATGATAGTTTCACCAGTCCATTATAAGGAGATTGAAAGTATAGAAGATGTACGTGAAAAAGTTCAAGTGCTTGAGCTTTTATCAGCTTATGGCATCCAATCCAATTATGATGCAGACAAGGTCAAAAAACGAGCTGAAGAACTTATCTCATTCCATTTCGGAACGGCAGATGCTGTTCATTTGGCATTTGCAGAAAGATCATCCGACTATTTTATTACATGTGATGATAAGCTAATTAAGCGAAGTAGAAAAATTAAACTCGATTTAGTTGTTACCAATCCCGTAGAATTTTGTATAAACGAGGAATTAAAATGAACCAGAGCGAATATATAAACGAAGAAGAACTATTAAATAAAGCAATAAGATTATTAACTGAAAAGTTAGGACCATTGGAGACGAGCCGATTCCTTTCCATTGCTGGGAAGCGAAGATCCGAATCTGTTAAACGTCATCATCAATGGCAAAATAGTTTGGATAAAGAAAAATTTTTCAAATCCGTTTTCAATAAATAAACCAATTCCAAAATCAAGCCGACCATCACGATCGGCTTTTCATTTACCAAATACCGAAAAAATTACTGATGTCGAACCAGATTTCACTCACTTTTCCATTTTCGTCCCTCAAAACAAGCCGATCAAAGCTGTACTTGTTGTCGTGAATCAGCTCTTGGAAAAGCAGCTTCCATTTTTTTTGAATTATCTTAAAATCTCGTCTGATAAGAGCATATTCTGCATCAACCCCCTCAAAATTTGTTCTTGCACCAGTGATTTTAATTGCTTTGCCTTTGGATGTGCCGTCGCCTTGCGTGTAGCGTATCATTGTTGCCCCTCCAGATTATTGTTTACCTTGCTGAACAGCTCTCTGAACGAAGTCTGTGCTGGACGGTTTGCCAGTGCTTGCAAGTAAACTTGTTCAGCCTTGCTGAGCGGCTTCGGGTTAAATATTATTTTCTTTTTCATTTAACTTGTACCTCCGAATGTATCTGCATGTATATGGTGAAACTTCTTCTCCGAGTTCGATTGACAGCTCCTTTGCTGCCAAGTACATACCTACTCGCGAAAATATTTCTCTGAATTTATCAACTCCTACTTTATTTAACAACTTAGTTGATTCTGCGTATGAAGTGTCCCGACACTTACGTGTCGTCGGATGATTGTGATGTCCCATTTTATTTGCTCTCCTTTTTTTATGAATTTAATACTCTCCTAGGAGCGTGTCCGAGAATATAGTTTTTTCAAATAGTCAATGATAGGTTTCAGACCAATTTTTCAAATACAATCCCAAAACAGTAAAACAAGAATTAAAAAAAATAAGGAAGCAGATTTTAAGCCGCTTGTGTAACCATTTTCCCGTCGAGGACACTAACCAGCTCGTTCTTTATTGCCCTTATTATCTTCTTTATGTTATGCACAGCACAGACGAGTGAGAACTCACCCGCGACTTTTTCAACTCCCCGTAAACTAAATTTTCTAAATCCACCGTTCTTTATTTGACCA
>Ga0210050_1002008_pt1 | contig 20534 bp, 20 predicted proteins | sample CryGey132114_all_FD_185463 | JGI IMG/M metagenome (GOLD analysis project Ga0210050, IMG submission 185463) | Groundwater microbial communities from aquifer - Crystal Geyser CG22_combo_CG10-13_8/21/14_all (SPAdes) (version 2) | ecosystem: Environmental > Aquatic > Deep subsurface > Groundwater ...
TGGAGCGTACGATTTAGTTTAGAGCCACCACGCGCTCCGCGCGTGGCACATTACCGGTTTTTGAAATAGGTTTTAACTTGGTACAATAGAGACACACATATAAAAAGCGCCTGTTGCGGCGCTTTTTGTATGTGTGCGCGGGAGAGGATTTGAACCTCCACGGGGCTAAGCCCCACCAGCCCCTCAAGCTGACGCGTCTACCGATTCCGCCACCCGCGCAAAATATTTTTGTATCCGCATTGTAACAGAAAGATATATGCATTAAAAGAACCGCCACTGTGCGGTTCTTTTTTGTTATTCTTGTTTTGAATCTTCCTTTTTCTCTTCCGGTACCTCGTTTTGTTTCTCTGTCTGAACCGTTTCTGCTGTTACGTTTTCTTCCGTTTCCTTCGGTATTTCTTTTTCATCTGCCGGAGATATATCCGGTACCGGTTGTTCTTCCGGTGGCGCATCAAATCCTACGCGGCCAAGATTGTCCACATCAAGACGTTTCTGGCGGCGGCGAAGTTCTTTCGCCGCTTTTTCGCGTACATAGTAGAGTTTTGCGCGCCGTACGCGGGATCGCTTTACAATTTCGATTTTCTCAATATTGGGAGAATACAGAGGAAAAATACGCTCCACACCAACGCCCTGCGCTATCTTGCGCACAGTAAACGTTGCCCCCGCCTCGGTGCCGTGCTTGCGCGCAATAACAAGACCCTCGAATATCTGTGTTCGAGTTTTGTCTCCTTCCGTAATGCGCTGGTGAACACGAACTGTGTCCCCGGGACGCATATCAAGGTTTTTTCGCTCCGCTACCGGAACGGGTGATGCTATTATGCTTCCTTGCATGGATAAAATATTTCTCTATAAACTACCATGGTGTTATAGCAGAAAATTATGTACTTGGCAATATAGCCAGGTGCAGAAGAACGGTATGGAGATCCGCCGGTAAAGGCGCGCTTGCGTGTACTGTCTTTCCGCCAGGTACTACAAACTCCAGTTCTTCGGCGTGAAGAAAATGATGCGTAAGCCCTTCGGGACACACAAACCGCTTCCCGCCATACAAATTATCACACGTAACAGGAGTTCCGAGAGAAGATAAATGGGAACGAATTTGATGCGTACGGCCCGTATGCGGAAATACTTTTAACAGGGTAAACTCCTCATAGCGTTTTAGTACTTCATATTCCGTAATTGCTTCTCGGGCTTTTTCATCCGGACGCGGTGTTGCTACACGTTTTCTGAAATCCTTTTTCGAGCGCGTTATGGGCAGATTTATTACCCCTTCGCTCTGTGTCATCCGGCCTACCACAAGCGCTATGTAGGTTTTTTTAATGGTTCGCTCCTGAAACTGCTTTTTTAGAAATTCATGTACTTTTTTATTTTTCGCGATAAGAAGAACGCCGGACGTGTCTTTGTCCAACCGATGTGCAAGCTCCGCTTCGGGGTACTGCTTTCGTACATCGTCTAATATAGTTCCCTTGTTATAATGCTCGTCCGAATGCACCGGTACGCCTGCCGGCTTGTTTATCACAAGAATGTCATCGTCTTCGTAAATTATGGGCGGCATGGTGGGCGTAAGAGGACTCGAACCTCTGACCTCTACAATGTCAATGTAGCGCTCTAACCAACTGAGCTATACGCCCAAGCATAATCATTTATAAAGAACATATTATTGAATATAGGGCAAATGTGTGGTATTCATATGATATCACAAAACACGGTCCCATCGTCTAACGGTTAGGACGCCAGGTTTTCCCCTCGGGATTGCGATTTACAATCAAATCACAGATTTGAGTAAATCGGGAACATCCTGGAAATCCGTCTTTTCATAAAGGCACGACGATGAATCGTAATAAGAAAAAACGGTATTAACAATAGAGTGTTTGCACAAATTAATTAAGACACACGGTCCCATCGTCTAACGGTTAGGACGCCAGGTTTTCATCCTGGAAATCGGGGTTCGATTCCCCGTGGGACCGCCACACATAAGTCATAATTGTTCCCTGCATTAAAAATGATTTTTCATACTCTCCATTTTAACAAAACAGGCAGGTATCGGTATCCACATCCAGGTAATTACCCCGAAACATATCCACACCCGTACTCCTATTGCATTATTTTTTCTTAGGACTATACTATCGGTAGTACATTGACGGAGGAAATATTTATGGCGTAGGGGGCTCCCTGAATTACCAGTTATATTCATTACTCGCTATTAAAATATCACGATAGCATATGCATATGTTATTCATATGCTGCCGTGACGTTTTAATTCCATAGTCTTTCTACGCCTTCGCATACCTGTGTATTTTTTAGTGTACAAGTATGGTAAGTGGGTGTTTTTTATTGTTTATTATAATATATAATCCTATGCAATTTTTGAAGAAATATCTTGTTGCTATTATTGCCATTATTACCCTCGTCGCGGGACTTTCTTTCGCTTACGCAAACGAGGGCGGTGTGATGGCGGAAGAAGCGGGATCTCATGCCAACGTTGCTGTGACATTTCTTTGGATTGCCGTTATTTTACTGGCGGCAAAATTCTCCAGTCTGGTGGAACGTTTTGGTCAACCATCGGTTTTAGGCGAGTTGGTTATCGGAATTGTACTGGGAAACCTGGCTCTTATCGGCATTCATACGCTTGAACCCATTAAAGACAATGCCATTATCCAGTTTTTAGCAGAACTTGGTGTTGTTATTCTTCTCTTTCAGATTGGCCTTGAATCGAATATTCAGAAAATGCGCACCGTTGGAGGAAGCGCATTTTTAGTGGCTATTGTGGGTGTTGTTGTTCCTTTTATACTGGGAGCGTATATCGTAGGCCCCGTATTACTTCCGGGACTCTCCTCCAGTGCGTATTTATTTCTCGGCGCGGCCATGACGGCCACATCGGTTGGTATTACCGCGCGTGTATTTCGTGATCTGGGAAAACTGCAAATGAAGGAGGCACAAATCGTACTGGGAGCCGCCGTTATTGATGACGTGCTTGGCCTTATTATTCTTGCGGTTGTATCCGCAATGGTTACATTGGGTGCCGTTTCGTTTGGCGCGGTTGGATGGATTGTCGCAAAGGCATTTCTGTTTCTTGCGGGTGCTATTGTTGCCGGACGATTCGTGGCTGATTACCTGGGGCGTCTATTTTCCCATATCCATACCGGTACCGGAACGAAATTTACTCTTGCCATATCATCCGGACTTATCCTTGCCTTTGTGGCTGAACAAATCGGACTTGCTCCCATCGTGGGTGCGTTTGCCGCCGGTCTGGTACTTGATCCCGTGCACTTTCGGTACTTTAAGAATCCAAAAATTGTTGATGATATCGGAGAATGTATTAGTGACGATATGGATAAAGTGTGTCGGAACCGTATTGAACAAGTTATTGAATCCCATGCGCACAAACATGTTGAGGACATTATTGAACCGGTTGGATTGTTTCTTGTTCCTATTTTCTTCGTTGTAACGGGGATGGGCGTTAATTTAGCAACACTCGCGGACGGCCCTCTTCTTCTTGTGGCTCTTGGCGTTACGGTTGTGGCATTTATTGGAAAGGTTGTTGCCGGACTTGTTGCCGGAAATGTAAGTAAATCCATTGTAGGTTGGGGCATGGTACCCAGAGGCGAAGTGGGACTTATCTTTGCTACAATTGGACGATCTCTGGGTGTGGTATCGGAAGAACTCTTTTCCATTATTGTCATTATGGTTATTCTTACCACTCTCTTTACGCCGCCGGTACTTACGTTCTTTTTAAAACGTGCGAAAAACACATCCCCGGCAGATGTTCCCATTCCAACACCGGCACCGGCACATTAGTATCTAAATAACATAAAGAAAAACTCCACCCATGGGTGGAGTTTTTTTGTGTTGCACTTCCTCACTGAACGGTGTTCAGTTCGGTGAGCGCGGCTTCAAGTTCTTCATCGATATCGGCAAATTCCTGGTCCAGGGTGTCTATATCCGTATTATTAAGCTCTTCGTCGATAACCTTCAGTGTAGTGTCTGAACTTACCTGCTCAATAACTTCCGGCGGAAGGGCTCCGCTGTCATTATCATTATTCGCGAAATAATATACACCTCCCAAAATAATGGCCGCCACGATGATGAGAATTATGAGGTTTTTATTCATATTCTATTGTTAATTAATATCATCATCACCATTATCATCTTCATCGTCCGACTCATCATCTATGTTGTCGTCGGCATCACTATTCCCGTCTTGCACCGATACCACCGCATCCTTGAGAGCGATATGGGCCTCGCGAAGGAATGCTTTTACGTCTTCAAATAATGCTCGAGCGTTTCCGATAGCATCAGCAGGATTCTCCGCGTCCACCGCACTACGCAGTGCACCTTTAGCATCATCTAAAGATGTCTGCGCGCTGGCAATTGCCGCATGTGCCGTCGCAATATACTCACGTGCTACGCTTACATCGCGGCCGTTGCTTTCCAATAAAGCCAGGCGCGCGGTAAATTTTTCAGCAAGATGAGTGAGCCGGTTAATGGCGGCCTGTACACGATCTATAATTTTTTCCGCATGATTTCGAATACGCTCCTTACGCTCTTCGTTAAGCTTTGTCTTATGCTCTTCCCATCTTGTTCGTAATTCCTCCTTTCTTTTTTCGATCTGTTGTTTCATTTCGTCACGTTTCTCATCGACCTCACGCCTGCGTTCTTCCATACGCGCATTTATCTCCAACGACCGCCGTTCCATCATTTCATCCATCCGACCCTCTCCATTTTCTCCTGAAAACTCTTCCCGATCCATCATTATTCCCGGACGATTCTCTTTTATTTCTTCACTGTGCTCTCTTTGCATATCTGCCCGCATCTGCAATGCATCACGTCTTTTTTCCAAATCCGTAAGCTGGTTTTCTCGCTTGAGCCGCAACATCTCTTCACGTTCTTTTGCCGTAAGGTTATCCTTTAATCCTTCCTCCTGCATCATTTGCAAATCCGAAGAATTGGTAGGAGTGTCCTCCGCTAAAACTGCCATCGGTCCCGCAAAAGAGAGTGCGAAAACCGTAACTAAGGTAAAACCATATTGTAATATATTCATAATGGATATTTAGTACATAATAACTATATATCGACCGGATATGTATGTATGCTTTCTATCTCTTTATAATAAACGAGCACGAATAACGGGTCAATTTACAAACACACACATTAATAGTACCGTATGTCCATGCATATTCTCTCCATAGAAACATCGTGCGATGAAACATCCATTGCTCTTGTTGATGTGAATAATGATGGTGAAACGCCCGTTTTTTCCGTGCGCTCCCACATAACCTCCTCCCAGGCCGCATTACACAATGTATGGGGAGGCGTTGTGCCGAATATGGCAAAACGAGAACATGAGAAAAACCTTATTCCCCTTCTTCTTCAGGTTCTTGGTAAATCGGGTGTGGAGAATAAAAAATCCGGATCAAAAAAATCAGATCTTAGCGTTCTAGATTCTATTTTTGAACGCGAAACATATCTTTTGGAAAGATGTAAAAAGGAAATTACTCCTCTTCCCGTACCGGCAATTAACCTTATTGCCGTAACCCAAGGACCGGGACTGGAACCGGCACTTTGGACGGGTGTTAATATGGCGCGTGCGCTTTCATATATATGGAATATTCCCCTTTTGGGCGTTAATCATATGGAGGGACATATAATTTCGGCGGTTTTAAAACAGATAACGGACGAAGAAAACGAAACATACGCATTATGTACCGTACCTTATCCCGCACTTGCACTGCTAGTAAGCGGCGGACATACCGAGCTGATTCTCATAAAAAAAGGGATGCAATATGAAATTATTGGCGCCACGCGGGATGATGCCGCCGGTGAGGCGTTTGATAAGGTGGCACGCTTGCTTGAACTTGGATATCCGGGCGGTCCCGCTATTTCTCATTTGGCGAAAACACGGCAAAAAACGGATGAAAAAGAAAAAAATTTTGAAATTGTACTACCGCGACCCATGCTTCATTCCGGAGATTTTGATTTTTCGTTTTCGGGCATTAAAACGGCTGTGTTGTATTTAACCGAAAAACTTAAAAAAGAACATGTTTCCCTTGAGCAGATGCGTCCTTTTATTGCAAAGGAATTTCAGGATGCGGTTACGGAAGTTCTCGTTACAAAAACAATGAGGGCGGCAAAGAAGCATGGCGCCCGGGCAATTCTGCTCGGCGGCGGAGTTGCCGCCAATGACCAGTTGCGCAGACAATTAGGCGCAGAAATTAACAACCAACTTCCTCCTGATACCGCCTGTTTTTTGCCGTCCACCCGCCTAACGGGCGATAACGCACTCATGATAGCGATTGCTTCTTATATCCACCGCGCGGACGCCACGACAAGCATATGGAAAACTCTTCGGCCGGAAGCGCGGATGCGGTTGTAGATACGGTAAAAGCAGTGCTAGTATAGCGTTATGTCTTATAATCTATCGGATTTTGAAAAACCGTATAATCCCAGGGAAACAGAGGAAGTTATATATAATCAATGGGTGGAATCGGGATTTTTTAATCCGGACAACCTACCGGGTGAACGAACAGAACCCTATACCATTATTCTTCCTCCTCCAAATGTAACGGGAACACTTCACCTGGGACATGCGATGTATACCGTACAAGATATTCTTGTACGATTTTGGCGTATGCGGGGTAAAAAAGCATTATGGTTGCCGGGAACGGATCACGCCGCCATTGCCACGCAGGAAAAAGTAGAGCGGGAAATATACAAGAAAGAAAAAAAGAACCGGCACGATTTGGGTCGCGAAGAATTTTTGCGGCGCGTGGAAACATTTGCAAAGGATAGCCATGACACTATCGTAAACCAGCTTAAAAAAATGGGGTTTTCTTTGGACTGGTCGCGCGAGGCATATACGCTCGATGAGAAACGCTCATATGCCGTGCGCACGGCATTCAAGCGCATGTATGATGCCGGACTTATTTACCGCGGACATCGAATAGTAAACTGGGATCCGAAAATGCAAAGCACGGTTTCTGATGATGAGCTTGATTATAAAGATGAGGCGGCGCCGTTTTATTATCTGAAATACGGTCCATTTGTTATAGGAACCGCGCGCCCGGAAACAAAGTTTGGCGATAAGTATGTTGTCATGCATCCGGATGATGAACGGTACGCAGAATATAAAGACGGACAGAAAATTAATCTTGAATGGATTAACGGTCCCATTACCGCGACTATCATTAAAGATACGGCAATTGATAGAGAATTCGGGACCGGTGTTATGACCATTACTCCTTGGCACGATGCAACCGATTTTGATATTGCCGAGCGACACAACTTAGATAAGGAGCAGATTATTGATTATTACGGAAAACTACTTCCCGGTGCCGGTGAAGAGTTTGCGGGTATGAAAATTATACCGGCGCGCGAAAAAATTATTGAAAAACTGAAAGAAAAAGGGTTGGTGAAAAAAATAGATGAAACTTATCAGCACCGCATTGCCATAAATAGTCGTGGAGGCGGCACGATTGAGCCGCAAATTATGGAACAATGGTTTGTCGATGTAAACGCGCCGTTTAAGCATGAACATTCAACCATGCGGAACATTCCTGCCGGCACGGAAACGTCACTGAAAAAAATAATGCAAACTACCGTTGAAAGCAAGGAAATAGCGCTTGTGCCGGATCGGTTTGAAAAAATATATTTTAACTGGATCAATAATCTTCGTGACTGGTGTATTAGCCGGCAAATTTGGTTCGGACACAGAATTCCGGTGTGGTACTGCGAATATTCCGGTTCTGATAAAAAAATAAGTCCTCTTTGCGCGGAACCAATTGTAAGTATTGAGGAAATTACCGCATGTCCCCACTGCAAAGGAACAGTTCACCAGGATCCCGATACGCTAGATACCTGGTTTTCGTCGGGTCTTTGGACATTTTCCACACTCGGATGGCCGGAAGATACGAGTGATTTTCAGATATATCACCCCACCAATGTTCTTGAAACCGGATATGACATTATTTTCTTCTGGGTTGCCCGCATGATTTTAATGAGCGGTTTTCATACGGGAACCATTCCATTTCATACGGTATATTTCCATGGTCTTGTGCGGGATAGCACGGGACGTAAAATGTCCAAATCTCTGGGAAACAGCATTGATCCGCTTGATATGGCTACCCTATACGGCGCTGATGCAACGCGTCTTTCTCTTATCATAGGAAATGGTCCCGGAAATGATCTCAAAATGTCGGAAGATAAGATTCGCGGATATCGCAATTTTGCCAATAAAATATGGAATGCAAGCCGTTTTGTCCTCTCGAATATTCATGATACCAATCTTTCGGAAAAACCCCCTCTTACAAAAGAGGATGAAAGGATACTGGAAGAGTTGCATGTTTTTGCTCGGGAGATAACATCGGATATTGAATCGTATAAATTATATCTTGCCGCCGAAAAGCTTTATCACTATTTCTGGCATACGTTTGCTGATACGATTATAGAAGAATCGAAGCCGCGCCTTGCCAAGAAACAATCGAAGGACAGAGACGCCGCGATTTGGGTGCTTCATGAAATCCTTGAAACTCTCTTAAAGCTCCTTCATCCCTTTATTCCGTTTGTAACGGAAGCCATTTGGCGCTACATGCCAAAAAAAGACAAAGAACTCTTGTTAGTAGAAACATGGCCTTCTTGAAAGCATGCTCTATAATCCATAAGATAATGCCAAAAAATATTTATTTTTGCCTATCTTTTCCAAGACATACACTATGACATCTTTTGGCACACAACTTTTGTATGCTGTTTTAGGCGGTCTTATTCCTGCTCTTGTTTGGCTTTTCTTCTGGTTAAGAGAAGATATTCATCCCGAACCAAAGCGGCTTATATTTAAGGCATTCCTTGCCGGCGGTATCGCCATCCCTTTTGCTTTATTTGCGGAATCGTTTTTTTATTGCATAAACGCATTTTTATTTTTTCCGCCAAACGAATCTACATTGTGTGCAATAAATCACCCTCCCCTTGCGGCATTTGCATCTATAGCCAATTTATTTCTTATCGTCACATTTGCCGCCACAGAAGAATATGTAAAATATAAAAGTGCAAAAAAACTCGTTTTGAAAGGACGCGATTTTGATGAACCTGTGGATGCCATGATCTACCTTATTACCGTATCTCTCGGATTTGCCGCCTTTGAAAACATGCTCTTTCTTCTTCCGGCATTCGGTGCAAGTGTTTTTGAAGGACTTATTGTAGGAAATCTTCGTTTTTTGGGCGCCACACTCCTGCATGCCGTAAGTTCCGGTATCGTGGGCTATATGATAGCGCTTTCATTTTATACCCCGGAACACCGGAAAAGTTACACATGGTGGGGGCTTGTACTTGCCACCATCCTTCATGCTATATTTAACGTACTGGTAATGTCCGAGGATATTTCAAGTGATGGCATAAGCCAGACCCTGGGAGTTCTCGTTCTTACCGGCGTTGTTCTTATTTTTGCTTTTGATAAAGTTAAGAAGCTAAGAAAATTTCAACGTGTTACAAATAACCTTTAATATGTATGTCTAACGACGATCGTTCATTTTTTGAAAAATTGACGGGAGTACATGACGAACATACCGAATCGAAAGAAGAAGACGATACCGATGAATCTCCTCAAGCAGGTGTTGCAAGCACTACTATTGCCATTGAAGACAATGGCGATGATGATAATGACGGTAATAAAGAATGGCTTGAGGAAGTAGAGGATCATGAGGGACAGCTTACGGTGGATGTATATCAGACACCATCCCATATTGTTATTCAGGCCCCCATGGCCGGCGTAAAACCTGACGACGTGGATGTTTCTATAACGCAGGACATGATAACCATTCGTGGAAAACGCGCGCATCATGATGAGGCAAAATCCGACGATCATTACTATCAGGAACTCTATTGGGGACTATTTTCTCGCTCCATACTCCTTCCCGAAGAAGTTGACTCCGATAATGCGGAGGCATCGTTTAAACATGGACTTCTTACCGTAAAATTGCCTAAATTAAATAAGCGATCCGGTACTCAACGGGTGCGCGTTAAAACAAAAGAAGAATAGTACTATAATACCCGGCATATGCCGGGTATTATAGTACTATTCAATAAAATATTTTTGATTTTCTTATTAAAGCATGCTATATCTTATACATATTGCCGCGGTAGCTCAGTGGTAGAGCAGTGGCCTGAAGAGCCTCGTGTCGTCAGTTCGATTCTGACCCGCGGCACATATGCAAACTATCTTCAATTAAATTACCGTTTATTGCATAAAAATCCTTATTGCGGTATAAATTAGGAACAATTTGAGCGTATAACTTAGTTGACTGGAGGTTTAGAGACATGGCAATGCCTCTAAATCGTTTACACTTTATAATATAATCTTCCGGGTGATTAGCTCAGTTGGCTAGAGGTTTAAAGACATCCCCGTGTCTTTAAACCGTTTACACTTTTAACGTTACACTGGTGGGGGCGCATAGCTCAGTTGGCTAGAGCGTCTCGTTTACACCGAGAAGGTCCAAGGTTCGAGTCCTTGTGCGCCCACCAGTGTAACGTTAAAAGACCCGAGAAGGCCGTAGGTTCGAGTCCTACATCACCCACCAGAGATGATTTTTCACTACGAACCGAAAGCTCTTGAAGTATCTCTTGGGGCAGTTTTAGTTTAATGTGTAACCGATCCGGGATTAGCTGGTTCTCTCTTTTTATTCCTGCAACAACATCTCGTTTTTTAAGTGGGCGTGAGTAAACGACAATTTCCTCTATTAGTGCATGAAGGATCTGATATATCTCATCTCTATTTCCGAAAATATCGTTGAGGGCAGTTTTATATCGCTTTGAAAACAACCCGATGCTTTCTATGTAGTTTTTTGAGAGATAACTTTCCGATCTTCTTTGCCGAATGAGATCCAACTCTTGTCTATATTTTTTTAAATCACCATTCGCTTCATTCATTTCTTGTTTTAGTGTCTCCATATTGATAAATCCGTTAGCGTGTTGTTCTCGGAGGTTGCTCATTTTTCCCGGCAACCCGTCAATAAGTTCAATATATTCCTTTTCTTGTCTGTCTAAATGTTCAATACCTTTTTGTGTAGATGCTAATCTTTTTTGGTATTCAAATGTAGTAATTGGATTTTTTAGAAGATTTTTTGTAAATGCTACAATGTATTTTTCTATCTCATTAGCAGGTAACGGCAGGGTTGTGCATAAGGCATCAATATCGTACTTACTCCTATTTTTTCTCCCACAATTATAGGCATGTGTATATGTACCACTGCCATCTATTTTCTTTCGAGATCCAACCCAATACTTTCTACCAGTTGCATGATCTCGTTTTGGTTCATAACATGCATCACATGTGAGCAAACCACTTAAAAGATATGTGTGATTTGAATGTGTAACGGGGCGTTCGTGTTTATTCTGTTCTAAACGCCTGCGCGCCTTTTCAAAAGTAAGATTATCAATTATTTGTGGTACGGCATAAGAGGATTTTTTCCATTGTTCTTTTGGTAATCGCTTACGACCTTTTGATTTGTTGTAGTAATAAACGCCCACATATATTTCATCAGAAAGGATACTTCGCACCGCACCAACTGTCCAATGGAATGGATTATTCTTTTTCTTGCTTTTACCCCCACGTTTTCCGTAATAGATTGCCGACTCTTCTGGTGATAGATATTTCATATCTTTAAGGCGGATTGCAATCAATCCAACTGCAAGTTTTTCTTGCAAAAACCAACCAAAAATTAAGCGCACAATTTTAGCTTCTGGCTCAAAGATTTCTGCTCTTTTTTCAAGAGTCTTCTTGAAACCAAACAAAGATGCATTACCCATTACAACACCAATTTTAGCTGCTTCATCCCGTCCAGCTTGTGTGCGTTGCTTAATGGTTTCAATTTCTAGTTCAGCAATGACACCAATAATACCAAGCATTGCCTTACCGAAAGGTGTTGATGTGTCGATACTTTCGTTGACCGACAAAAACTTAATGTTGTTGTATTCAAAAAAATCAATGATCTCTAAAAGTATTTTTAACCTTCGAGCAAAACGGTCTATTTTATAAACAGCAACAGCATCAAACGGTCTGTTCTCCGGCAAGGAATTAAGTATATCTTCTTTTAATCGCGTGAATGCGGGACGCTCTTCAACTCGCATTGTGCCACTAATACCCTCATCAAAATAGATATAATCTTCACCCGCAAAAACCAATTTATTATCAAGATGACCTCTCGAAGCTATAAGTGCTTTGATAGCTGACTCTTGCAGATCGCGGCCATATTTTTCAACCTGTTCTTCGGTGGATACCCTTATGTATATGGCCACTCGCTGTATTCCTTGTTGTGTATCGTCCTTTTGCATCTATTTGTATAAATAAGAGATCTTGTATAGAACTATACTATATTAGTATATAAAGCCTTGTATTTCCTTAAAAAGAAATGTAAACTTATGGTAAGTTATCTTGTATGAAAAAACAACAAGACAATTTCAAAGATTTGCCCCTAATACTCTCTTTAAGGCAAGTGAGTGAGATTTTGAGTGTTCACCCCAATACCCTGCGTAACTGGGATAATAGAGGCATTTTAAGGGCAATACGGTATGGTACACGCGGCGATAGACGGTATAGAAAGGTTGATATAGAGCATTTCTTAAAATAACTTCAAATGAGTTTTAAAGATATTCAGAGCATAATTGAGTGGATACAGAAGAGTTGGTATGAAAAGTACACTGGGGTTGTGATTTTTTTTGCAGTGTTCTATGCTGGTAGGCAATTTCTATCTTTTGTGTTAAAAGACTCAACAGACGACCTAATCATAAAAAATCTATGGGAGATGGTTACATTTGGCGCTCTATTGTTGGCAATTTTTTCTCTTATAATATGGTTTGTAAATACTCGGTACCCCAAAAGAAAAAAGGAGAACATCGGCATTGTAATTGCAATTAGAGACAATTCAGAAAACGCTCGCAAGGTGAAACAAGACGTCATAGACAACTTCCAAAGCATATTATCGGGAATAGAGAGTGGTGCTTTTATTGAGTTAATCGAATTAGAAGATTACCATGCAAAGAAAGTTGTGGATGATGACACTGCAAAGATTGCTTCAAATAAAACACGGGGACAATTTGTAATTTGGGGCAAAAGTTTGAACTATGAAGATCAATATAGATTTGATCTTCGTTTTATGGTAAGACATCGGCGGTTGAAAAAAATACAACAACAAGTTGTTGCTCAAAGTTTCACAGAGGCGTTAATTGATAAGAAATGGGATTTCGTAGCTAGGGATATTTTGGGTGCTATTCCTGTGACTGCACAAAACATAAGAGAAATAGCACTTTATGTTATTGGTATCGCCGCACATTTGAGTGGTGATTTTAATACACATAAAAAGCTCCACAGTGATTTATATAACATTCTACATTCTGATCTGAAAAAACGAAAAGATTTAAGTCCGGTTTTTCAGAGACTTCCATTTTGGCTTGCAGAAACAAATAGTATTCTTGGAACACAGCAGTATTTTTTAAGTAACTTGGACAATGCCATTGATTTAAATGAAAAAGCTTTAGCAATACTGCCAAATCATTACGGAGCGCGTTTAAGCAAAGCCTTATACCTTTTTGAAAAAGGAGATGTGTTGGGGTCAAAAAAAGTTATTAAACAAATTAAAAAACAAAATAGGAACAGTAGTTTACCTGATAGTGCTTGGAGATATAGCGAAGCCTTTCTTGTTTTACTTGAAGGCAATTTTGAAAGATCGTTTAATTTGTATAAGAAGGCACTTGATGGATATGTAACGGATTTTACGCTCAATAGTGTATTAGTGTTTTTAGCTGAATACTATAAAAAATATCAAAGCAAAAAAGAGCTTCTTTTTGTACAAGGCTTAATGTACGAAAAGAATAACAACATGCCGGGGTCTCTTAAAATGTATGAGGCATTCTTGAAAGAAGTTGATAGGCAAAAAGAAGAATATGATACTTTTATAAGATATGCGAAGGAAAGCTTAAAGAAGATCTATAGAGAAATGAGCTTGAAGAAAGAAGATCAGCTTCCCTTATCACAATTGTGATTATATAATTATACTTACAAACCTAACCCTTTAGATTTCTAAAGGTATGGTATCAAATCCTACGCGAATAAAGATGGTCGCATGACCGCCACTTATTCGCGTAGGTCAGTACCCGAAAGGGTGCTGGACAATTCCGAAAGGAATTGTCGGTGTGAGTTGTGCGGCCTTTTTTGTGGCCAACTTTTAATAGTTAAAACCTACGCGAACATGGAAAATCAAAACGAAAAAAAGCAGGATGAGCTGTACAAACCTAACTTTAAGTTGGTAGGCAAGCCAATCCCACCTTTTCTAAAAGGAAAAGCGCGAGAAGATTATTTTCAGTCTACAATAACTGACAAAGAGTCGCTAGAAAATTACAAAAAAAATAATCGCTCCGAATGGGACTTGTTTGGTTATTTGCTGGTAGTAGTTGGTTTACTTCCCGGCGTTTTTCTTGGAAAAGTAGGGGGTGATATTACTGACGAACCATTGTTGAGGCTCGTTTTCATAATTTTGGGGATCTTGATACTACTACGCCATAGGATAAAAACTTTGTTTATTAGAGGAAAATAATATAAACCATGAATATGTTTTCAACAACAAATAAATACTCAAAACTTACTCTCGTTTTCATTGTGCTGTATGTTATTGGATTACTGTGGGTGGGGATAGGAACATTTTTGCCGTCGTCGTTTGACTGGTTATATGATTTTGTATACAGGTATGAATACTTGTCAGACTGGTTAGAAAGGCATGAAGATTTGGATGATTTCCTGTTCTTTGCTTCCGAGAACCTTTTTGTTGCGTCTTTGTATCTGACCATCGTATTTATGATCTTTGCTGTTGCCACCGGCACAATATCGCTTATGCGTTTAGACAAAACAAAAGATAAAAAAGAATGGCGAATGATGTTGGTTTTTACACCAATAACGGTAATTCTACTGCTTGGTTATCTCATATTTGTGCGCCTTGTGTGGTTATCGTAGTGATGCCTGAAAGTATGTAATCAATAAGTTATTCTTTGGAATATCCCGCAGTATCCGAAAAGAATTGTCGATGTGTGTTATGCGGACTTTTTGTGTGAGCAATTATTAGCTTAAAACCTACGCGAAAATATGTTAAAATTAAATAGAATTGTTGGCAATTTTTTTATCGGGATTGCTATCGTTTTCCTCATAAGTTTTTCAATGATAGTTTCTAAAGAACCTGATGAGCCGTTTGCAAGAGATTTGTTTGGTTTTGCGATCCCTACTCCCCCAACTTGGACAGTGTTTATTCCTTATCTTGGTTATATACTTAATTTCATTTTTGAGGCTTTCTCGCTCCATGGGCTGGTTCAATTGAGTGTATTCATCGTGTTGCTTGGGATAGGGATTACTTTTTCGAGTAAAGCCAAAGAACAAAATCACTAAATATGCCATTGATAGCAAATCAGTGGATCCGGCTTACTTTAGGCAAGAGTTTCTATTGGTTCGAGTAAAATGCTTACTTTTGATGACTTATAGAGGAAACCCAGATACTGATTTGTGTTGATTATTTTGTATCCAACGAAGTAATCTATGACCCTGTTGCTTGGCTGATTTTGGACTGTAGCCAGCACCAATTGCCGCTTTAGTAGCATTTCCTTTATGCAAAAGAAATTGTTTGAAGAATTGCAATCGTCTGAATGAAGCACCATTTGCAAATACAGAAACTCTACTGTGGTAGTTATCAGCCATATAGTCCGCAATTACAAATAGGACTAGATCGTTTTGTTTGTGTAAAATAAGTTCGGATAGAAATATCGCTTCTCTTACTGAAAATTGCGTATGTTGCGTCGTTCTTCCTTTGGCGCGAATGGCACCATGAAGAAACTCAACAAGTTCTTTGCTGTCAACAAAAACATTATCCGGGTTAGTTTTTTTCTTTAACTTGTTCACGAAACTTTTTTGTTTTTCCAAATAAAAGATGTAGCAACTGATTGTTGTCGTACGCAACAGAGTCATACGAGATTTTCATTTGGCGCACAGTATTTCCAACTTTTGCTTTCAGTTTAGGTATCTCATTGCTGTAAAAGTAGTTTACTTTTACGTCTCCGTTGGGCAATGGATCACCAATAGCAATGTATAGCCCATCACCCGTGTCCAAGGACTCTAGTGTGGTGGGCAGGTCTTTGTGTTCAGATTTCTCCTCGTTTCTAAACATGTCTTCACTATACATGATCACATGCGCTTGACAAAAAAATCTCATCATGTATACTGGAGATATTAAATTATAAGCAGTGTTTTGGTGGCGCTACGGCGTTATCGAGGCCTAATCTAAAAGCTTATGGATCCATAATATTTTTAACGTACACAGACGCTCTATGTGGTCTGTTTTTGTTTATTAAAATTAACCGATCTTGGTGGTTAATAGCTATCGAGGTCAAATAAAATGGAATACAAAAACTTCTCTAGGAATAATACTCCTAACGCCTCTAAACTGATGGAGTCCCTTCGATTTAGCGGCTATGATAACAGCATCGCTTTAGCTGATTTGGTAGATAATTCGCTTGATGCTGACGCCAGTCTTATAGACATAAAAATTGAAAAAAACAGGGAGGATTATCGGGTATCTATTGCAGACAACGGGATCGGGATGAGTGAAGATGTATTAGAACAAGCACTAAAATTAGGATCTCTAACTTCCCGTGATACCCAGTCAGACCTTGGTAGGTTTGGGATGGGGCTTGTAACCGCATCTATATCCATAGGAAGAAGGGTTGTTATATACACCAAAGAGGAAGGACAAGATATGCTCACCGGTATTATGGATTTGGATTATATGGCGGAAGTTAATGACTTTAAGGTTTACAGGGAGAAATCATCCAAAGAGGATATGCGTATTGCGGCAGGATATGGGTTGGATAAATGCGGAACGGTACTAATCATTGAAAAGTGTGATCAGGTTAATTATACGGATATTAATGAGCTTTCTGACAGGGTAAGTAAGTATTTTGGTGAAGTATTCAGAGAGTTTCTCCGCGCGGGCAAAGTTATTACAGTTAACAACTCTAAAGTTGATATTGTGGATCCCATGTGGCAAGATGGTATTTTGGTGGATGAATATAAAAAACGGTCTGAACTTTACAGTAGTGAAAAGTTTTCGATTAAAGTTCCAAACATTGGAGAAGAAGAAATAGTTGTTAAGATCCATGTTCTTCCCATGTTTGACCAATCAATAAACAGGAAACTTAAACTCAATCAAACAAATCAAGGATTTTATCTAATTAGGAACCATAGACAAATCTCTGGTGGGGAAACGCTAAATATTTTCTCAAAACACAATGATCTAAACCGAGTACGAGTTGAGATATTCTTCCCGGGAACATTAGATCAGGCTATGGGTGTTAATTACTCCAAACATGGTGTGAAACCATCACAAGCGGTGTTAGACAAGTTGAAAAATGATGTATTGCCGCAAATCGATACTCTTCGGAACCGCTTCCGAAAAATCCATTCTGTAGAAGAGTCAGAAGATTTAAACTTTAGTGATGCTGAAAAAGCTATAGCTCAAAGCAGAAAACTCCTTGATGTGTCTGACGCAAAAAAGGAAATACCTGTAAAAAGAACACGAAAAGCAAGAGAGAAAGAAGAAAATAAAACGCCGGAGACAGATAAACACAGAGGACGCCCATCTCTTCCTGAAATAGCAAAGTTTGAATTACATGATTTTGGAAGCGCGGGAATTATATTTGACGTAGAAAAACAAGGTAAAAAGACAATTATTCTATGGAATATTGCCCATCCATTTTACCGACGTTTTATCCTTGAAAACAAGGATAATAAAGACCTGCTAAACGCAGTATCATTCTTGGCTTATTCAATGGGAGAAGCAAAAATTAAATATTCTACCAATGAAGATGCATATGAGATGATGGATAACATTATGGTCTCAATGTCAGCAAACTTACGAATATTATTGGGGTCATAGCCATCTAAAAAAAGCACCACCGCCTTGGTGGTGCTTTTTTGTTTGTCTATTAATTTCTGCAAGCAATTCTTTTAATTAATGTATCAATTTCGTTGCAAATCAACACTAAATTGTACTTTTCGTGGTATTTAGGTAATAATTCAGTTCTAGGTAAAAGATGATCGCCCACCATACATTATTAAGATTCAAAAGAAATACCGCCCTTGAGGGGTGGTATTTCTTTTTCACTTTCTTATGTATTAAAAGAGAGATCCCTGTACATATCGCGGGTCGTCTTTTGCGATTTCCCAATGTACCGGTATATCTACCCGCGGATCGGTCCGTGTTTCCGCCGCCACCTTACCGTGTTTTTTTCCATACTCATAAATATCACGCGTAATACGAACGTCATCCAGGCAATATTTTTTAATGGCTTCTATGTTCCCTTCCCGCCACCAGGTTATCGCATCCAAACCATGCCCGCTTTTTCCCACACCTAAATTAATCTTTGCCAAATTATCGAGGGATACGCGAAAACCCAAGTGATCTTGCGTTGCCTCTATAAGATCAAGGTGCGGAATCAACTTTAAATCAATTTGTATGTGTGGTTGTAAAACAGGAAAATCAAAATATTTACTGTTAAAACCTATAACGCGCGATGTGTTTTTAAGGACCTGTTCAAGTTCGGAAAAATCCTTTTCTTCATACGCCCGAAATGAATCGTCGGCATACTGATACACGCCAACGACCGATACGCCCAAGAGATGCATATTGTTTTTTCCCCCCACTTCCTGAAATGATTTTTTTGTTTCGATATCAAGTACGATTTCATTCATGATATATAGTATATGGTATGCAATATACGGAAAACAAGATATGTTTTCAACGTTGTTCTATATATTACCTTTAGCGCATTAGCTCAAAAAGAGCAATTCCTCCCGCCACCGAAACATTTAATGACTCCTTTACTCCCCGCATGGGAATGTGAATAACCGTATCGCATTGTTTCTGTAATGCTTTTGACAAACCACGCACCTCATTACCGACAATAAGCGCCATGGGATATGCTGGCACGTATGCTCTATAATCGACCGCTTGTTCACCCTGCTCAAGCGCCACAACGGAAACGCCCTCTTTTTTTAACTGGCATACGACATTTCTTATGCTTTTTTTGTATTTCCATGATACGACATGCTCCGCTCCCAACGCTGTTTTTGCAATCTCCGGACGAACATATCCGAGTGCACTAATCGGCTTTGATGTGTACCCCGTAAGGATAATACCCGCAACGCCGGCCGCATCCGCTGTTCGAAATAAGGACCCTACATTATGAAGACTGCGGATATTATGCAGTATGAGATAGACCTCCTTTTCCATTTCCATGATTTTTTTTCCTTTGTGCCAGTATCGTGCGTACCACCTCCCTATCATCGTGAGGAATGCGCGTACCGTCCGGCCCCATCATAACCGATTCGGAACCTTTCCCCGTAATAATAACAACATCTCCCTTTTGTGCCGACATAATGGCTTTTTCAATGGCTTTTTTTCTGTCGGAAATTTTTTCATAATGAAGTTTTTTTGTCTGCAAGGACGGTGCTTTATAAAAACCCCTTTCCACATCTTTTAAAATATGATCCAGAGGTTCGTCATAAGAATCTTCATCGGTAAGAAATATACTATTGCAATGCTCCGCGGCAATGCGTCCGTGTTCCGGACGCTTCCAAGTATCCCGCCCGCCACCGGTGGATCCTAGAACGCAAATAAGTTTATGCGTGCCTACATCAAAAGATTCGTATACCTTCTCCAGTGCGTCCGGCGTATGAGCATAATCCACTACAACACCAAACGGCTCTTCTTGTATAATCTCCAGGCGCCCGGGTATATATGTTATTTGTGAAAGGGCGCGCATACTTACTTTATCATCGACACCCAATACACGCGCCGCGGTGAGGGCCGCCATCGCATTTTCTTTATTAAATTCACCCGGTATCTTCAGATGCAGTTTTTTAGGAATATCCAGAACACTGTACACATGCCGCTCATCAGCGGGTATGCGCAAAAAATGATCGTACGTCTCTTTATCGTCTTTGTTAAGAACGTGAATAGGTGCCAAAGCAAACAGCTCCGCCTTTGCTTTTCTGTATTCTTCAAAAGATCCGTGTGATTCTATGTGTTCGGGGGTTATATTTGTAATAACCGCTATAGTAAAATCAATATTTGCATGCCGAAATTGCCGTATACCCTGGGATGTTACTTCAAGAACCGCATGCGTGCATCCGGCGCGCACAGCACTGCGTAAAAACTTTTGTAATGTAAACCGCCCCGGCATAGTCATCTTCGCTGTATTTGTTTTTTCACGGTCGTGAATACGAAAACGAATAGAGGATGTCGACGCCACACGATACCCAGCCTCCGTAAGAATTTCGGAAAGAAACTCTACCGTAGTTGATTTTCCGTTTGTACCGGTAACACCTATAACGATAAGATTCTTCGACGGTCGGCGATAAAGCATAGAAGCAAAGCCCGAAAGAATTTTATGGTAGTACGGCTGAAATATAATAAAGAGCCGCTCCGGAATTAAGCGGCGGAAAAAACGCAATATTG
>Ga0210050_1002011_pt1 | contig 20527 bp, 23 predicted proteins | sample CryGey132114_all_FD_185463 | JGI IMG/M metagenome (GOLD analysis project Ga0210050, IMG submission 185463) | Groundwater microbial communities from aquifer - Crystal Geyser CG22_combo_CG10-13_8/21/14_all (SPAdes) (version 2) | ecosystem: Environmental > Aquatic > Deep subsurface > Groundwater ...
GATGATATACAAAGAGAAGCACTTCAGGAGTTTGTGAAATCTTCTAAACAATCATGAGAACAGGAAAACAAATCATTTATTTATCCCTCACCGCATTTATTCTGCATGTCATCTGGGAAAATGCACAGGCACCCTTATTCCAAGGGTATACATCTTTCTCTCAGCACTTTTCTGCGTGCCTTTTCGGCACCGTAGGTGATGTCGCCATTACTTTGTTTGTCTATGTTATTGTCGCTTTGTTAAAGAATGACTTTAATTGGATTGCTTCATTAAATAAAAAAGACATTGCTGTTCTTGCAATCATTGGATTCTTTATAGCGGTAGGTATCGAATGGCGGGCATTACTATTTGGCAGATGGGCTTATGCTGACGCCATGCCTCTCATCCCATATCTGAAGGTCGGGCTTATGCCGATCATCCAGATGACATTACTCCTTCCGCTTTCTGTTTTTATCGCAGGAAAATTCTCTGCAATTCTAAATAAAAAATAATATGGAAATCGGATTTATATTTATCATATCGACATTTTTTGCGGGGATCCTGACATTCCTCGCGCCCTGCACCCTGCCGCTCGTTCCGGCATACCTCGGCTTCATCAGTGGCGTTGATCAGGATGCACTCAAAAATCCGGAAACTGCCAGAGCGGCGCGCCGTAAAATTTTCTTTAACGGCCTCGCATTCATTGTCGGCTTTTCTTTAGTGTTCATCGCATTCGGTGTTCTTGCTGGTATCGCCGGGCAGGCGCTTGCACCATACCGCATCTGGATGGCTCGTATCGGCGGTATTTTGGTAATACTCTTCGGACTTTTTATGCTGGGATTTTTTAAACTCCCATTTTTTCAAAGCGACAAACGAATACCGATTCCTAAATGGCTGACGCTCGGCCGGCCATCATCCTCTCTTTTTATCGGTGGCACATTTGCGCTGGGCTGGACTCCCTGCGTGGGACCGATTCTGGGCTCTGTTCTCCTCTTGGCCGGAACATCTGCAACTGCGGTACAAGGCGGATTTCTCCTCGCTGTTTTTTCTCTCGGACTCGCCATTCCGTTTCTTATTATCGCACTCCTATTTTCTCGAGCCACAAGATATATCGATTCCATTTCTAAATATCTGAAATGGGTTTCCATTATCGGCGGAATATTCCTCATACTTCTCGGCGCACTGCTTGTAACCGACAACTTCGGACTTACGATTCAGTACGGCTATGAATTGCTCGATTTCATTAACTACGATCGGCTGTTGGATTTTTTATAGTCGCTTAACTTTTGATTTATTAAGCAAATCGTTCCAAGGGTTCAAATTTGGCCTTACGGCTCGGTCATGGCGCAGAACGGGTCAAACGTCGATTCTCGGCACAAAGCTCGTCACAAGGGCACACACGTGGCAACAATCGGGGCGTTTAATTGGGAGCCGATGTGGTCTGGAATGATCCCAGTTTTTCTGATAAAATTACGGTTGTAAAAGGCAGGTTCTATGTGTTTAAGCATAAAGCGTTGAAAAGTCCGGAATTATGCCTGCCTCCGGGAGGACGATCGTTAAAAGGTCTTTAATCTCTCGGATATTTCGGAGAATTCCGTTCCAATTCAATTCCTTTATGGGCACAAGATAGAAAAATTTTCACTGCTGAAGATTTTTCGATACTTGTGCTGGCCGGAGCGATGTCGAGCCAGCAGGCGAGACCGCGAGGCGGGGTCGAGAAATTTTACGAGCGACGGCGAGTAAAATATTCGTGACCACAAGGACGAAGTGAGTTTTTGCTCCCGAGGAGTGTTGGGGAGCACTCCGTCCAGGAATCGAAAACTTAATAATTAAAACCAACGTCTGAGCGGGGAACCCGCTCAGACGTTGGTTTATGTGTGCGCCCTGAGAGATTTGAACTCCCGACCTTCCGCGTGTAAAGCGGCTGCTCTACCAACTGAGCTAAGGGCGCAAGCAATGGGAACTTAAATAATAACAACATTTAGATTTTTTTCAATCTTTTTAATCTGTGGCTTAAAAGCCACTCTATTTGTTACAATAAAAAAATGAAAGAAATAAAGTGCAAGATAACAGGGGAGGTACAAGGTGTTTTTATGCGTGATTATGTATATAACACTGCTTTAACGATGGAAATTGTGGGAACCGTAGAAAATAGGGGGGATGGAAGTGTTGAAATTTTTGCTCAAGGGTATGATAATAAGTTAAATGACTTTTTGAATGCTATAAAGGTCGGATCACCGGAAGCTAAGGTTCAAAATGTGGAAGTAGAGTGGAGGGATGCGTATGAAATATTGGAAGATTTTAAAGTGTTGTAGTTTTTAAAATATAGAATATGAAGTTAAATATAATATACGAAGATAATGATGTGATTGTGGTGGACAAGCACGCTGGTTTGGTAGTACATAGTGATGGGCGTACGGATGAAATTACTCTTGCTGATCTTGCTCTTGAAATGTACCCGGAACTTCTAAATGTTGGTGATGCTCCTATCAAACTAACAGCTAACAACTTGAAACTAAAAGCTATTACGCGTCCCGGTATCGTACATCGGCTCGACCGAGATACGAGTGGTGTGATGGTGCTCGCACGCACACAAAAGGCATTTTTGCACATCAAAAAGCAATTTCAAGAACATACGGTAGAAAAGGAATATCGTGCATTTGTATATGGAAAAATAAAAAATGATGAGGGTGTGATTGACCGACCGATTGGTAGAAGTCCGAGTGATTTTAGGAAATGGTCGGCAACGAGAGGCGCGCGAGGGGAGTTGCGCGAAGCGGTTACCGAATACAAAGTTTTGGAGCGTGGCACGGAGGCGACGTATCTTGCTGTTTTTCCAAAAACCGGACGCACGCATCAGATCCGCGTGCATCTCAAGGCGATCAATTATCCGGTTGTTTGTGATAAATTATACGCTCCCCAAAATGAGTGCATTCTCGGGTTTTCTCGCCACGCACTCCACGCGCACAAAATCACCCTTGCTCTCCCAAGTGGCGAGCGCAAAACCTTTGAAGCACCATTCCCGCAGGATTTTACGCAAGCCCTTGACATACTAAACCGAGTATGATATACTCTATATCAGAACAGGGTTGAGCGGAAAAGCGTTTAACCATTGACTGTTCATAACAAAAACAAAAAAGAAAGGAACCCGTATGCCTACGGAACCCTCAACGATTAGGAAGAGTACGCATGATCTCGCTATGCTGTTTGCGAGTCAAATTGTAGCGGCACAACTACCCGAAGAAGTAGAGGAGTACTTCCTTCGAGAAAAAAAAGAAGGAGTCCCTGCTATCCGTAGGGCTCTCACCTTACCCGGTACAATCCCGCCACCGGCATTTACCGCCGAACAGCCGGGATTCAAAATTGACGACACGGATTTGCCCGAGTGGATAGGTAACATGGAGAAATTCAGTGCGAAATTCCTCGACCATTCGGTCAATCTTCGGAAATCTTTTCCGATCCCTGATCGCTTGCCGTGGCAAAAAGTTTTGCCCATATTTGATCCTTGCCTCACCAATCGTCAAATGGTGGACAATGCCCTCAAGTCGCAGGGTTTGGGTGTCTGCGAATCTACGGATGTGGACAAGTTCACCGGTGCGGGCGCGGAAGAGCCAAAGCTCTATCTTATCGAGCGCACTGTGGAGCCAATGTCTGCTCGCAGTCTGCCTCCGAAATACGCAAAGCTGTATTTCGAAGGGCGGATGACTCGACCGATAGATCTTCGTCGATACGGAATCGGCTTCGGTCTTTATCACGACATCACGGGTGAGTACTTGGATCCGCGAACCGTTACTTTGTTTCCGGAAAACATTTACTCGCCCTACGGCTTGGTCGCGTACGGCTCCTGGTGTCCGGACTACCGCAAGGTGGACTTCCACCGGCACGATGTCGTTTACGGGGATGCCGTCTTCGGTTTCCGCGAGGCAATCGTCCTCTCTCTTATACTTTAAAACTTTTTCCCTTACTTTTTACATTGGGAATCGGTTTTAAGTATTCAATGGCATGCACAAGTTGCATGTCATTTTCTTTTTCTTAATACTATAAAGTGGCTGTGAAATCGGTCCAGATGTGGGAATCTGTCAGGATAGCGATTTGCCATTATTCAGAAATTGCTTGCTTTCTTTTATACTATGACGCGGTGTGCCGCGGAATGCATAACCCAGAGTGTCGTGAAAACGATACTCGGTGATTCGGACGAAAGAAAGCAAATACGGATCGCCCGACGGCAAGGTCGCGAACGGCAACTGGAATCCGGACAACCGCAAGGTGGACTTCAACCGGAACGATGCCGTTTACGAGAATGCCGACTACGGTTTCCGCGAGGAAATTTCTCGCAAAGGAGCATCAAGCTCCTTTTTGCGTATAGGTAATCCAACCGTTTATTTGTTTAGATATTTCAATAAGCTGTTCTGACAGATAGAGATATGTTTTTTCTTTTATAACACCTAACTCGTGTTCCGTGCGGATTAAATTTTTTAACACCTCTGCTTTTAGACGCAATGCTTCGAGTATTGCAAGCTTGGTTTGTTTGATTCGGCGTAATTGACAAAATAGCTATTATGGCTATAATGGACAATATATGGGAAATACAAACACAATATTTAGCGCGAAAGAAGCAAAAAATAATTTTGGTCGGCTTTTGGATGATGCTCGGGAAAGTCCTGTCTCCATAGAAAAACACGGACGAAGGGTTGCTGTAGTTGTTTCTTCCAAAGATTATGATGAGTTTGAAAAAATCCGCGATGCATACTGGGGAGAAGCGGCAAAACGGGCGAGAAGCAAAGGATATTTGGGTCTGAAAAAAAGTAACAATTTTCTATCCGGTATATTGGATGCTTCAAATTAACCTCTCCAAACAATCAGGAAAGTTTTTGGAAAAACTTCCTGCAAAACAGAAGCGGCAGATAGCAGAGAAGATTTTTTTGCTTGCCAATAATCCGATTGCTAACGACAGCAAAAAATTGCACGGATTCGAGGAATATTTAAGATCGGATGTTGGAGAGTGCAGGATTGTGTATAGATTTTCTCAGTCTATATTATATGTAGATATTGTTGGGAAAAGGAATGATGGGGAGGTGTATCGCAAACTGAAGAGGAGGAGGTAGGAGAGGGTTTATTTGCGGAAAATAAAGGTGTGTGGTAAAGTACTTTCACTTATGATCAAATCGTTGGGAAATATAAAAATATCGCCAGTAGACATGGAAGAACGTGCCGCTATAGACCTACGAGCGGGGGATACTGTGCGTGTTACTCAAAAAATTAAGGAAGGCGAAAAGACAAGAATGCAGGCCTTTGAGGGACTTGTGCTTGCTCGGAAACACGGTACGGAAGCGGGTGCGACATTTACTGTCAGAAAAGTTATTGATAGCGTAGGGGTGGAGAGGATTTTCCCTCTTTATTCACCGGTAATAGATAAAATAGAGGTTTTGAAACGGTCTAAGGTAAGACAGTCAAAGCTCTACCACATTAGAGAAAAGGCAGCTAAGGCAATCCGCCGAGAGATTAGGAATATACGATCTGTGAAAGAGAAGGAGGAGGTTAAGGAAGAGGTTACTGTAACGAGTGAAGATATTAAAGAAGCGCCGACTCCGAGTATTTCGGAATAGTTGGTAAGTTGGAAGTTGTATCCGCCCATAAGAGCCAATCTCCAATCTCATCGCATAAGAATTTTGCGGGGATTCGAGCGAAAAACGAGTCGGAGTACGAGGCATAATGAATTATAAGTAGATACGCTTACGAATGGCGCATCCGAATAGGAAACACTGAGTGCGAGACGAAGTTTTGTAGCCGAATTTGAACAAAATTATGTGGCGAGAAGAGACACGGAGTGTATTCTTTCCTATCGTGGTGAGATGGGAGATTGGCTCTAAGATGTTCGGACAAGAGTTGGTAAGTTTTTAAGTTTAAGATTAGAGTTTGTGAGTTAGAATCGCTACAAGGCGGTTTTTGTTTATCAACAATTAGTAGACACATATAGTGTGAGAAATGCTATAATTAACATTAATGGGATCAAGGGGACCAAAACCAAAATGCACTGTAGATACCACATGGTCTCCAGACTTGGCATACGCAATAGGGTTAATCGCTTCAGATGGTTGTTTGTCAAATAAAGGTAACATTATTGACCTTACCTCTAAGGATAGAGAACAGCTTGAAAATTATTTAATGTGCCTAAGAATAGATAAAAAAATAGGGACAAAGAAGGGTAGTGGTGACAGGTGCTATTTTAGAGTACAGTTCAGGAGCGTATTATTTTATGAGTTTTTAGTTGAAATAGGCTTGTTTCCCAACAAGTCTAAAATATTAAAGGAGGTGAAAATACCAGTAAAATATTTTTTCGATTTTTTAAGGGGTTTTTTTGACGGGGATGGCTGTGTATATTCATATTGGGATAGAAGGTGGAAATCAAGTTTTATGTTTTATTTAAGTTTCACTTCGGCTTCTCCTGATTTTGTAAATTGGCTCAAGGAAAAATTGAAAGATCTGGTTGGTGTGAACGGTCACTTAGATTTATCACATAGTAAAGACGGGGCAGGTTTTCAACAGCTCAAATATGCGAAAAAGGAAAGCATGATTATACTCAAAAAAATGTATCTAAATAAAAAGAGTATATCGCTTTCAAGAAAGTACTTGAAAGCGAAGAAAATTTTGGCTATAGTTGGGGAGAAAATATAAGAGCGCAGGTGGAGAAACGGTAGACTCGCTACCTTGAGGGGGTAGTGCCCATAGGGCGTGGAGGTTCAAATCCTCTCCTGCGCACAAACGAACGGAGTGAGTATTGTGGGCAGAGAAAGCCAACTGCTTGGCTTGCGAGAGAGGATTTGAAGGGGTTGAGCTTATCGAACAAGCCGAAGCGAAGCGTAGGCGAAGTGAGATGCGAAACCCGTACCGAATCTGTAAGATTCAAATCCTCTCCTGCGCACAAACGAACGGAGTGAGTATTGTGGGCAGAGAAAGCCAACTGCTTGGCTTGCGAGAGAGGATTTGAAGGGGTTGAGCTTATCGAACAAGCCGAAGCGAAGCGTAGGCGAAGTGAGATGCGAAACCCGTACCGAATCTGTAAGATTCAAATCCTCTCCTGCGCACAAATTTGAGTCCGCTAAAATTTGTGGCAGGAAGAAAAGCAATCAGTTTTGCTTTTCGTGAGGACTTGCAAGGCAGAGCTATGTTTTTTTAGCAGAAAAAACAAGCGAGCCAGGTGAGAAGCGAACACCTGGAGCTTCGCAAGACCTTTGATAGTTTTTTGTGAGCGACCTAAAAAATAAGGAGTGAAACGACTATATTTTGGGAAGTACTCTTGTGGTGCGAAGTAAAACAAAAAACAGAAAAGGTGTACAGATTCTGTAAGAATCGTAAAAATTCATGAGTGGCGACGAGTGAATTATTCCTGACCAAGTCCTCTCTCGCACACAAACGAACGGCTGGGCGGTTTTACCGCCCAGCCGTTCGTGGGAGTGTCCCTTTAGACAGTTTCTTACCAACCCTTCTTTTCTTCGATTTCACGCTTTGCTGTTTCTATAAAATCATCTATGGAGAGATTGTCTAAATGTAGTCCGTCTCGGCGTTCTGCTGTGATAGTACCACTTTCGATTTCCTTTTCGCCTATTATTAATGTGTAAGGATTTTTTTCAATTTTGGAAATGCGTATGCGTTTACCAAGACTTTCGTCCGAGTCGTCGAGTTCTGTACGAATTTGAGCTTGTGATAGAGCGTCATATATTTTTTTGGCATAATCAGCGTGCTTTTTGCTGACAGGTAGGACTTTAACCTGTACAGGAGAGAGCCAGAGAGGGAAGTTTCCTGCGGTATGTTCTATAAGTGTGGCGGTAAATCTCTCAAGTGAGCCCATAATGGCACAATGAATCATAACGACTCTTTCTTTTTCTCCTTTTTCGTTTGTGCAGTTAAGGTCAAAGTTTTCAGGTAAGTTAAAATCGAGTTGTATGGTTGCGACCTGTAGCATTCTTCCGAGTGAGTCTTTGCCTATAAAATCAATTTTTGGTCCGTACATTGCTGCCTCGCCTTTTCCATCTATATATTCGATTCCGCGTTTTTTCAAAAGGGAAAGAATCGCATTTTCAGCTTTTTCCCAAACCTCCTTCGAACCGAGGTATTTTTCAAAACTGTTCGGGTCGTGACTCGAAAACCTTATCTTGATATCGGAAAAACCAAAGGTTTTGTAAAAAACGTCAATAATATCCCAGATGGCAAAGATTTCTTGTTCCACCTGATTTTCTCGGCAAAAGACGTGTGCATCGTCTTGTGTGATGCATAATACTCGAGATAAGCCGGAAAGCTCTCCGGATTGTTCATCTCGGTAGACCATTGTTGTCTCAGCGTATCTTTCAGGCATCTCTTTATAGGAATGAGGTTTTCGATCAAAAATTTGAGTGTGATGAGGACAGCTCATCGGCTTTACGGCGTAAAGGTGTCCCTCTCTGGTTTCGATTTTGAAAAGTTCATCAGCGAATTTTTTCCAATGTCCGGATTTTTCATACAAGTCTTTTTTTGTTATGTGAGGGATTGTCACTTTTTGGTATCCGTATTTTTGGCGAAGTTCCCAGATGTAGTCATCTAAAAGCTCTCGGACGATAGTACCTTTCGGCGTCCAGAGAGGAAGCCCCGGTCCTACAAGATCGGAGAAAGTAAACAGGTCGAGCTCTTTGCCCAATTTGCGATGGTCGCGTTTCTTGGCTTCTTCTTGTTGGTTTATATATGCTTTAAGTTCGTCTCCATTTTCAAACGCCAAACCGTAAATTCGGGTGAGCATTGTGTTTTTCTCGTCTCCTCGCCAGTAAGCTCCCGCTGTGTGGCTTATCATAAATCCGTCCGGATCGATTTCTTTCGTGCTTTCGACATGACCGCCTTTGCAGAGGTCTGTGAAATCTCCGGTTTTATAGAGGGTTAGATCTTTTCCTTCGTTTGTGAATTCATTTATAAGCTCGGTTTTGTATTTTTGCGAGGAGAACATTTTCTTTGCTTCTTCGACTGATACTTCTTGCTTTTCAAAAGGTAGCCCTTTGCCAACGAGCTTTTTCATCGACTTTTGGAAACTCTTCAAATCTTCCGGAGTAGGGACGTATCCATTTGAAAATTCAAAATCATAATAAAATCCGTTATCTATAACGGGACCAATGCCAAGCTTCACGTCGGGGTCTTTTTCAAGCACGGCAATAGCAAGCAGGTGCGCGAGCGAGTGTCTTATGTTGTGTAATTTATCATTGCCTTCCATAAATACATAATAGGTAAACTTGAGGGCTATTGCAAGCAGAAATCATGTAACATATAACGTGTAGCGTGTAACGCAAAACATAAAAACTTGTAACGTATAACATGTAACACGATAAGAGGGGGAAATCATGGAACATGGAAGTTTATAAAGTAGCCGCCTCTTCAGGTGACCTGTCTGCCGGATAGGCATGACCCGCCGAAAAAGTGGGAAAGTAGGAATTTAAAAGAAGACAAGAGGGAGATGAATTTACAAAACTACGGCAACCTGGTTGCCTATGTTTTCATATTTTCCGTAAAATTTGAGGATGGGAAGTGGTAGAGGATGAGAGTTTTTTTTATTCTTGTATCATTGGGATTAGTAATTTATATTTATATGATGAGAGTCCTTTTTGCTGGAAAAAGTTGTCCCGTAAAATCGCAATCTTCGCAAGCAATCACTGGGCGAGAAGTGGTAATATTGAGTCGGAATAGATTTTAAAATAATTCTTATGACAGCACTATTTACAGGTCGTGGCGACGACGGTACTACAAAAACCTTTGGCAAGGATAAGCCGAGGATAAAAAAAGATTCTTGGCAGACCGAGGCGCTCGGAGCTTGTGATGAGTTGAATTCTTTTTTAGGTATTTGCAAAGTAAAAGCGAGACATCTCAATGTTTGCGGGCTTAAAGCATCGGGTTTGGTGCATATGGTACAGGAATCGCTTTTTATAATCCAAGCCGAGCTTGCCGGAGCAGACAAAAGTATTGATCCGGAGAAGGTAAAAAATATGGAGACGATAATAAATGCTATTGAGAAAAAGATGCCTCCTATAAAGTCGTTTTTCATTTCCGGTGGGACCGATTTGGCGTCACATTTTGATGTGGCGAGGACTCTTGCTCGAAAGGCAGAAAGGCGAATAATCGGAGCTGTCGAGGCGGGGGAGGTTTCAATATCGGATGGGACGAAGAGTTATATAAACAGATTGTCTTCGCTTCTTTATGCTTTGGCGAGGTTTGCAAATTTTGATGCGGGGGTGGGGGAGAAGGCACCGTCATATAATTAGAAACTGTCTCAAGTCTCACGTCCGAATAAAATGACAAAATTTCGAGCGAAAAACGAGATGGAGTCCGAAGTGAATCAAGATTCAATGAGGACGAAGCGAAGTTTTGTAGCCGAAATTTTGTCATTTTAACGGTCGAGCGGTATCCACTTCTCACCATATGCGTTGAGACTTGAGACAGTTTCTTAGACCATAAAGTAACCCTTCAAACTACATTTCTGCTTTCTTCGGAATTTCCCCTTTCATAAATGGAGCACCCCGATTCTTATCGGAGGAGGGATTTCAAAATCCTCCGTCTCATCAGAATGAGCCACCTCCTTTACAAAGGAGGAATTGGGGAGTGTGAGGGGTTACATCATAAAGTTTTGACCAAGATACGTAATAGGTATACAATGTATATATGTGGTATTATGACTGGGATGATACGAAGAATCAATGGCTAAAGCAAAACAGAGGAGTTAGTTTTGAAGAAGTGGTAATGCTTATAGAGTCGAATAACTTGTTGGATTTAATAAGTAACACAAGCAAATACCCAGGTCAACGTGTATTTGTTATAGATATCGAAGGATACGCATACCTCGTGCCGTTTGTAGAAGAAGGACAAAGGATATTTCTAAAAACACTTTTTCCAAGTAGAAAAGCAACCAAAAAATATATAAAAAATTAAGCATAATTAAAGTATGAAAAAGGATCAGAAATTAAAACTTAATAAAGAAGAAGCCCAGATCTCTCGCGACTTTGACAGAGGTGTTTTTAAAAGTGTAAAGGATTTTAATAAAGAAAAAACACGATATCAAATGGCGGCTAAGCGCACTCTCGGTAAGATGCGTAGTATAAATATCCGTGTTTCCGACCGGACTCTTCATAAAATGAAAGCTTTAGCCGCCGAGAAAGGATTGCCTTACCAGACGTTGATTAGTTCTGTTTTGCATCAATATCCCGATAAAAATTAAGTTTTACCTTTCGGTATTTACCAAGCTCACACCTATTTTCAAAATAGATGAGTTGGGTACTGACCAGTGGTGACTCGCTATGAGGCGGTGGAGTTCCGTCATATATGTAAAGCGAAGCGTGTATCGCTCAACATAAATCGTCGTTGATTTGCCATTTAATTAGTGTATACTATGTGTATACAAGGTATACATACAAGTAATATGACTAAAACAATTTTAAATATAAAAATAGACACCAAGAAGAAAAAGGAAGCACAGAGGATTGCCAAAAAACTTGGTGTGCCACTTTCTGTTGTGGTAAACAGGAAAATAGATGAATTTATACAAGATGAAGCTCTGCACTTTTTACCTGTATATAAAATGAGTAAAAAACTGGAGAGACGTTTAGCAAAAATTGAAGATGATATAAAGCATGGAAGAAACATGTCTCCGAAATTTTCTTCTATGGAAGAAATGATGGAACATCTAAAGTCTTAGAAGCTGTTTAAAATGGAGTATTCATATCACAAAAACTTCAAGAAAAAAGTCGCTAAGTTGCCTAAAAATATTCAGAACAAATTGGACGAAAGACTTCTCCTCTTTGTTTCTGACGGTAGAAATCCTGTTTTAAATAACCACGCTTTGCGTGGCGAATATCTCGGAAGTTACGGTGTAAATATTACAGGGAACTTAAGAGCGATTTATAGATATGAATCGAAAAACCACATACAATTTGTAGATATAGATACCCACAGCAATTTATACGGATGAAATTGTCATCACTTGGTACATTATGATAAGCTTGAAAAGCAACGGTTGGACGAAATGTTGAGACGAATATAGATATGGTGCCTATGGTATAACGGTTATTACGGAGGTTTGTGGAACCTCAAATTCGGGTTCGATTCCCGGTAGGCACCCCAAACGGTATCTAATATAACCGCAGAAGGTTTATTGGATGCCACCTCGAAAGTCTCGACTTTATGTCGGGATTTTTGAGTTTTAGGGGCGACCTTCGACTTTGATTTGCCAGTCACCACTGGCGTGAATTCCACCTCCATGTCGGTCACGATCCGTGGCATTTGGCTTTCTTTGTATTTCTCGGTGAAGATCAGTCCCTCGGCTTGCATCAAGGCTCGTATGATCGGGCTTGGTATGACCGTCACAGCTTTCTTGTCGGTAATCTCAAAGCGTTCCCAATAGAGGCCGAGGAATAATCGTTTCATTTCGTCCGGGGCTTTCATATATGCCTCATATGCGTTTCTCACAAAGAGCAGGATGTCATGGAGTTCGTCGATCCGCATGTTGAGTTTTTTGTCTTGGGTATATATTTCATCCTGTATGCCTTCGACCTGTTCTTTGATCTTCACTTTGACTCGGGTGAAATCGTCATCGGAAATCAGTCCGGCAAAGAGTTTTTCTTCGGCCGTGTCACGCTTCTTTTCTAATATCATCTTTTGCGTGTTGAGGCCTTTCTTATCTTTGTTTATGACTTCCTTTCGACCGCTGTATATTTTCTCGATCTTGGCCACCATTCGATTTACGAATGTGGGTGTAAATTCAATCAGTTTGAAAAGGTCGGCTATCTGCTGTTCCAAATCCCAAACTTCAACATATTTGTCAGTACATTTGATTTGATCGCCAGACCGGTTGCAGTGGTAATAGGATTTATTTTTCTTCGGGTGATGCTCGGCGGTATATCGTTGTCCGCAGATCGCGCAGAATGTCAGACCTCGTAGTATGAAATTAAACTTTTGTCGCCGACAGGCATAGCGGTTGTGTTCCGCCATCACCAGCTGGGCGCGTTCCCATGTTTCTTTGGTGATGAGCGCTTTATGCTTTCCCGTATTCACCAGTCCTCGCCAACGCATCTCACCGTAATAGAAAGGATTTTTTAGTATCTCGATCATTTTGCTATGTGCGAGTCGCTTGCCGGCATGGGTTCTGAATCCTTTTTTATATAAAGTGTCGCGAACTTCGTAAACGGAATAGTCACTGGTCACATACATCTTGAATGCTTCTTGAATAAGCGGTGCGCGTTCTTCGTCAGTAATAATGATCCTCTTTTTCTCATCGCTCGGATCGCCGGCATTAAGATATCCGTTTGCTACGCCGGTCGGCCACCAGCCGTCCCAGAATTTCTGCTCAAGGCTCTTTATGGTTTTCCTTGAGGTGATCTGCGATTGGAGTTGGTTCACACCGGCGATCACCAAGTCCATAAAGTTTCCTTCGGGCGAGTCGGATATGCCTGGTTGGGAGACTGATATCAGTTCGGCGTCATGCTTTTTGAGCAGTGCTTTGATCTGCATATGATCAAGTGCGTTTCTGGCTAACCGATCGGTGTCTTGAACAAAGACCGCGCGGACGGCTTTGTCGTCTTGTACCCGAAGAAGCATGTCTTGGAGTCCCGGCCGGTTCATATTCGTGGCCGATCGTCCTGGGTCTTCAAAGACACCATCGTTGGCCAGCTTGAACTTATTGCTTTCCTCAATAGCCCGCTTGCAGAGTTTGAGTTGGGTCGCGAGGGAGTGATGACCGTCCTCGGCCTGTTCCTCAGTCGAGACTCGGCAGTAAATTAATGCATGTTCCATAGTATTTTCATTTTAATTTTGGTTGATTTTTATTAAGAGACCTTTCATTGACACCCTATACTAATTCGGTCGACAAGCTAAGCTCGGTTGCCCACAATCCCAACTAACACCACACCAGTCATAAATTTCTCTGAATATTGCTGTTTTTTGCCTATTTTGTTGGGTTTTACCGGGTTTTACAGGGTTTATCTTTTTCATTTTTAGTGTTAGTTAGTGTGAGTTGGTGTATGTGGTTTTTGCTCAAAATGTTGCCGTTAGTTGCCGATTGTTGCCGTTTAACCGCTTCCATCGGCTATCGTAAGCAGGGAATTAAAATATGCACCCTTCTTTTGAATCGTCCCGGCCGGTGCTTGTTTCAATTTCTCATAGGCATTTTTCAATCGAGTCAGTCCGTATTTCTTGAGAGATGAAAGCATAAAACTCATATCTGGTTCCTCTAGGTATCGGGCGATCTCCAAGCACTTTTCTTCCTCAAAGGTTCTCGGACTAAAACTTCTTACCGGACGGCGAGTCGATCGATTGTTTTTATTTTCTTTTTCGTTCTCGTTCTTCTGACTTCTGCTGAGCGAACTATCGGAGGTGAAAGAAAACCTTGCTACCAGCTTCTTTTTCTCGCTTTCTAACTTCTGCGAAATGTCACTGACTTCTTCTGGTGCTTCTGCTGGTGTTTGCTCATCAGTACCGTCCTCACTTCTGCCAGACTTCTGTTCAAAGCGATGTTCAATGTACTTAAATGTGCCGTCAGATAAGGGATATTCGGATATATCCACATTGAATGAACTTCTGCGCCCCTGTTGGCTGGCAAACCATACCCACTTCTTCCGCTTAAGCTCGAGCATGATCTTATTGACCGTATTCTTGGAATATTTTTCTTTGAAATCTTTTGAAAGTCCGGCATAGCTTACATGCGCTCGTCCCGATCGTGGGTTGGCAATAAGCCAGAGCCACACTAAGATGGCATACTCCTCAAACTTCAAGAGACCGTCGATGAGCGCGGTCTTAATGCTTCTAGGAAGCTTTACGTAATCGTTATTGTCTATTTTGAAAGGTAGATTTTCCATATTTCATATTCATTCGATTGGACCGGCTTAATCCATCGCATCGTTATACATACGCGATTTAAGTTCCTTAATCGCCGAGACAAATTCTTTGGCGTTCACTTCGACCAATCCCGCAAAGAAGGCACTTACCAACTGAGGGCGATAGGGCTCATCGGTAAAAATAAAATGAAACCGACGTGAGTCGGCTTTGTCTATGCCCAGCAACTTATATCCTTTGGCAACGAGAAAAGCGGCCGCGTAGAAGTCGCTGGTAGTAAAATTATTGCTGTTGTCCAGTTGGTTTTTCATTTTCATTCTTTTTAGCTTTCTCTTTTTCTAAATATTGGTGATCCAAAAGCCGGACGATCAGATCGGCTAGTCTGTCCATGAAAATTTCCTCCATCTGTTCGATGGTTAGGGTTGGGATTTTCTTTGTAGGTATCGGCCTTGGCATATTGTTTGCCAGTCCACAAATAAAAAGCAGACTGTTTGTTTCAGTCTGCTCTCGCACCGGTGACTCACTTTGGATTCACCAAAGTCTCACTTTTGTTCGTAATCAATCCGGACCCGACCGGTACGCCAGCGTATAAAATTGCTGACGCCCAGCTTTTCTTTTACCCGTTTATTTACGGCTCCCCGAGCGTCATAGACGCTTCGCTTGGTATCTTTTGCCCAGTCGGCCATGTCCACGATATCGGTTTCGGTCACGTCCCTACCGAATGGAACGGCAAATAATGCTCTGCAGAGAAAATATTGGTTTGTGTTTATGGGGATCGGACAAACTTTCCCATCCTTAGTGATCTCGCCAGTTTTATCGTTGAAAACCATTTTTGTGTCTACAGGTTTTTGTTCCGGGACCGGTTCTATATGTAGCTTTTGCCAGTATTGAAAAAGGCCTGTTTTGCTTGGCTTGGTAATTACAAAATCACCGTCACTCCATCTGTAGCTCGATATCAGCTTTTTCTTTTTTAACTCCGCCAGAACTTCCTTTTGCTGTTCGGTATCAAAATTCGGGGAATAGTAGTTAAAATAAACCTTAGCAGGCATACGTGTCTGATGATCCAGTTGGTCTATGAGAGCTTTGATAAAGCTCTTTTTCTCATTCTTATTACTCATATTCATCCTTATTGTTATAAAGTCATTATGACAAAAATGGCCATCTTTGACAACGAAAATACGAAGCGGTAAAATAGGAGTAAGTAATTTTATAGGCACAGCTTTTATGAATTCAAACATCGAAAAACTTTTCAGTATTGAGGAAGCCGCTAAAATTCTTAGGGTCAGTGGCCGCTCTGTTACCCGTTATATTGAATCCGGCAAGCTCAAAGCTTCCAAGATCGGTGTCTGGCGTATTAAGGAATCAAATCTAAACGCCTTTTTAGAGGAAACAAGCAACGTTAGGTCGAAGAAAAAGTAAAAAATATTATGACCACAAAACAAGCAATTCAAGACATTCAAAAGACTTTTGATATTAATGCTATCTTTGCTCACAAAGTATTTTTACTGGCCGACAAAACGAATCTCCTAGAGGATGCCGCGCGAATTATTGCTGAAAAACCGAAGCCATTTGTTAAATGGGTAGGTGGTAAGCGACAACTACTCGCACAGTTTCGAAGATTGAATCTCTATCCACCGGAGAAATTTGATATTAGGATTGGAAGATATTTTGAACCTTTTGTTGGAGGTGGCGCAGTATTCTTTGATCTACTCCCAGAGAAAGGTTTTCTCTCCGATTTAAATAAAGAACTCGTTACCACTTATAACGTCATAAGGAATGATGTCGAGGGGCTGATTGCTTCCTTGAAGAAGCATAAAATCGATAAGGAGTATTTTTTGAATATACGAGCAAAGGATTCTAAAGCTCTCAATGACCTTGCTGTTGCATCTCGCTTTATCTTCTTAAACCGCACATGCTTCAATGGTTTGTATAGAGTAAATAGCAAAGGTGGTTTCAACGTACCCTATGGCAAATATGCTAACCCATTGATTTGTGATGAGAGTAATTTGAGAAAGGTGTCGAAGTCACTTCAGAATATTGAGGTTAAACATCAGGACTATAAGGAAGTGTTAAAGACCGCAAAAAAGGGAGACTTTGTTTATTTTGATCCCCCATATTACCCAGTAAGTAAAACGGCATCATTTACTTCTTACACATTTGCTTAATTTATGAACTTAAGTTTCGATACAAAATTAGCTGATAATTACACAAGTTATTCTCAAAAAGCTCGCGTGTTGAGTGAGGCTTGGGTGCTTCATGAAGTTTATTGCCCTAGCTGTGGCGATAGTATTTACGATTACGACAACAACAAGCCTGTTGCGGATTTTTATTGCAAAAAATGTTCAGAAGATTTTGAGCTAAAGTCCAAAAAAGGCAAGATTGGTAAAAAAGTTTCTGCGGGTGCTTATTCGCAAATGATGAAAAGAATAGACTCGCCACAAAAACCAAATTTCTTTTTTATGGGCTATATGGTTGAAATGTGGAATGTGAATGATTTTTTTGTTATTCCAAAACACTTTTTTGTTTCTGAAATTATTGAAGAAAGAAAACCGCTTGCAGAAAGTGCCAGACGAGCTGGTTGGGTCGGTTCAAATATACTATTCTCAAAAATACCAAAAGCAGGGCAAATTTTTTATATCGAGAATGGAAAAGAATTAGATAAGAAAGATGTATTGGAAAAATGGCAGAAAACAGTTTTTCTAAAACAAGTCAAAAAAGCAGACGCTAAAGGTTGGATTTTGGATATTATGAATTGTATCGACACACTCAATCAAAAAGAGTTTACCTTGCAGGATATGTATACTTTTGAGCAAGACTTGTCCGTAATTCACCCTGAAAATAAAAATATAAAACCAAAAATTAGACAGCAGTTACAGTTTTTGAGAGATAAGGGTTATCTTGAATTCGTCGAGGCGGGAAAATACCGACTTAAATAATTTTATGGACACAGTTCAGGGACTAGAAGATTACAAGCTGAAAGAAATACAAAATATTGCCCTATCACACATTGATTTTTTAAGAGAAAATTTCCATTTTGAAGATTTAGATTTTTTTATACAAAACATTAGGCCATTCGGAAGTAGGATTTCAGGATTTTCAAAAAAGAATTCTGACTTGGATATAAAAATAGAATATACTGGAAATGCTCGCGAGGACGATTTGTTCAACGCCTTGAATGACAAAAAGGCGAAATTAAAAATCGAGAATATAAAAGTAGATTTTTATCCAGAAAAAATAGAAGCATGGGCTTTTCCTCGTCGCGGTAACTGGGCGACCCACGTATCAGATTGGCGAGGTAACTGGTCTCCAGAAGTAGCCCGTAATCTTATTCTTCGGTATTCAAAAGAGGGTGAGGTTTTGCTTGATTCGATGATCGGTGGTGGTACTACAGCAATCGAGGCAAAGATTTTGAATAGAAATATTATCTATTCTGATGTTAATCAGGAAGCCCTTGATCGTACAAAGAAATCCTTAGGCTTTAAGGTTGAAAATAAGTCTTGGCAGAGAGGTTTTAAATGGGACTCTCGTAATCTCTCTAAGCTAGAGGACAATAGTATCGATCTCGTTCTCACTCATCCCCCTTACGTAGACATAATCAAATACAGTGAGGGTAAACTTGTTGACGATCTTTCTAACATCCACGATATTGAGGCATTTTGTGATGAGATGGAAAAGGTGGCTAAAGAATTTTTTAGAGTGTTAAAGCCGGGCAAGTTTTGCGCCATCTTAATGGGAGATACTCGACGAAACAAGATGTACCAACCGCTTGCTTATAGGGTTATGGACCGGTTTTTAAAAGCAGGATTATTGTTGAAGGAGGATATCATAAAAAGACAATTTAATTGCAAGGCTACTGGCTTCTGGGTAACCAAGTCGAAGGAGTCAAACTTTCTGCTTATAATGCATGAGCACCTTTTTGTCTTTGTAAAAATGCTAAAATGAGTCAAGTATTATCTTTATGACAAAACGAAATCAATTAAAAGCGGTAGATTTCTTTTCCGGAGCCGGGGGTCTTACCAATGGCCTCATGACATCTGGCATCAAAGTTCTTGGCGGCGTCGATAACGACGGATCGTGCAAGGCCACTTTTGAAAAAAACAATAAAGGAGCGGTTTTTTTGGAAAGAGATATAACCAAATATGCACCGACCGATCTCGAGCGAGATTTGAAAATCACAAGAAAGGACGACAACATGATTTTCGCTGGTTGCGCCCCATGTCAATTCTGGAGCATCATTCGCACGAGCAAGGAAAAGTCCAAAAAGACTAAAAATTTGATTCTCGATTTCCAGAGATTTGTTGAATATTTTTTGCCTGGGATTGTGTTAGTTGAAAATGTTCCCGGCATTTCTTCCAAGAAAGACAGTCCTATGGGGAATTTTATCGCTGTACTTGAGTCATTGGGTTATAACGTGGCGCACGATATTACAGACATGTCTTTGTACGGCATTCCACAGAAAAGGCGACGCTTTACACTTCTAGCTTCGAGGGTTTCGACAATCTCTCTACCTAAGCCGACAAATAAACAAAAGACGGTTAGAGATGTCCTCGGAACAAAAAATGGTTTCTACAAAATAAAAGCCGGTACGACAGGCAACGCTCCGTTTCTTCACACCGCCGCGAATCTGAGCGATAAGAATATCGAGCGATTGCGAATGACGGACAAAAACGGTGGTGATCGGTCAAAATGGCAAAACAAAAAAGGATACCAGTTGGATTGCTACGCTTCCGGAGAGAAAAAGTTTTATGACACCTATGGGCGTATGTGGTGGGACCGGCCGTCTCCGACGATCACGACTAAATTTTTCAGCATCAGCAACGGCCGCTTCGCTCATCCAGAGGAAGACAGAGCCATTTCTTTGAGAGAGGGAGCGACACTGCAAACGTTCCCTAAGAATTACCAATTTATCGGAACAAGCATGGCTTCTATCGCCAAAATGATAGGCAATGCCGTACCGCCCAAATTCGCTGAAATAATCGGCAAGCAGATTGTCGAGTCTGTTCAGTAAATACCGCCCTCATGCCACGACAAGAATTAAAAATGACGTTTGATCCGAATACGATAGAGCACCTCGGTGTTCGGATGTATTCGACCCTGCCTCCGGTTTTGGCGGAGCTTATTGCGAATTCTTACGACGCCGATGCGGAGAATATTAAGTTGAATCTTAAAGACGACACCGCCGACAAAGAGATAACAATAGTAGATGATGGGGTCGGAATGAGCTTCAACGATATAAACAATAAATTTTTAAGAATCGGCAGAAATCGTCGAGACGATGATGGCGACCAAGCTTCATCAAAAGGACGAAAAGCCATAGGTAAAAAGGGCTTGGGAAAACTCTCGTTTTTTGGAATATCGCATGAGATCGAAATAGCCACAAAAAAAGACGGCAAGTTGAATGTTTTCATAATGCGATGGGAAGACATCAAAGGAGCCGACAAGGAATATACTCCCGTAATCGTTAAGAAAGACGAACCTTGCGATGCTACGGATCATGGGACAACAATCACGCTGAGAAAGCTTCAGAGAGATTCGGACTTTTTGCCTGAAGACATAGCCACAAGTCTATCAAAAATATTTATTATCGACGCCAGTTTCAAAATCACTTTGCAACACAATTCGGGTGCTCCTATTGAAGTGACCAATGAACGTAAGTATGCCGACCTCGACAAAGAGATTGAATGGGATGTGCCTTCGGACATTGGCATGGAAAGTG
>Ga0210050_1002013_pt1 | contig 20523 bp, 20 predicted proteins | sample CryGey132114_all_FD_185463 | JGI IMG/M metagenome (GOLD analysis project Ga0210050, IMG submission 185463) | Groundwater microbial communities from aquifer - Crystal Geyser CG22_combo_CG10-13_8/21/14_all (SPAdes) (version 2) | ecosystem: Environmental > Aquatic > Deep subsurface > Groundwater ...
AGGCCCGAAGGTCCCCTGCTTTCCCCCGTAGGGCGTATGCGGTATTAGCAGTCGTTTCCAACTGTTATCCCCCTCGACTGGGCAGATCCCTAGGCATTACTCACCCGTCCGCCGCTCGCCACCTCAGGAGTAAACTCCCTTGTGCTGCCGCTCGACTTGCATGTGTTAGGCCTGCCGCCAGCGTTCAATCTGAGCCATGATCAAACTCTTCAATTAAAGTTTTGGTGTTTCCGAAGAAACGGCTCAATGAATTCTGATTTTTTGTTTCTAACTAAAGAAACAAACTGTACATATTGCTATGAACACTCAATCACCTAAGTGACTTGAAGACATTGATTTAAATTTTTGACTGCCAACCCGAAGGCTAAGCAGTTTCGATTAACTCAACACCTGTGAGTGTCCACACAGATTTCTTGTTTTATCTTGTTAAAGAGCGTTGACCACATACCGTTTAGGCGGGTCGTGCTGATGCTTCATCAGCTCAGGGTCGTGCATTTTACGCATTTCCCGTTTCGCGTCAAGGAGTTTTTGCAAACTTTCTCAACACTCATCAATCAGTAAACTCATCGATGAACTGTCACATCAGGGCTGCTTAGCGCCGTCTGCCGTGTCAGTGGATGCGCATTATAGGGAGCAGAAGATTTTGTGCAAGGGCTTTTTTAACGATTAATGCCAAGCGAACAAATAATCACCACAACACACACTAAAGAAGGGATACTTCCCTTGGGTTGGTAAGTTTGGCATAGGAATTTTAGGAGTGCAGATAATTTAATAGATCAAATAAACATAAACAGTCGGTGGTGGAAGCTTTTAGCTATATCAACCAACATTTCCCATCGTTAGCTGGTTTGGATTACATCCGACAGCTTTTTATGTTCAATTTATCAAGGCAAGTGTGCCTGGTATCTATCTGGAATGAGGGAGTGAAATATCCCGTTAAGGCTTATCCTCTTCGTGTCTATTTTTAGGGTCTAATTCAATCTCAGTGTCACTTTCGCTTGGTTCATTATCACCAACCACATGGGCGACCTTTAATTTTCTTACCGTTCTAATCGTAATGACAGGGCCAGAAATTGCGTAAAGGTAGAAACCGATACACAGGATCAGTGCTGGTTGAACCGATACCACCACAAATACGCCCACAACCAGTAATATGGCAATAAAGTTGACTTTACCGCGCCAATCAATTTCTTTGAAAGAGTGATAACGGAAATTACTCACCATCAATAGGCCCGTTGTCGCAGTCACAAGACCCGCAATCCAACTGATATTTTTCCCATCGAGGCTGTATTGATTACCGAGCCAAATACTCCCAGCGATAACTGCCGCTGCGGCTGGACTTGCAAGCCCTTGGAAATAACGCTTATCAGCTACACCAACTTGGGTATTAAATCGAGCGAGTCTAAGTGCCGCACCTGCGCAATAGATAAATGCTGCCAGCCAACCAATTTTACCTAAATCGGCCAACGCCCAATTATAAGCGAGTAAGGCGGGCGCCATGCCAAAGGACACCATATCGGCCATACTGTCATACTCTGCGCCAAAATCACTTTGTGTATTAGTGAGCCTTGCGACACGTCCATCGAGACCATCGCAGATCATAGCGACAAAAATCGCAATCGCTGCGGCTTCAAAATTAGCATTCATCGAGGCGATCACAGCATAAAAACCCGAGAATAACCCTGCTGTCGTAAATAGATTTGGCAGTAAGTAGATACCTTTATTCTTTACTGTTTGATTCGAAGAATTTTGCATACACTTATTAAGTTATAAGCTGGAATGAAAGTGAGCTTCAAGATAGCATATTTTACTAGCATGTCGATGAGCGGCAATGAGGGATGATCCATGTTAAAAATGACTAAGTTAACGGCACTGCTGTTTTACACCTTTTGGCTCTGTTTGTTAGGACAACCCGTATTTGCAGGTGTGATTTACACTTGGGTTGATGAACAGGGTGTCACTCATTACAGCCAACAACCACCGGAACAAGAACAACTGAAGGCCAGCCAACTCTATAGTGAAGATATTGAACCGGCAAAAGTAGGTTATATTGCACCAACCAAAAAAGTCGAACCACAAGCTGAGAGTGAACTCGAAAAATCAGCGGCACTCATTAAAGAAAAAGATGCTAAACAGGCTCAGTCGATCTGTGACAATGCTAAACATAGTTTGGATGTGCTGACGACACACAACAGACTTATCCGTCAGAGTGAAGATCCCACTAAGGAACCTGTGGCTATGAGTGAAGAAGAGAGACAAGCCGCCATTGCACAGCAGCAAGAGAGAATTAAACTCTTCTGTGATAAAAAATAGTGCCATTCCCTATATAAAAAGAGCCGAGTCAATACTCGGCTCTTTCGTTATTCTAGGGATAAGGCTTAGTTTGACAAGCATCTAAGCCATCAATCGGTCGCTTACTGCTCGAACGCTAATTCACCACCCGCACAGCTGACCTTAATGGGTTTACCCGGTAACAAGTCACCACGGAGCAATTTCTGCGCCAGCGGGTTTTCGACTTCTTGCTGCAATGCCCGTTTCAAGGGTCTTGCGCCATACACAGGATCGAAACCAATTTCTGCAATCAGTGATAATGCGTCGTCGGTGATCTCCAATGTATAGTCCTTTTCCGCCAGACGTTGGCGTAGGGAAGCAATCTGTATCGAAGCAATACGCTTGATATTGGCAGCATCCAATGGATGGAACACCACAGATTCATCGATACGATTTAAAAACTCGGGTCTAAAGCTGTGGGTCACCACATTCATTACCGACGCTTTCATCTCTGCATAGGTCACATGGCCAAATCCTTCTTGGATAATGTCGGATCCTAAGTTCGAGGTCATGATGATCACTGTATTTCTAAAATCGACAGTCCGACCTTGACCATCGGTTAAGCGGCCATCATCGAGCACTTGCAGTAAGATGTTAAACACATCGGGGTGCGCTTTCTCAACTTCGTCGAGCAGTATCACCGAATACGGTTTACGGCGTACGGCTTCCGTTAAGTAACCGCCCTCTTCATAACCCACATATCCCGGAGGGGCCCCCACTAAACGCGATACTGAATGTTTTTCCATAAATTCAGACATATCGATCCGCACTAGGGCCGATTCGGTATCGAATAAAAACTTCGCCAGTGATTTACACAGCTCAGTTTTACCTACACCGGTTGGGCCTAAGAACAGGAACGAGCCAATCGGGCGATTTGGATCCGCCAGACCCGCGCGACTACGACGAATCGCGTTTGCTACCGCATCGACGGCTTCGTTTTGGCCTATTACCCGCTCGTGCAGCGCCACTTCCATTTGCAGTAGTTTTTCACGTTCGCCTTCAAGCATCTTCGATACCGGAATACCTGTAGCCTTTGATAGCACTTCGGCAATCTCAAGCTCAGTGACTTTATTACGTAATAAGGTCATATCCTGCATTTCGGCTTGTGACGCCAAATCGAGCTGTTTCTCAAGCTCAGGAATACGGCCATATTGCAGCTCTGACATTCGAGTGAGATCACCCGCGCGGCGAGCCACCTCTAAATCCATCCGCGCCTGTTCGAGATCGGCTTTAATGTGCTGAGTTCCTGCCAATGCGGCTTTTTCAGTACGCCAAATTTCATTAAGTTCCGAGGCTTTAGCTTCAGCTTCTTTCAGTTCGACTCGAAGATGATCGAGTCTACGACGACTCGCCTCGTCATTTTCTTTGGCTAATGCCTGCTCCTCCAATTTCAGCTGGATAGCACGACGTTCGAGCCTGTCGAGTGACTCAGGTTTTGAGTCCATCTGCATACGGATGCTGGATGCCGCTTCGTCGATCAAATCGATCGCCTTATCGGGCAATTTACGGTCCGACACATAACGGTGCGACATGGTTGCCGCCGCCACAATCGCCGGATCGGTAATTTCCACATGGTGATGCAGCTCGTAGCGTTCTTTCAGGCCACGCAAAATGGCGATGGTGTCTTCAACGCTGGGCTCATCCACCAGCACTTTTTGGAAGCGGCGTTCAAGTGCCGCATCTTTTTCAATGTACTGACGATACTCATCGAGCGTGGTCGCGCCCACGCAGTGTAAGTCACCACGCGCTAACGCAGGTTTGAGCATATTACCCGCATCCATTGCCCCCTCACCTTTACCGGCACCGACCATAGTGTGCAGTTCGTCGATAAAGAGGATCACTTGACCTTCTTCCTGCGCCAACTCATTAAGTACCGCTTTTAAACGCTCTTCGAACTCACCGCGATATTTAGCGCCCGCAATCAACGAGCCCATATCGAGGGATAAGACCCGCTTATTTTTAATGCCTTCTGGCACTTCACCATTAACGATACGCTGGGCAAGCCCTTCGACAATTGCGGTTTTACCGACCCCCGGTTCACCGATAAGCACAGGATTGTTTTTGCTGCGACGTTGCAGAACTTGGATCGTGCGGCGAATCTCATCATCACGGCCGATCACAGGATCTAACTTGCCCTGTTCGGCGCGCTCGGTCAGATCGATAGTAAACTTCTTCAGCGCTTGGCGTTGATCTTCGGCATTGGGATCATCCACTTTTTGACCACCACGTACCTGCTCTATGGTTTGCTCCATTAATTCTTTCGTGGCGCCAGATTTTTTCAAGCATTGGGCTAATGCATCAGAGCCCTCTAGCGCCGCCAGCACAAACAATTCACTGGAGATATATTTGTCTTTGCGCTTTTGCGCCAACTTATCGCACAGGTTTAATAATCGAATTAACCCTTGGGATAACTGCACATCGCCGCCTGTGCCTTCAACTTGGGGTAAGCGTTCTAATTCTTGGCTAAGGAGCGAGCGCAGTGCGCTGACACGAATGCCAGCTTGGGTTAATAAGGGATGGATAGAACCAGAATCCTGGTTAAGCAGTGCCATCATCAAATGTAGCGGTTCGATAAACTGATGATCACGCCCAAGTGCCAGTGACTGGGCATCTGAGATGGCAAGCTGAAATTTATTGGTCATACGATCGAGTCGCATACAGCCTCCTAAAACTCACATATTTAGAAATATTTCGTTAGTTAAAAGATGGGGACTATTTAGCCAATTTCAAGCAACTGGAAGGGAATTAAATACAAATAGTGGGGGAATTTGCTTAAGACTTAAGCCAGATCAATGAAGCCATTCGTCCCGTCACTCTATCGCGGCGATAGGAGAAATAATCTGGGCTCGATACAGTACAGATATCGGCGCTATAAATATGCGTTATCCCGAGTAAGCTCAGGCGCAATTTAGCCAAGCCAATGATATCGGCAAGAAACTTATTACCACTTGGAATAAAACACGCTACGGCCAGTGGATGCAATGCACAGAATGCGTGCTTCACTTCGTCGCCGACTTCAAATTTTTGTGGACCAATGGCCGGGCCGAGGTAGGCAATCAACTCACCCATAGGCGAGCTAAATTGTACCGCAGCGGCCTCTATCACACCATCACACAGGCCGCGCCATCCCGCATGGACCGCCGCAACCTCAGTGCCGGCATGATTACACAATAACACGGGTAAACAATCTGCCGTCATTACTGTGCAAACTCGCCCAGCGGTTCGGCTGTAACTGGCATCGGCAATGGGCGTATCAAGGGCGGCATTAACTAAGTTAAGCGAATCAAGGTTGAGCACATGAGTGCCATGGACTTGCTCGAGCCAAACAGGCTCAGTGGTTAACGCTAATTGTTTGCAGAGTAACTCACGATTAGCCATCACCAGCTCAGGTGCATCACCAACATGCAGTCCAAGATTCAGACTGCCATAGGGATGCATGCTCACACCGCCATGACGATTCGTCATAGCGATGCCAACATTAGCAGGAACGGGCCAATCGTGATTAAACACTTACAAATACTCGATCGGATGCTCGACCGTGTCTTGGCGCAGTGCTTTGGTCAAAATCACCATGTCCTCAGGGATTGGCGCCTGCCAGCTCATGATTTCACAGCTCACAGGATGCGCTAACTCGAGACGCACAGCGTGTAATGCTTGGCGTTTAAAGTTTTTCAAAATTTCAAAAAACTCTGGGCTCGCGGCCTTTGGTGGTTTGGGACGGCCACCATAAACAGGATCGCCCACTAATACGTGACCAATGTATTCCATATGCACACGAATTTGGTGAGTACGTCCCGATTCAAGTCGCAATCTTAGACGAGTGTGGTTACGGAATTTCTCCGCCACACGATAATGGGTTACCGCAGGTTTACCCGAGTGATGCACCGCCATATGAGTGCGTTTTGTGGGATGACGGCCAATCGGCTCATCCACAGTACCGCCACCTGTCATAGTGCCCATCACAATCGCTTCGTATTCACGGGTGATTTCACGGGCTTGCAATGCTGCGACTAGGTGAGTTTGTGCCTCAACAGTTTTTGCTACTACCATCAAACCCGTAGTGTCTTTATCGAGACGGTGCACAATACCCGCACGCGGCACATGCTCAATATCGGGGCAATGGTGCAAAAGCGCATTCATCAGCGTACCATCAGCATTACCCGCACCAGGATGGACAACTAAGCCAGCTTGTTTGTTGATAACCAAAATATGGTCATCTTCGTAGACAATATTCAGCTCGATGGCCTGAGCCGCCGCATGCACTTCTTCTTCAAGTGTGGCTGCAATTTCAATCTGTTGTAGCTCAAATACTTTCTCACGCGGCTTATTGACAACCACGCCGTCAACATAAACTGCATCAGATAGGATCCATTCCTTGATGCGCGTGCGCGAGTAATCTGGGAACAACTCAGCCAGAGCCTGATCTAATCTCAGGCCAGTTTGTGTTGCCGAAATCTCGCTTTTTAGATTAATCTCTTGTGTCATAGGAACCGTATCCCCATTTAGGGGTCAAAAAATGTGTGCTATCTGTTACAATCGGATGTTTTCTATTTTATAGTGAAATGGAAAAATTCTTAACTACAACTTAAAAAGAATTGAATTCAAGTATGTATAAATTTTCCAAAGGCGTAACCTTAGTCCTATTTTCACTAGCGTTATCAGCCTGTAGTAGCAGTCCTGAAGATAACGACATTGCCGCAAAAACCTCACCTGACGTACTTTATTCTCAGGCAAGAACCTCAATGGAGCTTGGCAATTACTCAAAAGCGGTCCGTTCTTTGGAAGCACTAGACTCTCGCTTCCCCTTCGGCCCCCATAAAACTCAAGTCCAGCTAGATTTGATTTATGCGTACTACAAAATGGATGATGTCGCCTCAGGCATTGCCAATATAGACAGATTTATCCGTCTAAACCCAACCCATCCCGATATCGATTACGTCTACTACATGCGTGGACTCGTCAATATGCAAGCGGACAGCTACCTGTTCCATGATATGTTAAATATCGACCGAACTGACCGCGATCCTAAAAATGCTCAAGATGCTTTCAAGGATTTTGAACGTTTAATTAAAACCTACCCTAACAGCAAATATGCCGCCGATGCACAAAAGCGCATGTTATCGCTGAAGAATCGCTTGGCAAAATATTCAATTCAAGTTGCCGAGTATTATCTCAAGATGAACGCTTGGAGCGCCGCAGCAATCCGAGCTCAATCAGTGCTAGAAACATACCCAGGCACCCCTTCAACCGAACGGGCGTTAGAGATAATGATAGAAGCTTATGGCGAATTAGGTCAGAACCAACTGAAGCAAAACGTGCTAATGGTAATGCAAGCTAACTTCCCAAACAATGAAATCTTATCGAACTAATCAAGAATGCCCCTTTTAAAGGGGCATTTTTTTAGCTCTACACTGAGCTTTTTGATTATTCTACCGCCGCTAGCCCTATGCCTTTATTGATGATTTCCCTCTGAGTATCAGCCTAAACCATAGTTGTGCCCCCTATTCGAGTAAAACTTATGCAACTGCATCGATTTTTACCTGATTTAGTAAAAATCTATTGACTCAAAACCCGAAAAGCCTTTAAATTGCGCCCGTCGCCCGAATAGCTCAGTCGGTAGAGCAGAGGATTGAAAATCCTCGTGTCCCTGGTTCGATTCCGGGTTCGGGCACCATCTTTAATTGGGTTGCCAATGCGACCAGAGTTAAAGGATTGCAATAGGTACAGTGCAGGTGTGGTGGAATTGGTAGACACGCCAGCTTCAGGTGCTGGTGCTCGCAAGGGCGTGGAGGTTCAAGTCCTCTCACCTGTACCAAATTGCAATTCAAGTTTTAATTCGGTTAAAGGCCGAATATCGATGCAGATGTGGTGGAATTGGTAGACACGCCAGCTTCAGGTGCTGGTGCTCGCAAGGGCGTGGAGGTTCAAGTCCTCTCATCTGTACCAACATGTAAACCTCGCTTAGCGAGGTTTTTTTGTCTCTGCAATAAAATATTTTCCGCTTTCCCCTAATTTCCCCAACTTTGCTATAACTAATCTTACAGGCTCATCATAGGGATAGCTCGAGCTCTGCCCAAAGGACTCTCTTAGTTCTACTGAGGCAATCCATATGAACGGCCTACAGATCAAACAAAAAATGTTTATCGGCATTCTGGTACCGCTTGCAATGCTACTGGTTATCGGTTTTATCGCTATTAATATGATGGGGAAAATCGAGTCGGGTGTTGAACGCATCTATAACGACAGAGTCGTGCCGCTGGATGATTTAAAAGTCATTGCCGACAAATACGCCGTCGATGTCATTGATGCGATTAATAAAGCCAATGCCGGCGGATTTAGTGCCCCCCAGGCTATCGATGCACTTGAAAGTGCAAGATCTATGGTTAATCAACACTGGCAAAAATACCTCGCCACAGAATTAACCAGAGAAGAGTCGCAACTCGCGCAACAGGCGGAACGCTTGTTTTCACCTGCAAATCAACAGATTGAGCAACTAATATCACGCTTACAGCTCTTAAATGGGAATCTTGCCCACCAACTCAACACAGATATATTGCCCCTCTACCAAGCCGTCGATCCCATTAGCGGAAAAATCTCGGAATTAATTGCACTGCAAATAAAAATAGCAGGGCAAGAAAAAGATACCGTCAAAGGAATTTATCAATCTTCCATCTCTATTTTCATGATCTTGGCTGGGCTCGCCATGCTGATCAGTATCGGAATCGGACTCTGGGTTAATCGCAGTGTGATGAACCCCATCAGCGATATAGTCACCAAACTCAACACCATCCACCAAGACTCAGATCTGACCGTCAAGTTTAAGATGTTCAACGATGATGAATTAGGTCAAATATCCACGAGTCTCACCCAAGTTATCGAGCACTTAAGGGGTATTCTAAATTCAATTGCTGAGGCAGCAAACACAGTAAATGACTCTGCGAACGATCTCAGTGGCTTCACCCAAGCGACGAATAAACGTATGCAGCAACAGCAGGCCGAGACAGAGCAAACCGCAACCGCGATGAATGAAATGACCGCGACGGTTGCCGAAGTCGCCCAGAGCGCTGCTGCCGCGGCTGATTCCGCGAAAGACGCCGATACCTATGCCGCCAATGGTAACCATATTGTGATGCAGTCGATTAACAGTATGTCGCAACTGTCAGATCAAATTCAAAAAACGGCCCAAGTGATTGGCGTGCTATCCAATGAAAGCCAGAATATTGGCCGCGTGCTCGATGTAATTAAGAGTATTGCCGAGCAAACCAACCTATTGGCCCTAAATGCGGCCATTGAGGCGGCTCGCGCCGGTGAGCAAGGTCGCGGCTTTGCAGTGGTTGCCGATGAGGTGAGAACACTCGCCCAGCGAACTCAAAAGTCCACCCAAGAAATAGAAGCGATGATCGCCACCCTGCAACTCGGCGTCAAGGAAGCCGTCAGTGCAATGGAAGTGGGGATAAATCAAGTTGACGATGCCAATGATAAAGCTAATCAGGCGGGCCAAGCATTGAAGGAAATCGTCACCTCAGTGGATAATATCACTGAACTTAACACACATATTGCGACCGCAGCCGAAGAACAAAGTAGCGTAGCCGAAAGCATTAACCGCAGTATTATTGCCATTAGTGATATTGCCGAACATTCTACAACTTCCGCTGTTGAATTAAGTGAGTCGGTGATTAATTTAACAAAACTCGCCAGCAGTATGCGTAATCAAGTCAGTGCATTTAGGCTCTAATGGCATATCACGGGCTTGAGGGAGTTGGCTCTCAAGCCCGTTTTTATACTTAGATTTTATGCTTATAGCTTAGATTTTATACTTAACATAGCCAACACTAACGACAAAGATGGTGGGATTAGCGGACGAGCTCTCAGGGTTTTATCCATGCTAACGGATAGAGGTCACTTCAGCGATTGTGAGCGGACGACTCTCACCCGGTGCCAGTTGCTCATCCAACACAATATCGCCTATTGATAATCTATGCAGACCAACCACTGGATTACGAAATCGGCCAAACATACGTTTAATTTGATGGTACTTACCTTCCCTCAGTGTCACCTCAGCCACATGGTCATCGAGGATCGTAAGCTTGGCAGCTTGCGTCTTAATATCCTCAAATCCGAAATACATACCCTCAGCAAATGCGGCAATATAATCCTCCGTTAAGGGATTAGCGAGCGTGACCCGATACACTTTTTCAACCTTCTGCGTGGGCGACATCAATGCCTCTGACCAGCGACTGTCATTGGTTAGCAATAATAATCCGGAAGAGTTTAAGTCCAATCGACCCGCAATATGCAGCTCCTCACGCTGCTCGCAGTTGAGTAGCTCGATTACTGTTTTATGCCCATCATCTTTAGTGGCACTCACTACGCCAATGGGTTTATGTAACATAATATAAATGGGGCTGTTGGCCTGTAAAATTTGTCCATCAAGCTGAATATGGGAAAACTCATCCACTTGCCTATCCATCTCTTTAGCAATCTGGTCGTCGACCCGCACACGGCCAGCGAGCAATAAATCTCGCACCAATTTGCGGGGTATTTGCAGCTTTGCACCAAGATATCTATCGAGCCGACCACGTTTAGATTGCATAACACCTCGACATATTCACCCTCAATAATTCATAAAAAGTGGCTCCCCAATATCAACTTAAATTACTGGTCGAGGGGAAGTATTCGATATGCACAGCGGCGAGCACCTTCGACAATATGTTCTTCACGGCTCACGACGGCGATATCGGCGAATAACTGCTGAAAAAGTTGCAACTCAGAGCGGCAAAAATTTAAGCAATGAGTTGCCGCAGCGCAGATAGGACAGTGATTTTCGAGTAGAAAATACACCCCATCGACTTGCTCCATTGTCGCCATATAACCTTCGTCTGAGCGTAATTGCGCGAGTATAGCTAAACGTGTCGGAATATCTGTCACCCCCAACATAGCGGCGCTATATTGGAGCAACGCACTTTGCTCCCTGTAATCGATAAGCTGATCTAAGCCTCTATCACCAAAGATCATTTTGACTGAATCAAGCAACTGCACCGTCAACTCCCCATGACGATCGGCAAAGTGGGTTCGGCTTTGCTCGGTCAAGCCCCAATAACGCGTTGGGCGACCACGGCCTTCGACTCTATCTTCAATATCCACATCACCAGCCTCCTCCAAGGCCTGGAGATGTTGACGCACCCCCATAGTCGTTAACGCCAATTCCTCCGCTAAGGTTTTAGCTGTGAGCGGACCATGCAATTTGAGCAATTGAATAATCTTATCAGTGGTTTTCATTTGAAATCTCCAGTATTCCCAACGGATTATCCCCCAATCGTCCGCTTTTTAACAGATTAAATAAACTTTTTTATTTACTTTACCCTTTACAAGATTAAATAAAGCAATTACCTTATAAATAATTTATAAACAAATGGGTTTACTTAATGAAATTACTCATCATCAGTACCAGCCAAAGATCCGATTCTCAGAGTGCTAAAGTCGGTCGTTATATCGCCGAAAGTAGTTTCTCATCACCCCATGCTATGGGTTACGACAGCATACACCACTTAGAGTTATGCCAATTTAACCTGCCCTTTTGGGATGGCGAGGAAGACAACAAGGGTGAACACTGGCCCGAAATAGAGCAAAGAGTCGATGAAGCCGATGCGCTAGTGCTGATCACCCCAGAATGGGGTGGTATGGCATCGCCGTTACTGAAGAACTTCTTATTGATGTGCACTCGCCAAGAAACCGCCCATAAACCAGCCTTATTAGTCTCAATATCGGATGGTATTAGCGGCACCTATCCCATCGTTGAAGTAAAGATGAATGCACTCAAAAACAATAAATTAGTGCCTATTCCCGATCATTTGATCATTCGCAATGTCAGCAATGTGCTCAATGCCATTCCCGAGAGTGAGCGTGATATCGCGCTCAGGGAAAGAGTGCAATATAGTTTACATATGCTGCATCAATACGCCCAAGCACTGGCCCCCATTCGTGAACGACACGCAACGCAAGCGTACCCCAAGCAGCAGGAGTACTGCTACGGTATGTGAGCGGCTTGCAATTTTAACCACCAACGACAAACCCCATGACAAGGAACGCATTATGATCCATTTAGAGCATATTAACTTAGTAGTAGACGACATCCCCGCAGCACTACGCTTTTATCAAGCGGCTTTTCCCCACTGGCGCGTGCGCGGCGGCGATAAAGGCACTTGGTACGGCAAACCCCGTAACTGGATCCATTTTGGCGATGATTATCAATATATTGCTTTTAGTGACAATGGCGAAGGCGAAAACCGTGATTTAACGGGTCACCAAATAGGCCTAGCACATTTTGCCTTTGTGACCGATAACTTAGATGCCGTGATCGCCAGATTAACCCAAGCTGGGTTCCCTATTGCCAAAGAGGGCATGGAAGATCCCTATCGCCGCAATATTTACTTCTTCGACGCCCATGGCTTTGAAGTGGAATTTGTGGAGTATTTAAGTGATATTCCCGCAGAGCGCAATCGCTATTGATAATATGAACCGCGGCGGTAGGTTTATATCAACACCAGGCTCAAGTCATAAATGCCTTAACCACAAGGTTGGGCTATCGGCATAAGTGGATAAAAGCGCTCAAGCTACGGTCCACTTTGCCATTTGCACTCGTGCTTAAAGTCGTTACTTTAAAAACGGAAATCGCTACACTAACCGCCACAAAGCGAGTTACTAATTAGATGACACTATGCCTACGCCTTATTCCTATTCCACGACTTATATCCTAGATAAAGCGCATTTTGATGAATGTTATACCCAATCCGTTATCCCAGATCCCACGCTCAAGCCCTATTACAAAGGGATTGGACTGGTACTCATCGGCATCGCGCTTATCTTCACCGACATTAGCCTGTATTTAGCTTACTTCTTCGTTGGGCTAGGCGTTATCGAAGCCCTCAATGTGAAATACCACAAGACTTGGTGGCTGATGCGCCAGATGATGAGTAAAGCGGCAAGCAATGAAGTGACATTGAGCATGGATGAGCAAGGTATTCGCACTCACTCTCGGTATGTGGATAACCAAATTCGATGGACTGATATAGATAGGATCAAAGAAACCGCTAGGGGTTTCTTGCTCACCCACAGGGCGGGAACGAGTTACATCTCTTCAAGTTGCCTAGATACGGCCACTATTGCCTATATTAGGTCTAGGTCAAAAAGTCGAGATTGGGTCACAAACTAAATGTAGCCGCCACGAATCAGTTAAGCTGTTACACCCTAACTTCCGCCCACAAAAAAGGCTGATAAATATCAGCCTTTTACCAATCACAACATCTTGAGTTTATTTTTTCAATTCACCTACGGGTAAAATGGTGCGGCCGTATTCATTGTTCAACACTTGCGCCATAGCAAAGTAAATCGCACTCGCACCACAAATGATCCCTTCAAAGCCCGCTATAGTGCCTATCAAGGCATTGCCGGTAAAATCACGGGCAGCCAGCAAGAAAAATAACAGGGTCAATGAAGCAAACACAAATTGTTTAGCTCTCGGATAACGCAATGATCCCACAAACATAAACGCAGTAAAGATCCCCCAAAACGTTAAATACCAACCCATAAAGTAGGTTGGGCTGGCGGCAATGCCAGCATTCGGCATCAAAATTAATCCAACCAAAGTCAACCAAAACAGACCATAGGACGTAAAAGCCGTTGTCCCAAAGGTATCACCACGCATAAAACACATAATACCCACAATGACTTGACCAAGACCACCGTAAAAAATGCCCATCGCCAATATCATGGCATCGATGGGAAAATATCCAGCATTATGGATATTTAGCAGCATTGTCGTCATACCAAAGCCCATTAGACCTAATGGTGCAGGATTTGCCAGTTTTGTTGACACAAGAGTTCTCCGCGAGATTTTTAACTCAAATAATATCAATATGTTAGAAAAATATTAATACAATAAATAGAAGAAAGTGACGCATTCTATTGAACAGTTAAAATATTAGCAATGAAAACATCTTAAGTTAAAGTTTAGAATTAAAAGCCAATAAATTCAAATAGATAGTTTATTTAATTTCGAAAAAATAGAAAAAGCAAAACCTGCCATAAAATTAATCTTTTTAGATTCAACAAACTATCAAAAACCTCAATAAATAGTGAGGAACATCAAGCTTTAGCCAGCAAATTTGCATCAGTTCAAAGTTCGATTATTTGCCCATAAATAAGCTAAGACTAAAACGATAGGAAAACAGCATAAATTATTAACTTAATCCCAATATCGACAGAAGAGTGAGATAAATCCCACTTTAACCAAATTTTTATCAATATCCCCTCGTGCTGCAACATTATCCTAGCAAGCAGTTTCAAGCGGCAGGCCCACAGCAGCACCGAAGAATCTATCTGTGTCCGCACTTGAATGAGTGCCGGGCGATCAGGGATTAGGATCCGAGGCAGAAGTTCATAATGCCTTGCCCGTTATAGGGAATAAGACTTAGCAAACTCACTTGCAATTATTTATATCCAAAAAATAATAGCAGTGATAAATTGCTGCAGTTGACGCAGTAAAATTGAGAAAACAAATCTTAGCCTGATGTTAACAATCAATAACTAAAGGAAATAAAATGAAGCAGTTATCCACTATTATCACTCTGTCGGCCTTAATGAGCTTTGCAACCCTTGCCGATGAATCGACCCTTCCTCCCGCTCCTGCAAGCGACATAGCTCAACTGACTGAAGTTTGCCAACAGATGGCATCTGAGGACCAAGTAGAAAATACCGAATTAAAGCAATACGTGCTCGATTGTGTGAATGACCAGTTAACTGAAATGGGTTACCAAACCGTAAAAGAACTCAATTAAGACTATTCGCATCATTCCTTTAGCGTAGTCTCCTTCCTCGGTTTTCAGCGCTTTTTGTAACGCCATTCACCTATCGAATGGCATTACTGACTTCGATAACCCTCATTTTCATATCTTTTTAATTACATTTCATCACATCCAAAGCCATCGAATTAACATTTGAAGTTAACCGCACAACACCCTGCAAATATAAACTTTGGCGCTTTTTAAGTTGGCTTTCAAATGATTACAGCATCTACATCTCAGTTATTTATATGATATCTGTATCATTTTGCATCCCCCCAGGTGAAAGCACTGTCGAATTCAGCATAAAATGCTAATCTATTTCCCTCTGATAACAACCTCAATCCCAAACGTAAAATCATGTATCGTATTTTAGTTATCTTATTGACCAGCCTCTGTTTGCCTTCTATTGGAATGGCGAAGGATTCCTGCGCAACCAAAGATGAATGCATAGAGATGCGAAATTGGGATTTAGGCGTTGCCGTGGGATGGGGACAAAAAACTAACCCATTAAGGGATTTCGACGATATTCCCGTCTTTTTTATTCCCTCAGTGGCTTACTATGGTGAACATTGGTTTTTTGATAATGGTAATGTCGGTTATAACCTAATCGAACAAAACGATTTTAGCCTCAACTTAGTGACAAGCTATAGCTTAGATAGAGCCTATTTTTACCGTTGGGATCCCTCCAATATCTTTCTTACCCGTAGCACACAGGAGCAGGCTAACTTTAAAACCGCTAACTCTTTGAGCAGTGAGCCCGATCCCGTATTTAATTCACTCGAGTCGCGGAACTTCACCATGCTTGGTGGTGCCGAAGCCTTTGTCTACACTCAGTTAGGTACAATTCGATTGGCATACACCCACGATATGTTTAATGTGCATAACGGCTCTGAAGCACAAATAAAGTGGACCTATGTTTGGCATCCCAATCGTTGGGTTATCGACCTGTCACTGGTGTTTGATTGGAAGAGTGAAAATGTAGTGGACTATTACTACAGTGTACGCCCAAGCGAAAACGCCTACTGGAGTGAACAGTACCAAGCTGATTCGGGTTGGAACCAAGGTGCAGAAGTCACGGCACGCTATATATTAACAGACAACTGGGATCTGCTATTGGCAGTTCGCTACACTCAAATTGCCGATGAAATTGCCGCCAGTCCCTTGCTCGATGAAGACTATAGCAGCACCTATTTTGTTGGCGCAGCCTATAGGTTTTAACATTAGTGGCCCATCCTCGTATTAGTTCGCTTTGCGTATTAGGTCTAAGCCTCAGCTTGATGGACCCTAATTCTGCACAAGCCGCCTCGAGTGACGTTTCCAGCCTTAAGTTAACACCCGAAATATGCATCACAGGTGCAGATGAGAAAGCCTGTGAAATCCGAGTCGAATTACGTTGGGAATTACCCCACAACGAACTGATTTGTATCTTGTCAGATAATGCCGACTACCCTAAGTTGTGTAGTGATACACCCGAACAACAAAGCATCAGCTTAAATGTGAGCACCTTGACCGATATCCATTTCGTCTTGGTGAGTAAGGAAAGCAATCAAACCTTGGCAGGTGCCAAACTAAAAATCACGTCAACCTCGCAGCCTCAGGTGCGCAGACGTTACCGTAACCCTTGGAGTTTATTTTAATGACGAGCCCACAATCACCCCACAGAGTGTTATTGGTTGAAGACGATGTTCGTCTTGCGAATTTAATTGTTGATTACTTGAAATCCCACGGCATGCACGTTGAAGTGGAACGCCGAGGCGATACAGTATTAACGCGCTTACTCAACTACAAACCCGATATCATCTTGTTAGACATCATGCTGCCGGGCATGGATGGCCTTAGCCTATGTGAAAAATTACCCGACTACTTTGCCGGCCCGATCTTACTGATGAGCGCACTAGGTTCGAGTGAAGATCAAATCAAAGGGTTAGAACTCGGTGCCGACGACTATGTAGTGAAACCCGTAGATCCCGCACTCTTAGTCGCACGGATCAACAACTTACTGCGCCGCCAAAACCAACCGCCTCAAGCCGAATCCCATTGTTTGACCTTTGGAAAACTGAGCATAGATCCCCACACCCATGCGATTAGACTCGATGAAAAAGAAGTCGATTTAACCAGCCATGAGTTCGAGCTGCTATGGCTACTGGCCTCACAAGCAGGCCAAGTGCTCAGCCGCCAATATATCTATCAATTATTGCTTAATATTGATTTTGATGGAAAAGATCGAAAAATTGATGTGCGCATCTCAAGACTTCGCAAAAAACTCAACGATAATATTGAAACGCCGTTTAGAATTAAAACCGTTTGGGGTCAAGGTTATCTCTTTGCCCCCGAAGCCTGGAATAACTAAGCCACAACAGTGAAACGTCTCTTTATCAGCTTATATTTGTTACTTAGCCTCAGCTTTCTTGGCATAGGTTGGACACTCGACAGCCTATGGCAGAAAAATGTAGATGATAACAATGCACTCGATGCGCCATTCGTTGCACTCGCGCAGCTATTGGCACAGTTGCCTCAGGACACTCGTAGAGCGTATCTTGAGGCGCTGCCGGGTAATCCACTACTGCCTTTAAATCTGCTCGATGCAGATCAAATTGCCTTAGGGAAGGATCAACAGCTCAGCCCAAATCATGTTGTGACCACCACCACAAACGATGACGAACAGTTTCAATTTATCATGGTTGGCGAGCAAGTGTTGATGGCTGGGCCTTTAGAAATAGATCCTAGGGCTAACCTACGTAATTTATTCACATTATTCTTCTATTTATCACTCGCCCTAGTGGCACTGATTTGGGTTGGCCCCCTTTCACGGGACTTAAGCATACTGCGTAAGGCCACAAAAGAATTTGGTGAAGCAAAGTGGGATACACGCATAGCCCTGTCCAATCGCTCCCAAGTCAAACCCTTAGCCAACACCTTTAATGAAATGGCACGCCATATCAGCGCCCTAATTGAGAACCAAAAACACCTCTCTAATGCGGTATCCCACGAGATCCGTACACCACTGGCAAGGCTCAAATTCGCCCTTGCACTTATGCCTATGTATTGTCAGCCGGACTCTGACGAACAAAAGCGCCAAGATTTCCTCAATGAAATGCAACTCGATATTAAGGAAATGGAAAATCTACTCCAAGAATTATTGACCTACGCCAGCTTAGAATCACAACGGGAAGGAATTCAACTCGATGAATACGATCTGATCCAGCTTGTTAATCAAACCATTAAACGTCTAGAGACCTTAAGTACGCTCCCTATTCGCTTGCAAACACAGCTCAGTACCTTAGCCCTTATCGGTGAGCCCACCTTAATCGAACGCGCCCTGCAAAATTTACTCACTAACGCTCAACGCTTCGCCCGCACAGGAATTAACATTGAAGTCACCCAAACCCAGCAGAAGATCACCTTAAGTGTGAGCAATGATGGAGAACCCATACCAGAGGTTGATTTACCCAAAGTGTTTGAACCTTTTTACCGAAGTCAGTCGGTACAAAATGGCAATAAAGGGCATGGATTAGGATTGGCGATTATCAAACGTATTATGCAACGCCATCAAGGGGATGTCACTGTCACCAGCAATCCGCAACAAACACGCTTTAGCCTAACTTGGCCGAAAAAGCGCAAGCTCTAATAAGGAAAGAGGTTAATCAAGTAACAGCCTGCGATAACTAGAATGGGAAAATGTAAACTGTGAGTTCAACAAGGTATCTAACCTAGAAGTTATCCAACATATCAATCTAGCTCGAAGCTACCAAAGTCTAAATCTGTGCTGCTCTCTGGTTCAAAATTCAATTGTGGATTTAATGCCGCCCTCTCCTGCGCGATTTGCAGTTGCTGCGCCTTGATCGCGGCCAGTTGGCGACGACGCTTACGTTGATTGCAGAGACGGATCACATCGTACTTTTGTGCATCGGAGAAACTCAGCCAGTTAAAGCGTTCATCACGGCTACGCAGACAACCTTTACAATAGCCCCGCGCATCGGTTTGACACACACCGATGCAGGGACTAGGGATCTCAAAAAAGGCTAACTGTTCCATGATGATAGAGTTTCTCTGCCATAATTTACACACGTTAATCGGGTGTATTGAACTTGCCGCTAATATTAATGCTAAAAATTCAACACTCTTACCTAAAGTACTTGCAGGAACGACCTTAATCAAGGCACATTGAGCAGAGTTTGTACAACTTTTGGAGCACTATCATGGGATATCGTCATTTTCTTAATCTACTCCTCGCGGTCGCCTTATTAAGCGCTTGCAGCAGTAAACCTAAAAACGATTACGACCTCAATTACGACTTCAGCACATTGCACAACTTCACCCAGCTCACAACATCGTCAACGGACGATCCACTAAGTGCCCAGCGTATTCAAACAGAAATCAATCAGCAATTGGCTCAAAAGGGTTTTGTAGAAAATACAGCATCACCCGATTTTAATGTCGCCTACGCCTTACTGACCCAAGATAAACCTAAGGATTCTGGCCTTTCTATTGGCTTAGGCACAGGCACATTCGGAAGTTCGGGAGGGATTGGAATAGGCACCAGTGTTGGCGTGCCACTGGGGAGTGATACCGCTAAAATTCAAACCATTCAGATAGATATTATCGACCCTAAGACCAATAAATTAATTTGGCGGGGCAGCGACAAATATGACTTCGACGCAGGCGGTAATGAAAAAGCCCAAGATACCGCCAAAGCCGTCGGCCGAATTTTGGCACAATTCCCACCGAAGAAGTAAGCAGATGAAGTAAGCAGCCAATAATGGATGGATGCACACTCACCCATCCATATGCGCCTAAACCGCCACCGTTGATAGCAAAAAATCCACCAACTACGCCATTCGCCACTAGAAGATAATGTGCACTTCTATTCCAATCGGTAATACTTCGGGACAATTTTTCGCCTCCAGAGTCTAGAAATCGAATCCATCCATCTCTACTCATGGGCATTCACGGTTCTGCCTGCGGCCCATTGCCTAAGCGCATTGATTTTATCGCTCATCACTACAGATAAAGGCCGCGTTTTACTGAGTTCTTCGAGTAATAACGCTTGATCGACACCGCGCTCGACACTTCTTGCGGTATATATGGCAGCAATGACGGCTTGTTCGATTTCGGCGCCGGAAAATCCTTGGCTACGGGCCGATAATTGGGCGAGATCTAAGCTCGCCACATCGATTCCACGGCGCTGACAGTGGATCAAGAAGATGGCTTTGCGTATGGCTTCGTCGGGTAAATCGACAAAGAAGATTTCATCCATCCTGCCCTTGCGCATCAACTCTGGCGGCAGGGCTTGAATATCATTGGCGGTAGCCACCACAAACACGTCTGATTTACGCTCCGCCATCCAAGT
>Ga0210050_1002014_pt1 | contig 20513 bp, 19 predicted proteins | sample CryGey132114_all_FD_185463 | JGI IMG/M metagenome (GOLD analysis project Ga0210050, IMG submission 185463) | Groundwater microbial communities from aquifer - Crystal Geyser CG22_combo_CG10-13_8/21/14_all (SPAdes) (version 2) | ecosystem: Environmental > Aquatic > Deep subsurface > Groundwater ...
CCACCTATGTCATTGCCCCTGCTTCCGCTTCCAGCCAAGTTGGCCAAACCCAGCAATTTATTGGTTGGTATGACCCGGATGGGCCTTCTGGTTCTCAAGCCCAGCAAAATAAAACATCATCAGCTTCCTGGATTTCTTCCAATACTTCTGTTGCCACCATTAGTTCTGGTTTGGCTTCTTGTGTTTCAAGCGGTTCAGTAACCATTACTTCTGTTTACAGCGGCATTACCGCTACTGCCAGTTTGACTTGTTCGGCTGCGTCCCTCAGCTGCAGCTTCTCTGCTAACCCCACTTCAGTAACTCCGCCCCAGTCTTCTATCTTGTCCTGGTCTTGCCAATACGCTGATTCCTGCTCCATTGACCAAGGCATTGGCTCTGTTAACAATGTCTCTGGCGCCAAATCGGTCAGACCCGCCAAAACTACCACCTATACCTTAACTTGCTCTGGATCTAGCGGTTCAGAAACTTTTCCTGTCACTGTTAATGTCGGTTTTCTTCTAAAATTAAGAGAAATCATACCAAGATAATGAGGGATGCGCAAAATTGGATTTCACTTTGTTCCGCTTGATATTCGCAAAGATTCGCTTCTACGTCTATATTAACGACTTGCGATGTCGTTAAATCATCTTTTGCTTGTTTTATATTTGCTTTTCGCTCTTTACTGTATAACGACTTGATATACTATCATACATGATAGTGCCTTGGAATTGTTATGTTCGCGGAAATAACTTCCTTCCAGAATCTTCACAGCGCTTATCTTGAAGCGCGAAAATGTATAACGACTTGCGATGTCGTTAGTTTTTTGATTTACGCAGACCGGGGAATTTGGTAAAATAAAGCTCGGTCGCACGCGTCTTTATGGTGTAAGAGCTAAGCGCCGGGCTTAGCCAAACATAATAAACTACGGGGTCAGACCCCGTAGAATAGAATACTGCAATGATTCAAACAAAATTTTCAAAACTCGCCGAGGTTTTCGCTAGACTGGAAAAGACTGCTTCAAGCCTGGCGATGATTGATATTCTGGCGGATTTTTTCCCCAAAATTTCTCCGGAAGAAGCCAAAATTTCGGCTTATTTGTTGCGGGGTGAACTGACCCCGCCTTATGAAGGCTTGGAAATCGGTTTGGCGGATAAAATGGTTATTCGCGCGATAGCGCTCGCGCAAAATTCAACAAATGAAAAAATTGAGAGTTTGTTTAATAAGGCGGGGGATTTGGGCTTGGTAGTTGAAATTTTGAAGATTGGAGACAAAAAAAAGGGCTTGCCTGCCGGTAGGCAGGGTTTAATCATAAAAGAGGTTTTTGAAAAGCTTATTGAAATTGCGAATTTCGGCGGCGCGGGCTCGCAGGAAAAGAAAGTTAATTATCTGGCGGATTTGATTTCAAAAGTCTCGGGAGAAGAAGCGAGATATATTGTTCGGACTATCTTGGGAACTTTGCGTTTGGGCGTGGGCGAAATGACTTTTCTGTACGGCTTGGCGAAAGCGTTTTCGGGCAACCTGCCTTCGCAGGACCTGCCTACCGGACAGGCAGGGCTTTGGCAGGCAAGTAAAAAAAACAAAGCGGTTTTGGAATACGCTTTTAACGTTATCTCCGATTTGGGCGAAGTGGCTTACGCAGTTTCAAAAAACGGATTTGGGAAAATAGGGGATATAGAGCCGAAAGTGGGCGTACCTATAAGAATGATGCTTTCAAGCAGAATTGAAGAGCTTAAAGAAGTTCACAACCACATTCCGGGTGAGGTTTTGGTTGAGGATAAATATGACGGTGAAAGAATCCAGGCGCACATTCTTAATAAGCGCAGACCGACGCGGACTATACGCGGACAAACGCAGACCGATACAGACAATACGAATGTTGTACTTTTTTCCCGCAGACAGGAAAATGTCACTCATCAGTATCCCGACGTGATAGGCGCTTTAAAGAAATCTTTTAAAGGTAAAGAAGCAATTGTGGAGGGTGAGGTTGTGCCGTTTGACGAGAAAACCGGGAAACAAGTTCCTTTTCAGATTTTAATGTCGCGCCGGAGAAAACATAAGATAGAAGAATACATAAAAAAAATTCCGGTAAAATATTTTCTTTTTGACTTGCTTTATCTGGACGGGCATAATTTTTTGGGTAAATCCTTAGAACAAAGAAAAACCGCTCTTAAAAATTCTCTTGCGAAATCAAAAATAATAGAGTTCGCCGAAGGCGCGGTAACGGACGATTTGGCGGAAATAAAAAAACGTTTTGAAGATTCCATTAAAATGGGGAATGAGGGAATAATGATAAAAGATTATTCAGGAATTTATCAGGCGGGCTCGCGCGGCTGGCTTTGGATTAAATTCAAAAAAGATTATCAAAAAGAAATTGTGGATACATTTGATTTGGCGGTGGTTGGGGCGCTTTATGGCGCCGGCCGCAGGGCAAAAACCTACGGTTCTTTACTGGCGGCGGCATATAATCCTAAAAAAAACAAATACTATTCTTTCACCAAAATAGGCACGGGTTTTACCGACGAAACATTGGCGCAATTGCCTAAAATACTTGATAAATACAAATTGAAAGAAAAATCAAAATTATTGGAAACCGGAATGAATATGGATGTTTGGTTTGAACCGAAAATCGTGCTGGAGATTTCCGGAGCGGAAATAACCGTTAGCCCGACGCATACAGTCGCGGAAGATAAGATAAAAACCGGCCTGCCTGCCGGTAGGCAGGGAGGATTAGCCTTAAGATTTCCAAGGTTTTTAAGGTGGAGAAAAGATAAATCTGCGGAAGAAGCGACAACGGTCCAGGAAATTTACGATATTTACAAACCCCGTCAGTGAGCCGAGCGCATCGCTTTCCGCAACGCTTCTGCCTTAACTTAATTTTTACTAATATCTATATAGCGTTGCCGCGCTCGGCTCACTGCGGGGCAAAATGGGGGCAAAAAATAGGCAAAAATTATCAAATAGACAAAATCCGGAAAAGATAATATGATTTTATTTATATGCATCATTTAATTAAGACAGAAAGCGAGCAGAACAAATGGCTTGGGGGCAAGGAAAAAAAGGCGCAAGAATGGCTTTATAAAATTCATCATATGCACCATTTCTGTTCAAAAAATGGAGCACGCCATGAATTGCACCATTGTTTTCTTTTTGAAAAAGTTAATAAAAAAGGCAGGAAATATGGTATAGTTCACAAGATATTTTCCGACAAAATCTATCATTGTTTAGACGATGAATTTAAGGGAAAGTTGTATGATCATGCAAACAGAGTATATAAAATAATTAAAAGAGTAATTAAGGGCAAAAAAATTTATGAAATCACCTGAAAATTCCGAATTTGGAGTTGAACAAGAAAGTAAATTAGAAAAAGGGTACGAAGGGCTTTTTGAATTAGTGAGAGAATCGAGCGTTGTGTCGGAAAAAGAAAACAAAGAATGGTCATTAGACGGTCTGGAATTATCATTGTCGGATTCGTTGGAAAAAGCAGGAGAGAGATCACTCAAAGATAATGACGGTAAAATTTTTACCACTCTTTCTGGCGGGCTGGACTCAACATTAGCCTTGGCGTTTTTAAGAAAGAATTTTCCAAATAATGAGATTATCACTTTTGCTATGGGCGGCAGCGAAGACCATCCCGATGTCAAATATGCTCGTTTGGCGGCTGAAAAATTTGAGTCTCAACAATGTGAAATAATCCCTACACCGGAAGAAATTAATATGGCATTGATGGAATATCACGAAAAATTTCCCGAAAAAGATTTAAATGAAGTAATTAAGGCGGGAGACCTTGATGTTTATCTTTTATATAAAAAAATTGCCGAGAATCCCGATAGGCCAAAAACCGTTATTGTGCATGATGGCATAGATGAGTTAATGGGTGGTTATTGGCAGCATCGAAAATCGCCGGAAAAGGAGGAACAAAAAAAAGTCTTTAACGAATTTTGGCAAAAATTGATTCCCAAGCATTTAATTCCGCTTACGGGCACCGCTTCAGGTTTCAATATCAACTTAATTTTCCCATATTTAAACAAGGAGATTATAAATACTATATCTGAAATTCCTATAGGAGACCGTATTTCCCAAAGCGAAAACATCGGCAAAATTCCACTAAGAGAAATAGCTAAAAAAATGGAAGTGCCAGAAGAAATTATTAACCGCCCAAAAAAGGGTCAGGTAGGTATGTTAATAGTTAATGAATAATATAAATTATGCCTGATTTAATCAACAAAAAAACTCTTGAATATCTCGCCGGGCTTGGCAGGATTGAATTGGATAAAAAACACGAGGAGAAAATGTTGGGCGACCTCCAAAATATTTTGGGGCATTTTGACGAACTTAAAGAAGTTGATACCGAAGACGTCGAGCCGCTTGCCGGAGGAACTATAGAGACTAATGTTTTTCGAAACGATGAAGGTTTTAAGCTTCCCGCCGACGCTAAAGCTTTGGCGGGCAGGCAAGTTTCAAGCTCCAATCTAACAAAAGCGTTTCCTGAAAAAGAAGGAGACTTTTTAAAAGTACCTCCGGTATTTGAGTAAATTATGAGTTTAAAAAATTTAACTATAAAAAAATTTGCTGAAGGGCTAAGGAATAAGAAATTTTCGGCTTTTGAAATTACAAAAGAGTTTTTCGGCTACATTGAAGAAGAAGATAAAAACGTTGATGCTTATTTGCGTTTGTCAAAAAATTCGGCCTTGGAGCGGGCGAATAAAGTTGACGTAGAAATTACGAAAGGCAAAGAATTAAACATTTTAGCCGGGGCGCCTTTAGCGATAAAAGATAATATTTTGATTGAAGGTGAATTGTGCGCTTCAGGTTCCAAAATTTTAGAAAATTACCGGGCCAGCTATGACGCTACGGTTATTAAAAAATTAAAACAAGCGGGCGCGATTTTTTTGGGTAAAACCAATATGGATGAATTCGCGATGGGTTCTTCCACGGAAAATTCCGCTTTTAAAACAACTAAAAATCCAAGAGATTTAGAAAGGGTGCCGGGCGGTTCTTCGGGAGGCTCGGCCGCGGCTGTGGCGGCCGATATGTGCGTGGCGGCGCTTGGCTCGGATACCGGCGGTTCAATCCGTCAACCGGCCGGGTTTTGCGGGATAGTAGGGCTAAAGCCGACCTACGGCGCGGTTTCACGATATGGCCTCATAGCGATGGCTTCAAGCTTGGACCAAATAGGGCCTTTAACAAAAACCGTTGAAGACGCGGAAATTTTATTTAACGCCATAAAAGGAAAAGACTCCCTTGATTCAACAAGCGTTGAATCAAGTAAGTTTCAAGTTTCAAGTTTCAAGTTTCAAGATTTGAAAAGTTTAACTATCGGTTTGCCAAAAGAATATTTTGCCACGCCCGACTTCGCTTTCGACGAAGTCGATGGCGGGCGGGTCGGCGGGATGAGCAAGGAAGTCGTTTTGGCAATGCAAGAAGTTATAAAGTCGCTGAAATCTTTAAAAATAGAATTTAAGGAAATCAGTTTGCCGCATACAAAATACGCTTTGTCCTGTTATTACATAATAATGCCCGCGGAAGTAAGCGCGAATCTGGCAAGATTTGACGGTATTCGTTATTCTCGAGCTTCAAGTTCCAAGTTTAAAGCTTCAAGTTTAAAGGACATTTATTTCAAAACTCGGGGCGAAGGATTCGGCGATGAGGCGAAAAGAAGAATTATGCTCGGCGCGTTTGTGCTTTCTTCAGGTTATTACGACGCTTATTATGCCAAAGCGCAAAAAGTGAGAAGATTGATTAAAGAAGACTTTGAAAAAGCGTTTAAAGAAGTTGATTTGATTTTAACTCCTGTTTCTCCCACTCCGGCTTTCGAGATAGGCGAAAAAACAGAAGACCTGCTTTTAATGTATTTGTCGGATATTTTTACGATTCCGCTTAACTTAGCCGGTTTGCCTGGAATGTCCATTCCGGTAAAAAATCTCAAATCTGAACTTCCCGTCGGTTTTCAACTTATTGCCAAGCCGTTTCACGAAAACGATATTTTTGAAGTGGGAAAATTTTATGAAAAAATAACTGGGGTAGATAATAAATAGAAAATAATAGATAATAAATAAAAATGGATGTGATAAATAATATATTAAGCGGTTTTATGGCGTTTTTCGCCCAATATCTGGCGGTTTTTCAACTGACCTCATTTCTTGTTTCGGCGGGATTAATCGCTTTAATTGTTTATTTTCTTTTAAATACGGATATCGTAAGCGGTCCGATAGACCATTTAACCGACATTTTTGGGTTTAGGAATGTTTCTCACAGCCGCGCTTTAAGGGGATGGAAACAAATTAAAAAAAGATTGGAATCAAAAGATAAAAAACAGTGGCGGTTAGCGGTTATTGAAGCGGACGCGATTTTTGACGAAACTATTAAAACTGCCGGTTATAACGGAAAAACTTTTGATGAGCGTCTTGAGGCCGCCAATCATACCCGATTTTTCAACATCAGTGTTGAAGAAATCAAAGAAGCGCGCAGATTAAAAGACCGGATTGCTTCCGAACCGGAATTTTTAGTTTCTCTGAATGAGGCGGAAGTTATAGTTAAAATATACAAAGACGCCTGCAAAGAATTGTGCCTAACGTAATTTTATTTTTTGATATTTCTTTTTGCCGGCTCGGAGCATAATTTCGCCGGCCCGCCTGCCCGGCGGGCAGGCTTTAAAATCACTTTCGGTTATTAAAAGATTGGGGCTGTCCAATCTTTTTTCGTTTAAGTATCCGCCGCCTTGTTTTATTAATCTTTGCGCTTCGCCTGATGATTTCGCCAAACCCGCTAAGATAAAGAGTTTAAAAACAGGAATTCCATTCTTTGTTTCATTTTTATTTATTGCGATTGTCGGAACGGAATTGTTTTTTTTATTTTCATTTCCAAAAAGGGCGGCTGACGCTTCGGCGGCTTTTTCCGCTTCTTTTTCGCCATGAAGAATTTTTGTCGCCTCAAACGCCAAAACCCCCTTAGTTTTTTTTATTTCGGAACCTTTTAGCTTTTTCAATTTCTCAACTTTTTCAATTGGAAGAAAAGTGAAAAGTAAAAGGAATTTTATCGTGTCGGCGTCGTCGGTGTTTATCCAAAATTGGTAATATTCATAGGGTGACGTCAGTTTGGCGTCCAGCCAGACCGCGCCTTTTTCGGTTTTACCCATTTTTTTGCCGTCGCTGGTAGTTATTAGGGGGATAGTGATGCCGTAAGCTTCTTTTTCTTCCAGCCGCCTGACAAGCTCAATACCGGCGACAATGTTGCCCCACTGGTCCGAGCCTCCGAGTTGAAGAACGCATTTTTTGGTTTTAAACAAATGCCAAAAATCATACGCCTGCAAAAGCTGATAATTGAATTCCAGAAACGACAAACCTTTTTCAATGCGGATTTTTACCGCTTCGGAATTAAGCAGACGGTTAACGCTGAAATGCGTTCCGAAGTCGCGGAGAAATTCAATGTAATTAAGTTTTGCCAGCCAGTCGGCATTGTTTGTTAAAAGCGCTCGGTTATTTTTAAAGTCAATAATCTTTGAAATTTGCTTTTTAAGCGCCAGCGCGTTTTTGTTTATTTTCTGGCGGCTCATTATCGGGCGCGCTTTATCTTTACCGCTCGGGTCGCCAACCAGTCCTGTCCCGCCGCCAACCAAAATAATCGGCTTATGCCCTTGTTTTTGAAGATTAGCCGCGGCCATTAGTCCGACTAAATTACCAATGTGTAAGCTGGAAGCCGTCGGGTCAAAGCCGATATAAAAATTAACCTTTTGCTTGGAAAGCAATTTTTTAAGAGCCGCTTCGTCAGTTGATTGATTTATAAAGCCCCGTTCTTTTAATATGTCGTAAGAAATTTTAATCATTTGATGTTTCCGCCCCGCCGTTGGCGGGACACTAAATTTTTCAGCTAATCGCTTTGCTCTTAGGAAAAATTTGTGCGCGGGCGACCGGATTCGAACCGGCGATTTGCTCCGTGACAGGGAGCCGAGGACGGCCTCTCCTCTACGCCCGCATTAATTCGTAGCTTAGCTTATTTTGAAATATTTTTCAAACGTATCAGTGTCTTAATTTTTTCACCAATTCCTTGAATTTTTTGCCTCTGTCCGCGTAATCCTTAAACATATCAAAGCTGGCGGCGGCGGGGGAAAATATTACATGAATCATGAAGCATGAAGCATGAAGCATGGATTTGGCGGTTTTGTAAGCAAGATTTACAGCGGATTTTAAATCTTTTACTAAAGCAATTTGCGCTTTGCTTTTTGCGATTTGCCGTTTGATTTTATTTTTATTTTCTCCGAAAAGAATTACTAATTTGGTATTGGAATTTTTTAGCGCTTTGGCAAGCGGTGAGTAGTCTAGTCCTTTGTCTTTTCCGCCCATAATTACGATTTTCGGTTCTTTAAAGGCGTTTACGGCCGCGATAGTTGTTTGCGGATTTGTTGAAGCGGAATCATTGTAGAACTTTATAGAAGCGGATATACGCGGATATCTGCGCGGATTGACGCGGATAGTACGAATCAGTTCCAAGCGATGCTCGTTGCCTTTAAAGTTTTTAATTGTTTTAGCGATTTTTTCTTTCGGGCAGCCGAGAGATAGAGCGACTGCTGCCGCCATCGCGGCGTTTTTCAAATTGTGTTCGCCGGGCATTTTGGAAACATATTGAAAGCGTTGCGAATCAATTGGAAATTTTTTACCTTTGCCTTTTAATGCAACAAGCTTGCTATATTTGTTAGTTGCGTCGTAAAAAACTTTGGAATTTGGAGATTGGAATTTGGAAATTGAACTTTTAGCGTTTATATACTCGCTAAAAGTTTTGTGGCTATCCATATGATCTGGGAAAATATTTAAAATAATCGCTATGTCCGGCGATTTTTTCAAATCTTGAAGCTGGAAGCTGGATAATTCTAAAATAATAATAGAATTATTTTTGAGTTTTGGAATTAAATCAAGCGGCGATTTTCCGATATTGCCGGCGAGCAAAACATTCCTGCCCCGTAGCGAGCTTGCTCTGGTTCGGGGTTTCCCGCATGCTTTAAGTATTTTATAAAGCAAAGTGGATGTTGTGCCCTTGCCCTTAGTACCGGTAATTCCTATTATTTTTACGTTTTTTCGTTTTTTAGTTTCGTCAAAAAACAAAGCGGTGGCGCTGGAAAATTTTACGCCGTTTTTTATCGCTTTTTGGATTTCCGGCAGGTTATAAGGCACGCCGGGCGAGCGGAAAACAAAGTCAAAATTTAAAAGTTTTTTTAAATAATTCTTACCCGTTTTTTTATCTAAAACAGAAATCTGTGCGTTTTTGAATGACGGAGACTTTTTAAGAAATTTTAAAGTAGATTTCCCTTCGCGGCCAAAGCCCAAGATTGCGATATTCATATTCTATATAATAGTTGATTTATTAAATAATGTGAATATAATTATTAAATTGGCTTCTGGCAATATCGCGGGGTGGACCAGTAGTAGGTCGTCAGGCCCATAACCTGAAGGTCGTCGGTGCAATTCCGACCCCCGCAACAAACTTAAGTTAAGTGGCCGACGTAGTTCAGTGGTAGAACGCCGCCCTCATAAAGCGAACGTCGCAGGTTCGATTCCTGCCGTCGGCACCATGAAAGAGAAAATTGAAGAGATAAAAAAATTTGCTTTGGAGTTAATAGAAAAAGCGAAAGATTCTAAAGAACTGGAAAACTTGGAAATAAAGTTTCTTGGGCGGAAAGGCGAGTTAACGCAAATTTTGCGTTCACTTAAAGACTTGGCGGTTGAAGAACGCCGGATAATCGGCCCCCAAGCCCAGCAACTTAAAAAAGAATTGGAAGAATTACTTAAAGAAAAAACCGATAAGCTAAAAGCTAAAAGCTATAAGCTAAAAGCTGAATTTGACATTACCAAGCCAGGCAAAAAAATTATTGGCGGGCACATTCATCCTCTAAATAAAATAGAAAAAGAAATCCGCGATATTTTCCTTTCAATGAATTTTTCCGCCGTTGAAGGCCCGGAAGTTGAAACTGATTATTATAATTTTGACGCTTTAAACATTCCCAAAGACCATCCGGCAAGAGACGCGTGGGACACCTTTTGGATTAAAAATCCAAAAAATTCAGAATTAAAAATGCAGAACGCAGAAGTAAAAAAGGGCAATTCTAAATTCTTAATTCAGAATTCTGAATTAGCAAAAAACAGATTTTTGCTTAGGACTCACACTTCTCCAATGCAAATCCATTATATGGAAACGCGCCAGCCGCCATTTCAAATTATCGTGCCGGGCAGAACTTTCAGATACGAGGCTACAGACGCTTCGCATGAAACAACTTTTGGCCAAGTTGAAGGGTTGATGGTGGGGGAAGACGTTTCTTTGGCTAATTTTAAATTTATCATTGAGAAATTTTTAACCAAGCTTTTCGGCGAGAACGTGAAATTTGATTTCAGGCCGAGTTATTATCCCTTTGTTGAGCCGGGGGTAGATGTTTATATGAAATGGCAGAATAAAGAATTGGAAGTCGCCGGCGCCGGCATGGTGCACCCGGAAGTTTTTCGCGCCGTGGGCTACAACCCGTATAAAATTCAAGGATTTGCTTTCGGCTTCGGGCTGAATCGTTTGGCAATGATTAAATATAAAATTCCCGACATCAGATTGTTCAATTCCGGCGATTTGAGGTTTATTAAGCAGTTTTAGTCAATCCGAAAATGCATCCGAAATATACGAAAGAATCCGAAAATAATTTAAAGCGATTTTCGGATAAATTTCGGATTATTCGGATAAATTCGGGTTTCGGATAATTTATGTCAAAGAAAGATTTGTTTCTTGAAGAAGCCATTCTCGACGATTTAGCCGAAAACTTGGAAATTTTGGAATCGCCGCTTTCGCAAAAGGCTTTTAAAATGGTGGCGATTTTTTTTGCCGTTATAATGGCGGTTGTTTTGGGCAGAATGTTTTTCCTCGGGGTTTGGAAAAACGATTTTTATTCTCAGCGCGCCGCGGCGAACGCCGGGACGATAAAAATCGTTCGGGCGCAAAGGGGAATAATTTTTGACCGCAACGGCAAGCCTTTGGTTGAAAACGCGCCCTCGTTCAGAGCAAATTTGAATCTTATTGAATTTTTTAAGGATGCCGGCGCGCGAAACAAAATAACCGGCGATTTGGAAAAAACTCTTAATTTGCCGGCAGGCCAAATAGAAGGTCTTCTTAAAGACGTTAATTTGGAGAAGCAAAATTCTTTAATGGTTGCCAGGCAATTAAGCATAGACCAAATAATTGGAATAAAAAATCTTAATTCGCCGGCGATAGAAATTGAGGATGATTTTAAAAGGGAATATTCCGCAGTCGGCGCGTTTTCGCATGTGTTGGGCTATACGGGCTTGGCGGATAAAAACGATTTGAGCGGAGATTCTTCGCTTTCTTCCAATGATGTTATCGGTAAAAACGGAATAGAAGCGTATTATAATGATTATCTTCAGGGAAAAAACGAAGAAATTATAAATTATAGAAATGCGAAAGGGGAAATTATTGACGGTAAAATTTTAAAAGAGCAAATTTCCGGCGACCGGGTTTATTTAAATATAGACGCGGATTTACAAAATTATTTTTACAGCCAGCTTAAGCAGACGTTGGTGAATTTGGGCAGTCCGGCCGGAGTCGGTATAGCCATGAATCCCCAAAACGGCGAAGTCTTAACTCTGGTCAATTTGCCAAGTTTTGATAACAATAAAATTACTTCAAGCGATTTAATAAATCCGTTAAAACCTCTTTTTAACCGCGCCATTTCCGGAGTTTATTCTCCCGGCTCCACGATAAAGCCATTAGTGGCATATGCGGCGCTTAAAGAAAATATTATTAGTCCTGATAGACAAATTTTTTCCCGCGGGCACATAGATGTCCCCAATCCTTATTTCCCCGATAAGCCTTCGCGTTTCCTCGATTGGAAAGCGCACGGCTGGGTAGATATGTATTCGGCTTTGGCGCGCTCTTCAAACGTTTATTTTTACGCCCTCGGCGGCGGTTTTCCGGACAGCGAGCTTTCTTTGATTGACGGCTCGATTAAAATTAAAGGGCTTGGCATTGCGCGCCTGAAAGAATATTGGCAAAAATTCGGGTTGGGGAAAGAAACCGGAATAGATTTGCCTTTTGAAAACGAAGGATTTTTGCCCGACGCGCAGGAAAAAGAAGACAGCGCCGGCCAGCCGTGGAGAATAGGCGACACCTATAACGTCGCCATCGGCCAGGGGGACCTTATAATAACTCCCATTCAGCTTGTTTCTTATATTTCCGCCATAGCCAACGGAGGAAAAATTTATCAGCCAATGGTTATGGAAAAAATAGTTTCGGAAAACGGCGGTGTTGTGAAAGAAAATCAGCCGAAAGTTTCTTATGATTATTCTTCAGACATAGACATTATTAAAGAAATTCAAAAAGGAATGAGGGACGCGGTTCAAAAGTCTTACGGTACGGCTTATATGTTGAATGATTTGCCGATGGCGGTTTCGGCTAAAACCGGTTCGGCGCAAATTGGAAATAATAAGAAAATAAACGCGTTTTTTGTCGGTTATGCGCCATCAGACAATCCCCAAATCGCTATTTTGGTTTTAGTTGAAGACGCTTCGGAAGGAAGTTTGAATACCGTACCGGTGGCGAAAAACATTATGAATTGGTATTATAATAATAGAATTAGCAAATAAAATTTCGCACATTTTCGCGTTTTGTTTCGCGATATTTCGCTTCTATACCCATCACGGATAGAAGCGAAAGACAGCGAATATCAAGCGAAATAATGCAAAACAAATAATGCATCATTCTGAACTAAGACAAGACCCGGTTTCGGGAGATTGGATAGTTATCGCGCCGGGGCGGGCAAAAAAATATATTGTAAAAAAACAAAAGCGTTTGAAGGCGCCGGTTAAAACTTGTCCCTTTGAAAATTCGCAAGCGAGCGGAAACGCCGAGCCGGTTTTACTTTACGAAGGGGAAAAAGATTGGACGCTCCAAGTTATTCCGAATAGAAATCCGGCCTTTTCACCTAAAAATATTTGCCCAAAAACTTTTCGCAACGGGCCGTATTCAACCATAGAGGGAGTGGGTCGCCACGACATAATAATCACCAGAGACCACGATAAAGATTTTCAAAATCTTTCAAGTTTGGACGCCAATTTGGTTTTTAAAGCGTTTAAAGAAAGATATAAAATATTAATGGAAGACAATTGTTCGACTTACATTTCAATTTTTCACAATTGGGGCCCAAAAGCCGGCGCCAGCATTTATCATCCACATTATCAAATGATTTCCATCCCGGTTGTCCCGCCGGACGTCCAACATTCCATTTCGGGTTCTTCGGCTTATTTCAAAAAAAATAAAAAATGCGTCCATTGCGAAATGATTAATTGGGAGAAAAAAATAAAACGCCGGATAATTTTTGAAAATAAGGGCGCGATTGTTTTTGCTCCGTTTGTTTCGCGTGAACCGTTTGAATTGCGGATTTTCCCCAAAAAACATTTGCCCTTTTTTGAAGAAACTCTGGAAAATGATTTGAAGTTTATAGTCGAGGCTCTTCAAAAAGCGTTGGCGAAAATAGAAAAAAAACTTGGCGACCCCGATTACAATTTTTTCATTCATACCGCGCCGGTTTTAGGCAAGAAAAACTATAAGCATTATCACTGGCATATTGAAATTCAGCCGAAAATCAGCGTTTCGGCCGGATTTGAACTTGGCACGGGCATTGAGATTACAGTAGTAGACCCGGATAAAGCGGCAAAGATATTAAGATGATTTTCACGATTTTAGAAACAGTATCAAATTTCATACTTTTGATTGTCCGCGATACCGGTTATCTGGGCGTTTTTTTATTGATGTTTTTGGAATCAATGAATTTGCCGATTCCCTCGGAAATAATTATGCCTTTTTCCGGTTTTCTGGCGCTGAGCGGAGTTTTTAATTTTTGGCTGGTTGTTTTTTTGGGGGCGTTGGGAAATCTTTTCGGCTCGCTTTTTTCATACTGGCTCGGTTTTCTTTCAAGAAAAGGTTTGTTGAAAAACGCGAATTCAAAAAATATTGAAAGGGCTAAAAAATGGCTGTTTTTCTTCGGCGATTGGACAGCTTTTATTTCCCGCGTTTTGCCGATTGTCCGGACTTTTATTTCTTTCCCGCTCGGCGTTTTGGGAGCTAAATCAATTTGGAAATTTTCAGTTCTGACTTTTTCAGGTTCTTTTATTTGGTCGTTCTTTTTGGCGTGGCTGGGATTTATTTTGGGTGAAAATTGGCAAAGCTTGGAAGTTTATTTCAGAAAATTCGATTATTTGATATTGGCGGCGATTTTAGCGATAATTACTTGGTGGGTTTGGTCTCATTTCAGAAATAACAAAAATGAACAAAAAACTTGCAATCTTTAATTTAAAAATGAACGCGCCGATTTTGGCGGATTGGGAAAAAGTCGGCAAATCGAAATCCGAAATTGTTGTTTGCCCGCCGTTTGTTTATATTGAAAGATTGAAAAATTTAAAGATTAAAACATTAAAGTTGGGGGCGCAGGACATTTTTTGGGAAAATCAAGGCGCTTATACCGGCGAGATTTCTTCGGAAATGTTGAAAAATTTAGGAGTGGAATACGTTATCGTTGGCCATTCAGAACGTCGGAAATATTTAGACGAGATGGACGGAATGATAAACAAAAAAGTTCTGGCAGGGTTAAGGGCAGGGTTAAAAGTTATTTTGTGCGTTGGCGAAAATTTAATAATTCACAAGCGCGGCATAAGGGCGGTAAAAGATTTTATAAAGAGACAATTACAAAAAGATTTAAAGAGTTCAAAATTCTTAATTCTAAATTCTAAATTACGCAATCATTTAATGATTGCGTATGAGCCTGTTTGGGCAATTGGCGCGGGCAAGGCTTGCAAGCCCGAAAACGCGTTAGAAATTATAAAGTTTATAAAGGAGAAACTGGATACTAAATACAAAATACAAAATACCAAAGTAATATACGGCGGTTCGGTTGATGGGAAAAACGTTGCAGATTTTGTAAAATATAGGGATGTGGATGGCGTTTTAGTTGGAAGCGCGAGCCTAAAATTGAAAGAAGTTGTTGAAATAATTAAAAAGGTCGGTTGATCGGGTAATAGCGATGAAAAAGACAAAAATAATAACAATTATCATAATCAGTTTAGTCGCTTTAATGACAATCGTCGGATTGTCCGGATTTTAGTTTAAAATTAATCATCCCGCCGACAAAAAAATAATTAGCGGGGTTTGCCGATGTGGTTACAAAAAAAGATTATTTTCTGGTTTCAATAATAGGAATTTTATTCGGATTATTTTCGCTGCCGATTTTAAAGAATATTAAATTATTTTCAGAGGGAGTAAGCGCGGGTAAAGCTATCTTGATTATTTTAGGTTTTTTTATTTTTGCCAATTTCGCATTATGGGTCGCCTCAATATTAGCGCGTTGGATTCCCGTTTTATTACAGATAGCCAAGTTTTTGGCGATAGGCGCCCTTAACACTTTTTTGGATTTGGGAGTCTTAAACATTTTAATTCTTTTTACCGGAGTTGCCGTGGGTTCCCAGTACTCGCTTTTCAAAGGGATTTCTTTTGCCGTGGCCACGGTTAACAGCTATTTTTGGAATAAATATTGGACCTTCGGTTCGCAAAACTCAGCCAATGCGAAAGAATTCGCGCAATTTTTTGCCGTGAGTATTATTGGTTTAGGATTCAATTTGGGCGCCGCATCTCTGGTTGTTAATTTTTTCGGCGCGCCAGCCGGAATATCTCCGGAATTATGGGCGAACATCGGCGCGGTTTCGGCGACTTTAGTTTCTTTGGTTTGGAATTTTATCGGCTATAAAGTCGTAGTATTCAAAAAAAATGAAAAAACTTATTGATTTTATTAAAGAAGCTGAAGAAAAAAAGGTGGCGATCGGGCATTTTAACGTTTCGGACATTGTTGGATTGAAAGCGGTTTTTGCCGCGGCGCGGGAGTTGAACGTTCCAGTGATAATTGGCGTTTCAGAAGGCGAGTGGGACTTCATAGGCGTAAGGCAAATCGTCGCTTTAGTAAAAAGCTTGCGCGAAGAATATGGATACCCGATTTTTTTAAACGCCGACCATACTCATTCTTTGGAAAAATTAAAAGAAGCGATTGAGGCGGGCTTTGACGCCGTAATGTTTGATAACAGTCAATTGTCTTTGGAAGGAAATATTAAAAAAACAAAAGAGGTGGTGGAATATGTTAAAAATTTTAATCCGGAAATCTTAGTTGAAGCTGAACTTGGCAACATCAAGGGAAGCTCAACAATATTATTGACGTCCGACGTCGATAATATTAAAGAAGGGGATTTGACGAAGCCGAATGAAGCAGAGCAATTTATTAAAGAAACCGGCGTTGATTTATTCGCGCCGGCAGTAGGGAATATTCATGGTTTAATAATTAACGGTAATCCGAAATTAGATATTGGAAGAATAAAAGAAATAAGGAAGTTCGCGGGCATTCCATTGGTGTTGCACGGCGGTTCCGGAATAAAAGATGAAGATTTTTCGGCGGCGATTAATGCCGGAATTTCAGTTATTCATATAAACACCGAATTGAGAGTCGCTTGGCGCAAGGGAATGGAAGCGGCTTTAGCCCAAAATCCCGAAGAAATCGTTCCATATAAAATATTGCCGAAAGCGGTTGAAGAAATTGAGAAAGTAGTTGAGGCAAGATTAAGATTATTTAATAAAATTTAGATTTAAAAAGGTTGCCCCGTTAGAAACCTGCTATGTGGTATGTTTATGTCTTACAAAATAGTCAGAAAAAGTGGTATATTGGCTCAACTAAGGATTTGCGAAAAAGAATTTTAAGTCATAATTCAGGTAAAAATAAATCCACAAAACATGGCTTACCTTGGAGGATTATTTATTGTGAAATAAGTTTGAGTATGGAAGATGCTAGGGCGCGAGAAAAATATTTGAAATCGGGTATGGGAAGACGTTATTTAAAGAATAGACTAAAATTCTTTTTCGCCAAGGTTTCTAACGGGGTTGCAATTGTTTAACAAGTTGATATAATAAATCAATCCGAAAAACGCATCCAAAACACCCGAACAAATCCGAAAGACATTTTTAGTTAAATTTCGGATAAATTCGGATTATTCGGATAAAATATTTTAGGATTAATTTTATGGAGCTTACGGCGCAAAAAAGAGAAATAATGGGCAAGGCGGTTAAAACGTTGCGGGACGGCGGTTTTATTCCGGCCGAACTTTACGGCAAGGAATTTAAGAATATTCACCTAAGCGTTTCTGAAAAAGATTTTAATAAAATTTTTAACGAAGCGGGCGAGAGCACAATTGTAAATTTGTCCATTGATGGAGAAAAAATTCCGGTTTTGGTTAATGATATTTTTACCGATGCGTTAACTAATAAAATTTCTCATATTGATTTTTACCGCGTGAGAATGGATGAAAAAACTGAAGTTTCGGCGCCTTTGGAATTTATCGGCGAAGCGCAAGCCGTAAAAGAAAAGAAAGGAATTTTGATTAAGGCTATGCATGAATTGGAAGTTCGCGCGTTGCCGGCGGATTTGCCGCGCAACATTGAAATAGATATTAGCAATTTGGCGGAAATAGGCGAAAGCATTCACGTTAAAGACATAAAGCCGATTAAAGGCGTTGAAATTTTGGCGGAACCGGAAGCGGTAATCGTGACCGTAACGGAAATTATTGAAGAAGTCGTTGAAGAAAAGCCGGCATCGGTTGAAGAAGTCAAAGTTGAAGGCGAAGAAAAGAAAATTGAAAAAACGGAAGAAGAACAAGAGAAAAAATAACGACAGTTATAATGAAAAATTTTATAATTGACATAAGGCGCCGGAGGCCCTCGCGGCTTAACTTGCGGCGCGAAACTACATTTGTAGTCCCCCTAAAAAAAATTCTTCAAACGGTTTTTATTTCTTTAACAGCCATATTTTTCGTTTTAGGTTCGGCTATGGCGCCGACTTTTGGAAATGTTAAGGCGGTTCAAAGCCAAAACGAAGAGCAAAGAAAAGTTTTGGAATCCCAGCTAACCGACTTTGAAAATCAAATTTCCCAATACGAATCGACAATAAATGAATACAAAAAACAGGGGACGAGCTTGCAGTCGGAAATAAACAAATTAAACAGCCAAATCTCCAAACTTAACCTTCAAATAAAAGCGGTTAATTTGACTTTGAGCAATCTTGACTTTGAAATCGGCGACACGCAAAGCCAAATAGTCCAGACGGAAAGCGATATAGATTTAAACAAAAAAAGCCTTTCCCAAACTCTCCAAACTCTTTACGAAAACGACAGTAAAAATTTAGTCGAGATTCTTATGGCTAACCCCAAACTTTCGGATTTTATGGGCGACATAAATAATCTTATGTCGGTTCAAGACAATATAAGATTGTCCATACGGCAAATCGTTGAAGACAGGCAAAATTTATTGGACCAAAAAGAAGTATTAGGGCTTCAGAAACAAGACGCTGTGGCTTTAAAGGTTTATCAGGACGCCCAAAAAAATTCCATTCGACAGACTCAATCAACGAAAGCAGGCCTTTTGAAAGTTACCAAGGGCAAAGAGAGCGAGTACCAAAAACTTTTAACCGAAACTAAAAAAACCGCGGCGGAAATTAGACAACAAATTTTTCAATTATTGGGCGGTGGTGAATTGTCTTTTGAACAAGCATATAATTTAGCGAAGATGGCGAAAAAAGCAACGGGTGTTCGGGCAGCTTTGATTTTGGCGGTGTTGGATAGAGAATCGGCTTTAGGTAAAAATGTCGGCAAATGCGATTATAAAACCGCAATGCATCCGACCCGTGATATTCCGATATTTTTAGAAATAATTGAAAGTCTTGGATTAAAAAACAGTTTAGACGCAGGCAATATTAAAGTTTCATGCGCTATCTTGTCTAATGGGGCATATGGAGGAGCTATGGGGTCGGCGCAATTTATTCCTTCAACATGGAAGATGTATAGCGATAGGATTTCTGACGCGACAGGTAATAACCCAGCTTCACCTTGGAATAAGGAAGACGCTTTTATGGCAACAGCTTTATATCTTAAAGATTCCGGAGCTGGAGCAGGTGCCACTTTGGCGCAAGAAAAACGGGCGGCGGCGAAATATTACGCCGGTTCAAGATGGAGAAATTATCTTTCAACTTACGGAGCAAGGGTTATCGCTCAAGCGGAACAATTTCAAGATGATATAGACGTCTTGAACTCCTAAACCGATACAAAAAAACGTTATTCGTAGTTTGGCATCGGTTCATTTTTTAAACGCCTTAACTATCGGGTCTAAATCTCCTTCCAATATTTTTTCGATATTATGAAATTTCTTGGAAATTCGGTGGTCGGTGACGCGGTCATCGGGGAAATTATAGGTTCTTATTTTTTCCGAACGGTCGGCCGAGCCGATTTGTTCTCTGCGCATATCGGTTACCGAGCCGGTCGCCCTGGCTTGTTCCATTTCAAAAAGCTTGGCGCGCAAAATATTCAGCGCTTTTTCGCGATTAGCATGTTGGAATCTTTCTGAGCGCGAACCGACCACGATACCTGTGGGTTTATGAAGTATTCTTACCGCAGTTTCAACTTTATTGACGTTTTGCCCGCCCGGACCGCCGGCGCGGCAAAAAGTGGCTTCAAGGTCGCTGTCTTTTATTTCCACCTGGCGGGCTTCAACCATTGGCAAAATCGCCACTGAAATTGTTGATGTGTGCACCCGACCGGCCTTTTCCGTTTTGGGAATTCTTTGAACTCTGTGAACTCCAGACTCTTGTTTGAGAGAAGCGTAAGGTTCTGGAAACTCCTGAACGGACCCCGTAGCGGACTTGTCTTGCTGCGGGGCATGGATTTCGGCGCTAAAAGTTTTATAGCCGTCGAGCGAATTCTGGTTTGAATCTATAATTGTAAATCTCCAGCCCCGTTTGGCGGAATATTTTTGATACATTCGCGCCATGTCGGCGGCAAAAATAGCCGCTTCATCTCCTCCTGCTCCCGCCCGTATTTCAAGTATAATTTTATTCGTCATTTGGGACTTGCCTTTTTATTTCTTCTTTTCCGCCTTGGCTTTTTTCCGCGCTTTCTTTTCGGTCTTTTTTCTGATGGGTTTTTTTGAGGCTTTTTCTTTTCTGGCCCTGAATCTTTCCACTCTTCCGGCGGTATCTATTAAGTTGGCCTTGCCGGTGTAAAAAGGATGGCATGAACTGCAAAGCTCAACCTGAATTTCCGGCTTTGTGGAGCCGAATGTGAATTTTTTTCCGCAGGCGCATTTAATCTTTGCCTTGGGATAATATTTTGGATGTATATCTCTCTTCATATATTCTCACTCTTTTATATAAAGGGTGAATGCTTGCCCCGTAGTTATGCGAAGCCTATACTACCGGGGTCTTTTTTCATAATATAATTTATATCAAGATTTAGCGGAAAAAGCAAGTGTTTTGAGGACTTGCCCCCGTTAGAAGCGTTAGGTATAGGCGTAAAAATTTATTCTAAATTTTTACGCGGTTTCAATCAGCCATTTAAAATAAAATATGTCCAATCTGACGATCGTCAGATTGGACATATTTCTTGATTTTTAAAGTATTACTTATGTATCTCGTTATA
>Ga0210050_1002027_pt1 | contig 20422 bp, 25 predicted proteins | sample CryGey132114_all_FD_185463 | JGI IMG/M metagenome (GOLD analysis project Ga0210050, IMG submission 185463) | Groundwater microbial communities from aquifer - Crystal Geyser CG22_combo_CG10-13_8/21/14_all (SPAdes) (version 2) | ecosystem: Environmental > Aquatic > Deep subsurface > Groundwater ...
TGATTTAAATAGTGATGGGAATAAAGAGATTGTTTTTACTGGTTTTGATAATTCTGGACTCGTTCATCCCTCAAACGCTGATCATAGAACTTATGTTATAGATAATAATGCTAAGATTTTTGAAGGTTTTCCATTTATCAAAAATGGATATTGGGGGTGGACATTGGCATCTGGTGATGTAAATGGTGATGGAAATTTTGAGATAATCACTCAATGGGGTATAATTAATAATCTTGGTCAGGAATTATTTTGGGAGAATAAAAATACTTATATGTTTTCTGGACCATCTTTAGGGGATATGAATGAAGATGGTTATTTGGAAGTAGTTTATGGAGATGCAAATGGAAAAGCTTATTTAATTAATTATTTAGGGGAGCGTTTAATGGGATGGCCTGTTGAACTGCCTGGATACCTTGCAGACAATACACCTTTAATAGCAGATTTTAATGGTGATGGAATAAAAGATGTTTTTGTTGGGTATATGTCTTATTTTAAAGGAAAGTCGGGATTGCACGTTTATAATATAGATGGTTCTTATTTAACAGGATATCCTAAATTTGAAAATATTTTGGCTATTGATTCTATATTATTAAATGAACAAGAAGGTAAGATAAATATAATTCTTGCAGATAACTCTCAGGGGATCTTCGTTTTTGAAACGGACACTCCTTACAATCCTTCTACAATGGACTGGCCAATGTTTCAACATGACCCTCAACATACAGGATGTTATGATTGTGACAATACTATTATTTCAACTCCAAATTTAAATTCAATAATAGAAAATATAGGTAATCAAGATGTTAATGTTAGAGTTATTATGAAAATTCAAAAGAAAGTTGGAGATAATTGGCAAGATTATTTATTAATCAAAGAAGATAATTATTTAATTAGTGCTAATGGAAATTTAAATTTAGCTGAAATTTGGAATTCTCAATTAATCTCTATAAATGAAGGTGGAAATTATAGAGCATATGTTAAGGTTATTAATACCAATGAGAATTCTATTGAAAAGGTTGATGAGTTTAATGTTGAGTGATTGAATAGTTTTAGAGGAAATCATTGAAGTAAAATTCAGTTGCTGATTCTTTTGATAGTTAAGTTAGTTAGTATGGGATAAATTTTAGGAAAAGACTTATTTTTTAGATTCAGATAATCCAATTATTCCGCCGATTAGACATAATATTCCAGAAATATTTCCTACTGTGATTATTCCTAAGATTATGGCTAAGATGGAATTGTTTTTGAGCATCTTTTTATTTTTCATTTTTTTAGAAATTGTTTGTTGTAAAAATGCCAATATTAAAACTAGAATTCCTAAAGCTATTCCTAGGAGGGTAATTGTTCTGACGCTGAATGTTAAGCCTTCATTGACTAATACTTTTGGCACTTCTCCTAAAAGAAAGATTATTAAGGATCCTAAAATTATTAATCCTGCTCCAATGTAATTAAATATTGCAGCGATTAAGACAAATAGGGACCCGGTTTTATTATTCATATTTTAATTAAGAAAAAGAGTTTTATAAAACTTCTCATAAAATTATAAAAAGCCAAATAATTTTTATTTAAAATGATGATTGTAAAAGTTCCTTTGGAAAATAGTAATGATTCTCTTGGATGTAGGAAGGCAGGCAATGAAATTCTTAAGAATTTTCCAAAGACATATACTGCTGAAAATAAAAAATTAATTGAAAAAGCGTCGCTGAGATTGGAAGAGATTCATCTTGATAATTCTAAACTTGCGGAAGCAGGAAAATTAATTTATGAAAATTCTGTCGAAGTAATTGAAACAAATGAGAAAACTATTTTTCTTGGGGGAGATGGGAGTATGTGTTATGAAATTGGAAACGCGTTTAAGGAAGTTTGTAAAACTGAAGATAAAACTCCTATGTTGGTAATTTTTGATGCTCATGCTGATGTAGAAAAGTCGAAAGGTATTCCTAATAATCGGCAGTGGCTTAGAAAACTTGTTGAAGAGGGATTTCCGGGAGAGAATATCATTTTAATAGGATTGCGAGCGAGCAATATTTCTGATAATGAATTTTTGGCTAATCATAAAATTAAAGTTTATGAAATGAAAGGGCTTAATGATTATGAGGAAATTTGTGATATTGTGATGGAATTGGCGAGACAGGGAGAGATATATCTTTCAATTGATGTCGATGTTATTGATAGTGTTTTTGTTTCAGGCACGGCTATGGGAGAGAGTGCAGGCATGACTACAAGACAATTAATTTATTTTTTACAGAGATTTAATTTAATTAAAAGTTTGAGAGTTATTGATATAAATGAAATAAATCCCGAACTGGATGTCAACGGACAAACGGTAAAATTGGGAACTAAAATTTTAGGAGAAATTTTAGGTAATTAAACTGAAATCATCAATCATTTCAAACTATACAAAACTTTATTAGTATTTTTATTTTATATTTCTAATGAAGAGAGTGTTCATTTCTGTAGAGATTCCTGAAGATATTCGAAGAAATATCCTCAAAGTTCAAAAAGAAATGGATAAACTTGGGTTGATTAGCGGGAAATTTACTGAGTTTGAGAACTTGCATTTGACTTTAAAATTTCTTGGGGAACTTTCTGATGTTGAAATTCGGGCAATTCAGGAAAAATTAAACTCCTTAGAATTTAAACCATTTGAATTGACTTTAAATGAGTTGGGCGTTTTTTCTGAACAGTTTATTAGAATTATTTGGGTTGGTGTTGAAAAGGGAGAAATTTTTAATTTACAGAGAAAAGTCGACGATATGTTGGATAATTTATTTCCTTCAGAGAATAGATTTATGGGACATATTACTGTTGCGCGAGTTAAAAAAGTTGAACAGAAAAAAATGTTTTTGACTGAATTAAAAAAAATAAAATTCCCGAAATTTAAATTTAAGGTCGATAAAGTTTGTCTGAAAGAATCTAAACTTTCCCAATTCGGGGCTCAATATCAAACTCTTTTAGAAATACCTGCAATTAAAATTCCTCTAACAATTTGAAAATATAATGAATAAAGTATTTGGGTATTTATAAGATTGTTGCTTTTTGAAATGATTAATAGATTATGGTTGTTTTTTTAAAGGAAGATTGGTTTAATATATTTTAATGAGTTTTCGAGATAATTATACTATAGAACAATTTTCAAAAGATATTGTTCACGATTTAGATGCATATTATAAAAGGAAAGGGGTTTACGAAAGTATTATTCTTCATAATTGTCACGATTTTAGTGTTTTGAATGCATTGCGAGATAATTTAGAAAATAGAATTAAAGATGGAAAAGATTTAGAAAGCAAGATTCAAGGAAAAAATGTTCGGCCTGTCATTTTTACTTCTCCTCAGAAATTAGAAATCAGGGATGAAAATCATTATCCTGTTGATGTGGGATATTTTATGGAAAAGAAGGGATTAACTTCAGCTTAATTATATTTTTTATCCGAAAGTTTAAAGGATTCAGCCTTCTTTCCGATTAACTTTTCTAATTTTTCTATTGGGGTGTTGATTATTTCTTTTAGTGTTCCAAATTCTTCTAAAAGTTTCCTTGCTGTTTTTGGGCCGATTCCTGGAAATCCTTCTAAGATATATTGTAATTGTTCTTTGACATCTCGAGGTTTTGGTTTATCATTGATTCCTGATTCTTGTTCTTTAGTAGGTTTTTTTGCTAAAACAATTAGAAATTTCGCAGTGTCGGCATAATCTTTTGTGTAAATGATTGGAATTTTGAAATTTAATATTATCGAGAGTAAAAATCCCCGAATTGCATTTTCGTTGATATGTGATTCTGAATGATAAAGCTCGTGTTCATCTATTCCTTCAATAATTAGAAATTTTGATTTTAAAGGTTGCATATTTTTTAGTTGTTTGACTAAACGTTTATTTAACATTGAACCAAGAAAATCTGAAATTGTTTTTCTTTCTATGACTGTGTCTTTTACAATATAATCTCCGATGCCCAAATGTTGGAATTCCACGTCGCATTGAAGACGCATTAACTCACTCGCGATTAGAGAATTTTTTTCCCGTGTGTCAACTATAATTTTAGGACGAATAATTGGTTTTCCCTTTTTCTCGGATTTTGAAAAAATATCTGCGAATGGCATTTTAAAACAACTCCTTCTGGTTGTCTTCAAAGTTTAATTTATTATCTTTAATGTCATCTTTGATTTTTTGAATTGCTGAATGCATTCTCTTTTCTTTATGATGTGCAGACCAATAAGAAGCTTCGTCCTTGGTGTTTTTTGTTACAAGCATAATTAATTCTCCAGGCATTAAACGTGCTGTTCTTCCTGCTCTTTGTATCTTTCTTATTGCACTTGGAACTGGCTCATAAAATACTACTGCATTTACTTCAGGAATGTCTAAACCTTCTTCTCCTATAGATGTTGCGCATAAAACTTTGAATTCTCCTAATGAAAAATCTTTAATGATTTGTTTTTGTTCTTTTTGAGATAAACCTGTTTCACCTTTTTTTCTTTGTCCGACGAAAACTTTTGAAGAGATATTTAATAAATTTAATTCTTTACAAATTTTTGATACGCTATCTCGATATTGGCTAAAAACAATTATTTTTGATTTTGGGTTTTGTTTTATTCTTTGTTCTATTAAATCTTTTAATTCTAATAATTTAGGATGTTCGAGATTTTCTTTTAATAATTCGTTAGTTAAATTTTCTGCTTGAGTGAATTCTGGCCTCGATATTATTTGTTTTACTGCTTTGCTTTGATTGTTTTTTGCTTGTTCTTTTAACGTTGAAAAATATTCATTTAATCCATAAAGAGTTTGAGTTTCGATTAATTCTAACGCGTGGGAAATTTTCAGGGCTTGAGCACATGCAGATGCCCCTGCAAATAAATTCATATTTTTATTTCCTGACGCAATTGATTTCATTATTTTTTTCTGGGCTTCAATTAGAGTTACTTTATTGGCTGGACCAAAAATTAAATTTCTATTTTTTAATTCGCCTATTTTTCTGTCGTAGATTTTTTTTAATAAATCTCTTATTTCCTCGAATCTTTTTGGGAATTCTACTTTGATTATGTTGAATTCTAAATCTTGTAAATATTCTTTTACATCCTCGCTATCTCGCGTTCTTATTTCTACATTTTCAATGCATAAGTGTTCACATATTTTTTTAATGGCTTTTTGATCTGTTCCTGGAGAGGCTGTTAGGCCTAAAATTCTTTGGTTAATTGATTGCTCGACATATTTTTTTGCAACATAAGTGTAAGAATAATTTTTCACGCAACGATGGGCTTCATCTTCAATTAACAATGAAACTTCGTTTAAATCGTACAATTTATTTTTTAAATCATTTGCGATGCATTGGGGTGTTGAGAAAATTATGTCTGCTCTTTGCCATATTTCTTTTCGTTTTTCTGCATTTACTTGTCCTGTGAATAAATCCATTTGTGCGAAAAGTTCTGGAAGGTGTTTTTCAAAATAATTTAAATGCTGTTCTGCTAAAGGTCTTGTTGGAGCTAAAAATAGTATTTTCCCCGTCGGAATTTCTTTCATTCTTTCTATTACTAACATTAATGCAACAAGGGTTTTTCCAATTCCGGTTGGAAGTACCACAAGGCTATTTTTCTTTTTGCAAGTTTCAACAATTTGTTTTTGATATTCTCGAGGTTTTATATTAAGAAGAAATTTTTCCATCTGTTGAAAAAAAGTAAGAAGTATATAAGATTTATCGTTGAGATAAACTTGGGTTTCTATGTGATTGCGGGATTGTTGATGGGTGATTGTGAGTTGATGAAATTGATGCTGTAAACTTATTTCACCAAATGATTGTGGATTGATTAAATACTTGAGAATCTAAAATTGAGTTGCTTAATGTTTGCGAGATTGCTACTAGAAATAAATTATCTAACTCGGAATAGCCAGCGCATATAGAAGTAAAATTCCAGTAATAACTACTAATAAGAACCAGTAGTTTCGATTTCCGAAAAAGATTTTTGTTCCGTCTAAACTTCCAAAAGGAACAAGTGACCACGACGCATAATATATACTGAATCTTGCAAGGACACTTAAGTCAAATAAATAGGCAAGTATGGCTAATGCGATATTCGCAAGAACTCCTGCTCCGATGATAAAACTCATAGTTGTGTCAGTCATTTCTGTGAATCTAAATCTTCCATGAGACTTTGCACTTCTTGCAGATGTTCCTGTGATATTAGATTCTAAAACAGTGAATAAGAAAAAATTTCCATACGAAAGAATAGCTAACAAAAATGGGAAAATAATTCCTGCAGGGATTGGTTTGTTCAAACGTCTTTCTCTTTTGAATCCGAATCTTTCCCAATTCCAAATACTTGTCTCAAGAGTTGATTCATATCTTTGAGCCATTGATTTTTTAGCAATAACATTTAATAAAATAGTAAGTAAAATGAATGCAAACATGGTTCCAACAAATAAAATGTCTATTCCTGAAGAAATAGTTTCTTTAAATGCAACCACGAAAACTAAAATAATCCCTACTAGGAAAATATGTGTTATTTCTTTCGTTGTAAACATATTCTTGATAGTTAATTTATTTTTATAAACATTGCGTTAATTGAGTTTTGTATTCGAAAAGGGTTTATTTGTTAAATTTAATCCTCTTTTTTAAGGAAATTATTTATTGTAATGCATTTCATCTATATGATTTAATGATAGAAAAGTATATAAATAAAATTTAGCTCAACAAATCATGCTTAAGATAAAAAAAATTAGTGACGTTGTGGGTAAGAAAGTTTATACTGACGAAGGCGACTTTTTTGGAGATATAGAAGAGGCTAACCTCGTTAATAACAAAGTTGATTCTTGGAGAATAAGAGTTTCAGGTGGTATCAGTAATTTATTCAATGGTGCAAGAGGAGTTATAATCCCTCATTCTTATGTAAAGTCTGTAGGTGATGTTTTTATCATCAATAGAGTAGCGATGCCTTCTCAACAAGACCTCCCAGAAATTGCTGGCGGCCTTGAAGTTGATTAATTTTTAGTTTTAGGTAGGGGATTTCCCGTTTAGTTAGAAATTAATTATTTATTCTAAATCATAGAAACTATTAAAAACCATATTTGTTTAATTATATTGAAAAGATGGCAGTATTTGAAACAATTTTGACGAGTTTTTTTGCAGTTAGAGTAGTTTATCCTTTTTTGCTTGTGTTCACTTTGATATTCGCGATTTTACAAAAGTCTAAAATTCTTGGCGAGGAGAAATCTCAGATTGACGCTTTGATTGCTTTGTCAATCGCCTTAATTGTAGTGGCTTTTTCTTGGAGCACAGACATTATAATTAATTTAATGCCGTTTCTTGCAGTGAGTTTGGTTGTTTTATTGGTGTTCATGCTTTTGTTCGGATTTGTAGCAAGTGGTGAAGAAGGTTTGGTGTTGAATAAATCTGTGAAAACAGGTTTAGGAATTTTAATTGTTGTTGCTTTAGTAATTGCAATGTTGGTTATAACAGGCCAGTGGGATAAAATTTATTATTCATTGTTTATAGATTATGCAGGAAATAGTTGGATGTCAAATATTATTCTTTTAGTTATTGTTATTGGCGCGATTGCAATTGTTGTTATGCCCGGAATTGGTTCTGGAAAAAAATCTGAGTAATTATTTCTAGCGACGATTTTGATAATTAATTAATTTTTATAATAAATTTGAATTACGAAACATATTTAAATAATCTTTACTATTTTTTTTAATGGCACAACCAATCGGATTAATATTGCAACAATGGGCTGACCTCGGAATTTTCTATTATGTTTTACCTGGAATGCTTGTGTTTGCGTTGGTTTTTGCGATTTTACAGAAGGCGAAAATTTTTGGTGCCGATGATAAATCAAGTAAAGGAATTAATGCAGTAATTGCGGGCGCAGTTGCTTTGATGTCTTTGCAGTTTGATGCTGTGCCGGTATTTTTTCAGATTATTTTTCCAAAAGTAGGAATAGGACTTTCTATAATTTTGGCCGCGATGATTTTAGTAGGATTATTTGTAGATTTTGAAAAAAGCGGTAAACGTACAGGAGCTGCAACGATATTCTTTGGAATTGGAGGAATTATTTTCATAGTTATTTTATTACAGAGTTTAAGTGATTATTCTTGGTGGACAGGAAGTTGGTGGCAAGAAAATATTTCGGCAATTGTTGCAGGAATTATATTAATTGTTTTCATATCTATTGTTGTAAATTCTGGCTCTTCTGCAAAAACTCCTTTTCCTCATAGAATTTATGATGGTACCCAGTAAAAATGGCAGTATTTGATATTACTTGGCTTGCATATTACATGCCTATTTTTGGATTTTTATTTGTATTTACTGTGATGTATGCTGTTTTATCTAAGACCCAAATTTTAGGAGAGAGTCCGTTTGTTAATCTTATGGTTAGTTTTATTTTTGGAATTATTTTTATTACGTTTTCTCCCGGAGTTGTTTATGTTCAAACTGTCGTTCCGTGGTTTGTTATTTTGATTTTATCTTTATTTTTCTTAATGATGATTGTAGGATTTTCTCAGAAAGATATGGGTGATTTTATGAAACCGAGTATTGCTTGGGCATTTATTATATTGTTAGTGATTATATTTTTGTGGAGCGCGATAATTGTTTTTAATCCATTTCTTCAACCTTACATAGATCGTTTTCTTTATAGCGAGAGATTGTATGGTGCTGTTTTGTTAGGGCTTGTTGCAGCTGCGGCTTCTTGGATAATTACAAGGAAGTAATTGTTTTTAGTGAGGGTAAACTCTTTGGAATAATTATAGAGGATGAATTTATATCCAATCTTTTGAATTGCTTTACAATATTCCTTGGAGTTTGAGCAAATAAATTATGCTCGTTTTGTGGGCTGATATTATAAACATACTGCTACAAAAATGGCAGTATATTAGAAATAGAATTTTGATAAATGAGAAACCTTATAATCTCTATAGTTCTTTCTAGATTATGAAATTATTTTTGTCTGGAGGGGGAAGTGGAAAGGATTCTATAGAATTAGATAAATTGTTTGTTTCTATGTTGGATAAATCAAAACCTCTGTTATACATACCAATAGCCATAGACACAAAGAAACATCCCTATCCAGATTGCTTAAAATGGTTAAAGTCAACATTTGAACCTTTAGGAATAAAAAAATTTGAAATGTGGACAGAAAAAGAGTTAGCTAATTTTGACAAAACTGATTTGAATGATTTTGGAGGTGTATATATTGGGGGTGGTAATACTTTCAAACTTCTTAAAGATTTTAGAGATTTTAACTTTCTTGATTCTTTAAAAGAGTTAGCAAAAAAAGACATTCCAATTTATGGTGGAAGTGCTGGGGCTATAATTCTAACTAAAACAATTATTCCGGCTTTAAGTGCAGACCCAAATAATGTAGGATTAAAAGAATTTGATGCATTAAATCTAGTTAATAATTATGATATTTTTGCTCATTATGAAGAGAATCAGGATAAAACCATTTTTGAGTACATAAAACAATATGATTTGAAAAAGGTTATAGGAATACCAGAAGATTCTGGGATTTTTGTTACTAATAATAAAATTCAAGTTATTGGTCCTGGTTCTGCATTTATATTTAATAAAGAAAAGAAAGAAATAAAACCAAATAGTCACTTTTAAAACTTAATTTAATATAGTGCTATTTTTAGAGCAACATCTTATAAATATAGCGGAACTTTTGTTCTCAGATTTTATAAAAATATGATTTATTAAATATTCACAAAAACAAAATTATCTTTTTTTTGCTTTGTGTTTTGTTTTCTTTTTAGAAATTTTTCTTGATGGAGATTTTCTTGCAAGACCAATTAAAGGATTAATGACCTTCCCGAAACTGTCTTGCATTGCACCCATTTCAGATTTTATATCTTCAATATTTTGCTCTTGTGCATTTGCTTTCCTTAGTATAGATGTTTGTAATCTGTCAATTATTGATTCTATTCTTGAAAGACGTTCATCCATTTTTTCAACTTTAGAGGTCAATAAAGAATTCATTTCCCCCAAATCGTTTATCTTTTTTGAAAGTGATTTTGTTTTTTCTGTTACAATTTGACTTGCTACTTCGCTCATTGTGTCTTGAGAGGCATAATCATAATTTTGTTGACCTTGGTTTTGAGGATAGCTTGGGTAAGCGTCTTGAGAATATTCTTGAGGGTAACTTTGGTCTTGAGAGTAACCTTGAGAATCTTCAGAATAATATTCTTGAGGTTGCTGTCCGGGTTGAGGGATATTTGAACTTGGAGAGGGAATTTGTTGATCCCATTCTTGAGTTCGGGAGTTTCCTTGGCGAGACATTTGATTTTGTGATTGAGAGCCTTGTAAATTTAATAATGAAGGTTGCATTCCGGGTTGCATATTTCTTTGGTCTAATTCTTGACTTTCCAATGCTTGTTCAGGATTTGAAACCGCATCTTTAATATTTACTTGAGCCATAGCTTCATTTATTTCTCTTGGGGGAATGCCTTGGTCTTGTAAAGCAATCGCTACTTGCGAATCATCCATTCCTTGGTGTTTTAACATTCTTACTTGATCTACTACTCTCATTTTATCTTATTATAATTTTCCTGACCAAAAACTATGTTTATCCTCTTTAACTTCGTCTTTTTTAAGATGATGTGTTTTTTCATTTATTGCATCTTCTAAATCTTCCATGCGAACAAATTCTAAAGGATCAAACATTTTCCATTGTCTTTCTAAAATAGCTAACTCTTCTTTTCGTGCTGATTTAGATACTTCTTCAGATAATGAATTCGCAATACTTTTTATTCTTTTTAATTCGTCGTTGAGTATTTGTGTTTGTTTTTTTAATTCTGTAATTTCTGAAATTGTTTTCTCTTGTGATTCTATAAGGTTTTGACCTATTAATAGTAATCGTTCTTTCGATAATTTTTGTGATTCTTCTAAGTCGCGGAGCTTAAGTGCAAGTTCATAAGATATATCTGCTGATTCTGTTGATGGCATTTTCCTCTTTTCCTTATATAATAGGATGTTTAGGGTTTAAAATTGTTTTTATAGAAAACTATTTTAACGATTTTTATTTGATTTATAGATTAACGATGATATCTGAAAAAGAGACCGAATTGTATTCTTACGATGTTCGTAGGGAATCGGGTGAGAGCGTTGCTTATGTGAATTACTTAGGCGCGCCTTTTTTGCCGAGTATTGCTAAGTTTCCAGAGGTTTTTTCAAGAGTAGTCGATATGCTTATTGAATCTCCGAATGTTTCAAGAATTGTTTTTGTTCAACAAAGAAATTATAATTACGACGGGAACGAAGTTAAGAAATTAATTGAAATAGCGAATTTGTATAATTTTCTTTTGAAACAGGAAAGGGTTTTATCTCCGGAAAGATTAGGGGGAGATGTTTCTAAAAGACATAGTTTTATGAGCTTTTTTATGAATTTGTTGAAGAGTGATCCGATAGCGGCTTATTTTAAAGTTAAAAATTCTTTGAAAGATGAGTCAACAAAACAGGATTCTTATGACTATCTTTTGAAAAAGATAATTGGTTTGTTAGAAGATACTTCAATTATTAAGGACGCGGAGAATTATCTTGATTCTTATGTTTTTGGTGATAGGGCGATTTATGAGAAATTATTTATTCCAGATATTATTCCTAATTATGCTTATGCTCGTCTTGTGTCGCAACTTCCGGAAAAAGGGAAAATTGTTTCTCAGTATGAAATAGGTAGTGGGTTAGATAAAAGTGTGGTTACGATTTTGAAACAACCGAAGGAATTAAAATATTTTTATCATCTTATGCCTCCAGAGTATTTTTTGAATGAAGATTATCAGATGTTGTTGAATTTGGCAAGGAATGTTCTTATTGAGCATCAACCGAAAGCCGAGGAATTTACCGACCCTGAGAGAACTAGGCAGGTTTTTTTTAATGTCGCGAGGGATTTAATTAGTGAGTTGGCTGTGAATAAGGGAATAAAACTTTCATACGGCGATTTGGATTTGCTTGCGAATATTTTAGTGAGGCATACGATTGGTTTTGGTTTATTGGAGATTTTATTACAGGATAAAAATTTGCAAGATATTGTTTTGAATGCACCAATTCCATTGAATCCGATTTTTGTTCGACATTCTGAATTTGATGAATGTTTTACAAATGTTTTTTTGAGTCAAGATGATGCAGATTCTTGGGCAGCGAAATTCCGTATGATTTCTGGGCGTCCTTTGGATGAAGCGAACCCTATTTTAGATACAGATTTAACTTTGGAAAATGTGAGGGCGAGAATTTCAATTGTTCAGCGTCCTTTATCACCGAATGGTTTAGCATACGCTGTTAGAAGACATAGAGATTATCCTTGGACTTTGCCGTTGTTTATTGAGAATGGAATGTTAGATTCTTTTTCCGCGGGATTATTAAGTTTTTTAATTGATGGTGCTAGAACTTTGCTAATTGCTGGAACGAGAAGTAGCGGAAAAACTTCTTTGTTAGGTAGTTTAATGTTGGAAATGAAACCGAAGTATAGAATGATTTTGATAGAAGATACTTTAGAACTTCCGAATAAATATTTTAGGAAGCTAGGTTATGATATTCTTTCTATGAAAGTTAGAAGTTCGTTGCAGGAAAATAATAATGAGATTTCTGCGGAAGAAGGAATAAGGGCTTCGTTGAGATTGGGAGATAGTTCTTTAATCGTCGGTGAAATTAGAAGTACTGAAGCGAAAGCACTTTACGAAGCAATGAGAGTTGGAGCTTTGGCGAATGTTGTTGCAGGAACTGTTCATGGAAGTTCCCCATATAGTGTCTTTGATAGAATTGTAAATGACCTTAATGTTCCGATAACAAGTTTCAAAGCGACAGATTTAATTTTAGTTGCAAATCCTGTTCGAACTCCAGATGGATTACATTCAAGAAGAAGAGTTGTTCAATTAACAGAGGTTAGAAAACACTGGACTGTAGATCCTTTAACGGAAAAAGGTTTTGTAGATTTATTAAAATACGACGTGGAAAATGATAAACTTAATCCTAGTGATGATTTAATTAATGGAAATTCAGAAGTAATAAAAGCGATTGCTTCAGGTGTTAAAGGATGGGCTGGGAATTGGGATGCTGTTTATGATAATATTGTTTTGAGAGGAAATGTGAAACAAGAAATTGTTGATATGGCTAAGAAGCTTAATCGCCCTGAACTTTTAGAGGCAAAATTTGTCAATATAGCTAATTCCATTTTCCACGAAGTTTCTGATAAAGTTGCTCTTGAATTGGGTGTTCCTGATTCTAAAAAAGTTTTCCCCGAATGGAAGAAAAGAATTTCAGAAGAACTTAGAATTTTTAAAGAGTGATTTATGGATGGAGTAAATAAAAATTATAATAATCTTTAAAAAAATTCTTTTTTCCAACACTTTTATTAACTCCAAATTCTAATTTAATTGAAGAGGGTGTTGTATGTTGGAACGTAAAAATATTGATGAAATTTTGAGCAAATATTCCAGAAAGATTTCTCAGAATATTTCTTCTGAAGAGGTTACTGGAAATGTTAGTAAAGAATATACTACTTTTAAGAAAGATATGGTTCCGCGTTTGTCGCGTTATGAGAATTTTGTCAAGGCGTTTTCTTTTCTGAATTTGAGTTTGAGTGTGAAAGATAGAAATAAAATGCAACGTTTTCTTAATGTGTCTCATTTAGATGTTTCTCCCGAGGAGGTTTCGGCTGCTTCGTTTATGGGAGGGTTTCTTACTTTTCTTATTGGTGTTCTTATTTCAGTAGGATTATTTTTTGTGCAAAATAGGGAGTTTACAAGTCAGAATATAATTTTTGTTATTCTGATGCTTTTTACTTCGGTTTTTGTTTTTTATTATCTTTATAGTTCTCCGGCGAGGTTGGCGAATATTTGGAGATTGAAAGCGAGTTCGCAGATGGTTCCTTGTATTCTTTATATTGTAATTTATATGAAACATACTTCTAATTTGGAGAGAGCGATTGGTTTTGCGTCGCAACATTTGCGTCCGCCTTTGGCGTTGGATTTGAAGAAAATTTTCTGGGATGTTGAAACAGGGAAATTTTCTACGATTAAAGAAAGTTTAGATCATTATTTGCAATTTTGGGAAAATGATGCTATGGAATTTGTTGAGGCATTTCATCTTATTGAAAGTAGTTTGTATGAGCCGAGTAATACTCGTAGAATTTTGACTTTGGAAAAAGCGTTGCAAGTTATTCTCGACGGTGTTTATGATAAAATGTTAGTTTTCTCTAGAGATATTCGGGCCCCTTTGACTAACTTGTATATGTTAGGTGTTGTGCTTCCTACTTTAGGTTTGGCTTTACTTCCTTTGGCTGCGACTTTATTGGGAGGGGCAATTAAATTTTATCATGTGTTTATTTTATTTAATTTGATTATTCCTTTTTTTGTTTTTTATCTTACTAATGAAATTATGCTAAAACGTCCAGGGGGTTATGGAGAGTCTGAGATTTTAGAAATGAATCCTAATTATCCTCAGTATAAAAGTAAGAAAGGATTTGTTTATGGGTTTTTGATTGCGTTTCCTTTTTTAATAATCGGACTTTTGCCGTTTATTTTGCAAATAGGTTTTGTTGCGAATTTAGGAAATTTTCCTATTAATGAAAATGGTTTTGTGGATTTTAATCTTGGAGGTTTAGGAATAGACTTTTTAAAAGATCTTTATGCATTTGATTTTAAAATTAATCTAGATGGAGGAGCTATCGTCGGGCCTTTTGGAATTTTGGCTTTGATTTTGAGTTTATTTATTCCCCTTTCTATCTCTTTATTTTTCTCAATAGCTTATTCTATTAAAACTAAATCAATTATCAAAGATAGAGAATCGACGAAACAGCTTGAAAGTGAGTTTGCGAATTCATTGTTTCAGTTAGGAAATAGATTGGGTGATGGAGTGCCGGCTGAAATGGCTTTTTCTAAAGTTGCTGAATCTACGAAAGGACAGAAGACTGAGAGTTTTTTTAGAAGAGTGAATATTAATTTGCATCAGGCAGGGATGTCTTTGGAGAATGCGATTTTTGATCCGAGGAGAGGAGCAATAATTTATTTTCCGAGTCAGTTGATTGCGACGAGTATGGGAATTTTGCTTGAATCTTCTAAGAAAGGTTTGAAAATTGCGGCAGAGAGTTTGATGAGTATTTCAGAATATTTAAAAAATATTTCTAAAGTTGAACAAAGATTGAAAGACCTTTTGGCTGAAGTGATTAGTGATATGAGGAGCAATATGGTTTTCTTGGCGCCGTTGCTTTCAGGAATTGTTGTTGGGCTTTCAGCGATGATTACTTTTATTTTGAATAAACTTTCAGGAATATTTTTGGAAATTCAACAAACAGGCGGAGCAGATAATTTAGGTTTTGGAAACTTGAGTACGATTACTGGTTTGTTTAATATTTTTGATATGATTCCACCTTATTTTATGCAAGTTGCGATTGGAATTTATATTGTTCAGATAATTTTCATTCTGACTACTGTTCTTGTTACAATTGATTCTGGCGAGGACAAATTGAAAAAAACGCATGATATCGGTAAAAACTTAATGAGGGGAATTGGAATTTATTTTATAGTTACTCTTTTTGCTGTGCTTGTTCTTTCAATTTTAGCAGCTGTTGCTTTGGCAGGAATTTCTACATAAGTGGATTTAGTAAATCACTGAAGTAAACTTTGGTTGCTATATGATTGCGAGCGGATTAATTGATGAGAAAGTAAATTTTTTAGTAAACTGACGAAGGTAAAATTGTGTTGCTTAGTTCTTTAGATATTTAGTAATCTGAAGCAGTAAAATTGAGTTACTATGTGTTTGAATGATTGTTAATTCATCTCTCTATTTTCAATAAGTTTATTAATTATTCTTTTTTAGTAAATATATGAGGGGGAAAAAAGGAGATGTTGAATGGGATACGATGATTCCTTGGATTATTGGTATTGTTGTTTTGATTATAGTCGGTTCTTCTATTATATATTTGATGGGTTGGTGGGAAGGAACAATTGATTATATTAAAAATTTAATGAGAGGAATAAGTGTATGAATTCTAAAGGGCAAATGGAAGCCGGGAAAGTTATTGGCGGAATTATTGGGCTTATTGTTTTAATTTTAGTTGTTGGTTTAATTGCTAATTTTGATTTAGTGGGAAAACTTAAAATTATTCTTCCAAGTTTTGGAAATGAGAGTTCAAACGATAATGGAAAAGATATGTATTATCAAATTTTTTTAGATGATGAAAATGGAAGGTGTAAACCTGTTGAAGGTTTGTATAGTTTGAATAATGAAAAAGGAATTGAAGTATGGGAAAAAAATAAATGGATTAGTGTTGAAAGTCAAGTGCCGAATGAAGATGCGATTAGAAATAGAGAAGTGAGAGATGAACTGATTAAAGTTATGAAGGAATCTTTTTTAGAATATGGGGGAAAAGAATATGGTGTTGAAATTATCTCTTTAGGCTTGCAATCAACATTGGATGATGGAAATACATATGTTTATGTTGATAGGAATACTTTATTAAAGAGAAATGTAGAAGGAGATAGTATTTCTGTTAGTCCGTTGCTTCCAGATTCACTTGATCTTTGGAATGAAAACCAAGAGAAAGAATATAGAAATATTTTATCTGCATTTAGGAATTATTTATCCACTTTAACTATTATTTCTAAAGAGGAAAATTTTAAGTTAGAATTAGAAAAATTAGGTGTTTCCAGATTATATGTAACAATCAATAATGAAATTTATGGTATTGATTCTTCTAATAATTTTTATCAAAAGATAGGAACTACTTGGCAGGAAATACCTAAAGAAGATATTGCGACAAATTTGGAATTAAATTTATTTAATAAAAAACAAGAACTTATTGAAGGATGTGGAAATGGATAAAAAAGGTTTCTTGTTAGCTGAAACAACAATTAAAGTAGTTATCGCGATTATTTGTATAGGGTTTTTAGTTTTTCTTGGATATAAATTATATTCTTTGACAGCAGCTACAGAAGATTTAGATCAAGCTGAAGCAAATATGGATAAGATTATGGGGATAATTGAATCGTTGGAAAAACAAGGGAGTGGAAGTGCGGATTATGTTTTGTTGAGTCCGAGTGGTTGGATATTGATTGGATGGCCTAATGATTTATTTGCTTCTTATATTGGAGGAGGTACAGGGGGAGGGGGGTATTCTTATTCAGATTATGGAAATAAAATTCCAAATGTTTGTTCTGAAAATGGGTGGAGTAAATGTATTTGTTTATGTAAATATGACGCAAGTGATGTTTTAAAAAAATGTGATGAACAAGGGGTTTGTAGAGAGTTAAATTTTAAATCAATAGTTAATGTAGAGGGTTCTGATAAGAGTGAAGGAATTAAAGTTGAAACTGGAAAAGACTTAAATATTATTCTTGAAAAAAATGTTCTTAAGATTGTTGAAAAATGAATACTAAAGCAGAATTTGATGGATTGGTGAAAATATTAATCTGGATTGTTTTCTTTTTGGTAGCTTCTTATGGAGTTTATTCATTGATTAAAATTGTAACTAGTGGATAAACATTTAAATGCTAGTTTATTTGATATTTTATGTTAGGAAAAAAAGGTGAAATTTCTTCTAGTGTAATTATTAGATTAGTTATACTTATTCTCAGTTTTGTAGCGATTTTAATTTTACTTGGAAATCTTTTTCTTAATGATTCTGGGACTACTAATCGGGCGGTTTGTAAAGAGTCTGTTATTTTAAGAAATAGTCTTAACATTGGTCCTTTGGAAGGAAGTAAGGTGATTCCTTTAAAATGTAAAACAGAAGAAATTTGTATAACTGATTCTAAGGGTGATTGTGGTTATTCGAAAGGAGAGGAATCTTTTATTACTAAAATTAAGGTGAGTAATTCTGAGAAAAATAAAGAACAAGTTAAAGAAGATATTTTAGATACTTTTTCAGAGGCTATTGTTAATTGTGATTCAATGTTAGGTAGTGGGGATTTGAATTTTTTACCTTCAAATTGGGGAAAAACAGATTATTGTATTGTTTGTGCTAGAATTTCTACTGAGGATAAAGTGGGTAGTTCTTTTCCAGATGGAATTGATTATATGGATTTGTATAAATATATGGAGAGTAAAAAAGTAGGGGATAGTAATTATTTAGAAATTGTTTATGATAAAAAATATGCTGGAGAAATAGAAAAAGATTTCTTGTTAGTGCAACAACAAGTTAAAAATGGAGAAGTTAAAGTTGAAAATGAAAATATAGATTTAAGATATGCCTTAGATGATTGGAAATTTGATGTCGGAACTGAACAAGCCATTTTAGTTAGGGCTACTAAAGAAGGAAATTGGAAAGCTAAAATTGGAGGAGCAAGTGCAGGAGGATTAGTAGCTACTACTTTTGTTGGAGCAGGTGTAGGTGCTGGTTTATTACTTTCTTCTACAGGAGTTGGAGCGATTATAGGGATTCCTATGATTGTCTCTGTTGGTGCTTTTGGAGCTACTATTGGAACTTTGACAACTATAGCGGCTGGAGGAATTACTTATTCTCATCGGCTTCCGGGAAATGCAGAGTATATGCCTCCAATAATTATTCCATATGATATTGATAGTTTGAAATTGCAGGGTTGTGATTCATTCGAAAATATTCCTTAAAATGAGCTTATTCAATAATAAAAAAGGACTTGATTTAATGCATAGCACGATTATTTTTATAGTTCTTAATTTAATTTTCTTTTTAGCAATGTTTGCTTTTGTAGCTCGAACAGGGAGTAATGTTGCTCTTTATGAACAGATGTATGCAAAAGAAATTGTTTTAGCTATTGATCAGGCAAGGCCTGGAACAACTATTTCTATAAATGTTGAAGATTCTAGAGGATTATTTGAGAAGAATTTAGTGGAGGGTGTTAAGATTTCTAATGGGGAAGTAAAAATATCTTTGAAGAAAGGAGCTAAAGGATATTCTGTAAATTATTTCAGCGATTATACTTTTGAGAGGACATTTAATGAAGTTGATGGAAATTTATTTTTAAAAATACAGGTGGAAGAATGAGTGGAGAAAAAGTTTTGAGTTTGTGGATGTTTTTGGTTTGGGGTTTAATTGCGTTAGCTATTGTTTTAGCTGTTTTTATTTTTTATGGACAAGAAGCAGATATTAAAATTTTACAATCAGATATTTTGATTGATAGATTAGCTGATTGTTTTATTGACCAAGGACAATTTGTTGATGTGGGAAATGTTTTTGAAGATTGTAATTTGAATAAAGAAATTTTTGATAAAGGAAATTTTTATTTTAAAGTTAGTTTTCTTGAGGATTCTATTTCTGGAGGAAATAAAGATTTTGAAATTCAGTGCGGGTTGAGAAAAACCCAGGATGAAAAATCTTCTGAAAATTTTGCTCGTTGTTCTCAAAGAAGTTTTATTGCTTTGAAAGATAATCAAGAAATTAATGTTGAGATTTTTGCAGGAAGTAATGTTCGGGGAGGGAAATTTTGATGAATAAAAAAGCTCAGATTGGAACCACTTTGACTTGGGTTGTTGCGATGACAATTATAATTTTTATCTTAATTTTATTTATCCTAGGAATTCTTTTTACTTTTGGAAATAAAACTTTAACTGACTTAAAGATCCCAAGCTCTGAAATAGAATTAAAGACTATGAAATCTCTTGATTTTTCTAATACTAAGAATTTGATTTCTTTCTTAGATAATCATGAAACATTAATTTCTAGATGGGCTGATAGTGATGTTGAAAATTATCAAACTGTTTGTGATGTGTTTAAAGAGGGAGGATTTGATTTGAATGGGAAAACTATTTTATTTGAAGTTGGAGATCCGGCTGTTTCAATTAGCGAGGGTAATAAAAGAACAATTCTTATTGAAGATGCAGGAGGAGTAATTTCTTGTGCACCTTCTGATAGTTTTTTTTATAATTCACAAATTATCTCCCATATTATTTTTCCTTCTGATAAACAAAATTTAATCGAGGTGACTTATGCTAAACAATAAAAGAGGGGGGGTTTCTATTTCGATTGTTCTTTTAGTAATCTTTACTTTAGTTTTAGTAATCTCTTCTTTAACTTATTTTACTACACGTTCTTCTGGAATTACTAAAAACTTGGGGAATAGTTTTATTTTAGAGAGGGTTAATATAAATGTGGAAGAAATTAATTTTAATATTCAAAATATTGTTGATAGGTCTTTTGAGAATTCTAATTCAAAGGAAGAGTTTATTGATAATTTTAAATTAGAATTAGAGAATTATGTTGTTGACGGGAAATTTATTATTCCTGAACTTTCCCAATTAGAATCTCAATTAAATTCAGATAGTGTTGTTTTTTCTGATAAAGGTGTTGAGGTTAGTTTTGAAATTAAAGTGCAGGATAAAGTTGGAAATGAATTTCTTGTTGATTACAAATATACAAAAACATTTATAAATAAACCTTCATTTAATAAAGAATGATGAATAAAAAGGGGCAAGGACTTTCTTGGAGTACATTGATTGGAGGACTTATCGGAATTGTGATTTTAATTTTAG
>Ga0210050_1002032_pt1 | contig 20369 bp, 20 predicted proteins | sample CryGey132114_all_FD_185463 | JGI IMG/M metagenome (GOLD analysis project Ga0210050, IMG submission 185463) | Groundwater microbial communities from aquifer - Crystal Geyser CG22_combo_CG10-13_8/21/14_all (SPAdes) (version 2) | ecosystem: Environmental > Aquatic > Deep subsurface > Groundwater ...
ATTGTCGGTGAATTTAAATTCTAATTCAGTTTCTAAGCCATAATTAGTCCCTTTCGCGGCATTGGCTGTTAAAAAGGTGAAAGATAATGGATCGGTCGGATCATCTTGGAAAGAGGTCTCAACCTGCTGTTTGGATCTTTTCATATAAAATAAGGAAGAGGCAATTTTTAAGCGATTATCGAAAGCCAAAGCTTTGACGCCAAGTTCAAAATTCCATAAGGATTCCGCATCAAACTCTATACGATCCGCTGGTATATTGGTGTCAATATTAAAACCGCCAGCTTTAAATCCTTTAGATAGGGTGGCATAGCCTAACATATTGTTATGATGTTGGTGTTGAAGGGTGATATGACCGCCTATCATGGTTTCGGAAGGAGAGAGATCCTGCCCATGAGAATCTTGATAATCTGCATTGCGATGCTCCAATCTTAATCCGGTCTTTAGCGTATTTTCTGCATCAACATGGTAATCGATTTCTCCAAAGATAGCGCTGTTAGTGGCATCATAGTCAGAGTTCAACTGGTTGAATACATCACCGTTAAACATATCTAAATTGGTGTTTTTTTCACGTAAATTGGTCGCGTAAACGCCAAGTAACCAATCACTGCTGTTTGAAAAAATTTTCTGATCGGGTTTAGAGACCAAGCGAAGTTCCTGGCTTACCGTGCGGCGATAACGATCAGTGCGACTGGTGAAATCGTAGGGGCCATTTTCCCCCCAGAACACAGGATTACCCCAGTCACCATCAAAACTATTGAGTATATCGGAAGTGGCAATCGAACTAATACTGATTAAATCGAAAGCCTGAGCTGCGCTCCAGTTCAATTTTACCGCTGCGGCATGAGTGAGCTGTTCATCTCGGCCCGGATCATCTGTTTGAGTGTTTAAGCTATTATCCTGAACCCATGCATCATAACCATTATTTAGATCAATGTTGATCAAAGTGATATCCGCTGTAAGCTGATGGGATATTTCCCAGCGTAATTTTAATCTAGCGGTTAATTCATCTCTCTCATTGGTATCACTGCGATCAAGAAACTGATTTTTACGGTAACCATCTGAATTATGCTGTTGCAATGACAGTCTGTAACCTAATGATTCTGAGGCGGGTCCAGAGACACTTAAACCAAGACTTCGAGTGTTATCTTCAGCCAATGTTATTTTCGCGTGCCCCTCAAATTCATTACTCGGATCGAGGGTTTTGATATAAATTAATCCACCTAGGGCATTTGCGCCATAACGAGCACCCTGTGGGCCTTTGAGCACTTCAATTTGCTGTACATCAAATAGAGTTGCAACACCACCGATGCCACTCATGTCGATATCGTCAATAATGAAGCCTACTGAAGGGTTGGGAGCGCCTAAATATTGGCTACGTTCGCCAATACCTCTAATTTGAAAATACTGAGGGCGTGAGCTGCCGCCAGCCCAGTTTAAGTTGGGTACCCAGTTAATCAACTCTTCAAAATGTTGTTCTCCGCCTTCTTCGATAAGCTGCTGATCTAATACAGTGATGCTGGAAGATTGTTCATCTTGGGTTTCATGGCGATAATCGGAGGTGATAATGATGAGATTATCCGAAGCATCTGCACTGGCTGTATCAGCCAAAGCTAAATGCAGCTGAGATGCCAACAATGTGGCGGTAAAATAAAGGTGTTTATGAATATTCAAGGTTCTCATTCCAAATAAAATAAGAGCCGGGATCTAGACATTGGGCAGGAATGGCAACGGATGAAAAGGATGTCAAAAGTTGCTGTTAAGCAGCCTGTCCCTACGCCGGTATCAACCGGATCAGGTTCAAAGGGTCTGTCAGAGATTATCTTTGTGGATAACATCATGAACATCTCAGGCTTTTAATGCCTCCCCTCAGGAGTGGGAAATTATAAACAAAGGCCTTTCTAAAAGCGAGTAATATCTCTTTGAAATCTGTTAAACGATAAAGAAGGCTAAGGCAAAAGAAAATAACGAGATTAAAATTCAGAGTACCACAGCCTGAATCAAAGGCAAATGCTATACTCTTTAAAGTCACCCAAAACCCTTGTTGCGCTTGTTGCCATAAAATGGGTAAATTTAGGCTAAACCCTAATCCCACGACACTGGCCTTTAACAGATGACCCGCAATCTTTTGGGTGAAATGAATAAAGGGATTACCCAAGGTTAGTGCGATAGCAATACCTGAAATCAGTGCAATGCCCACATGAAACCATTGCATCAAGATGGCAAAAATACATAAACTGAGCAATATCGCTGCGCTTATTTTTTTTGCGTGGTGATTCATCTGAGTAACCTTATTTAGTGATTCAAATTGAAGCCATCTTAACAAAGGGCGAGAGAAAACTATATGAAAGACTGGTTGGCACAGTTTAAAGATATTTTTTGGAATTCTAATCAACTTAAAGATAAAGCGCTGATCTGGAGAATGTCTATACCTTGCTTTCGTACTCTATATGCTATTTTGCGAGATTTAGTGACTGGCGAGTTAAGTCTGCGTGCCATGAGTTTGGTGTATACCACTTTACTTTCTCTGATCCCGCTACTGGCTGTCAGCTTTGCCGTTTTAAAAGCCTTTGGCGTCCATAATCAAGTTGCTCCTATGTTACAGGGTGCTCTAGCACCATTAGGTGAAAAAAGCGTTGAGATCACCTCCACTATTTTGGGGTTTGTAGAAAATATGAAGGTGGGGTTATTAGGTTCTATCAGTTTAATCTTTCTATTTTATAATGTGATATCTTTGATGCAGAAAATAGAATCTGCTTTTAATTATACTTGGCACGTTTCACAATCAAGGGGAATAGGGCAACGTATTAGCCATTATATGAGCACCATTATGATTGGACCGATTCTGGTTTTTTCTGCTATTGGTCTAAGTGCCACCCTATTGAATTCTGATCTGATGCAAACTATTTTGGCGATTGAGCCTTTCGGCACCTTGGCGGCCTTGCTGACCAAATTAGTACCCAGCTTAATGATTATTTTTGCTTTTACATTTTTGTATACAGTGATTCCTAATGCAGATGTCCGGTTTGGTTCAGCGCTGGTGGGGGCGACCAGTGCGGGCATATTATGGCAATTAGTTGGCTATTTTTTTGCGTCCATGGTGGTGGCGTCCACCAAATATGTGACCGTTTATTCTGCCTTGGCAACCCCTATCTTGTTTATGATTTGGCTCTATGTTGGATGGTTGATTCTTTTAATCGGCGCGAGCATTGCAAATTACCACCAATATCCAGAACACTTAATGAGTAAAAATAGACTGCTTCAGTTAAGTCCTAGACAACAACGATTACTGGCATTTTATATTCTGGATGAAGTTCAAAATTGTTTTGTGCAGGGGAAAGAAGGTCCATCTACCTTGCAAATGGCCAGACGGTTATCGCTGCCGATAAGTAATTTACAAGTGGTGCTGGATATGTTGGTCAGTAAAAATCTCGTGGTGTTATTAGTGGAAAAAAACCTCTGGATACCTGCAAGAGATTTACAGGCAATTCCAACCTTGCAGATTGTGAAGCTTATTGATCAATGGGGAGAGAAGGACGGTATTAAGGATAGTAATTGGCCGCTTTCTTCTCAAATACTGGAATGGGAAAAACTAAGACAGTCCTGTGAAGAGGATGCCTTTAAAACAGAACAGCTTTTCGCTTTAAGTCATCAACATACACAAACAAGCCAATGACTAATTCAGTCTATACGGGTATAGTTCCTTTAAAATTAAATCAACCAATAAAAGAGATTTTTTATGTTACCGACAATTATTGCTCCTTCCATATTATCTGCTGACTTTGCGAGATTGGGAGAAGAGGTTCAAGCAGTCATTGATGCGGGTGCGGATTGGATTCATTTTGACGTGATGGACAATCATTATGTGCCCAACCTAACCATTGGGCCGATGGTTTGTGAAGCGTTGAGAAATTATGGTATTCAAGCACCAATAGATGTGCATTTAATGGTCAAGCCTGTTGATCGAATTATTCCAGACTTTGCCAAAGCAGGCGCTAATATCATCAGTTTTCATCCCGAAGCCTCAGAGCATATAGATAGAACCATACAGTTGATAAAATCAGCGGGTTGTTTGGCTGGGCTGGTCTTTAACCCAGCAACGCCATTACATTATCTGGATCATGTGATGGATAAATTGGATGTGATTCTATTAATGTCAGTCAACCCCGGGTTTGGTGGTCAAAGTTTTATTCCCGAAACGCTGAATAAAATTCGCCTGGTTCGAGAAAAAATTAATCAATCTGGGTATCAGATCTATCTGCAAATAGATGGTGGCGTTAAGATTGACAATATTGCTGAAATTGCTGCCGCTGGAGCAGATGCTTTTGTGGCAGGTTCAGCGGTTTATAATGCTGAAGATTACCAAAAAGTGATTTCTCAAATGAAACAAAATGTTGAAGCTGTGCGAGTGTAGAAATGATAAAAGGTTATTTAGCCGATCTAACACCAAGACCCACATCCATTGAGCAAAGAGCCGAGTTATTAGAGGCCACCAAATGGTTGCAAGATATGTCATGGGATCATATTAAGCGTCTAGCTCGATTTATTGAAGTGTACGATATTCCACAAAATGTTGAACTCTTTAGCGAGGGTGATCGCGCTAGTTTTATGGGAATTATTGAACAGGGTGAAGTCGTTGTTCGAAAAAATAGCTTACATCAATCTTCACAATTGATTGCAAAACTGGGGCGTGGAAAAACCTTCGGTGAGATGTCTTTAGTCGATGGTTCCCCTCGTTCAGCCTCTGTAAGAACCAAAACTCAAGTAGTTTTGATGGTTCTGTTTCAAGATAAATTTGAAATCATGCTTAAAGATGTGCCCACACTTGGTGTACAAATGCTCTCTAAAATTACCCAACTAATTAGTGCCAATTTAAGACGAACTAGTGCATTATTGATCGATTCCTTAGAACATCATGAATAAGTTTTGTTAATCGGCGGTTTCATATTTGGGAATCTTATCAGTTTGTCGTGGTCAACGTTTTTTTCGCATCTTGGGACACCCATTTCTTTTTTTAGTTAAACGCTAACTTATGGGTGTCCCAAGCATGTTCTCTAGAGCCGTAATCAAAATAACAAGTGACGTGATATATTTACCCATACTAATCCTCCTAGCAGCCCTTATAACCATTTTGCTCTAGTCTGTTGTCCCACGACCATATCTATTTAAAAATGAGGACTTCCCTAAACGGGAGGTCCTCTTCAGTATTCAAGGTTCTTCAGTTCCATCAATCATTAAAGCGGCTTTGTCGAAGGTGTAAACTGGAGCAACATTAACGGCATGAATCTTGCCATACTTGATCGATTTATTAACAATAAGCGCATCAGCAAAATCCGCTCGTTTTGTTTTTCCCTTAATTTTAATGGGTTCAGCCAATATATAATCTTTTAATGCGCACCAAACGACTTGATCATCCTCAAAAACGATATTGGCGTCAGCAAACAGAGTGATAATGGTGTCGGTTAATTGCTCTTTATTGAGGTTATAACGACTTCCCTTGAGCACCCAAAGTGTTTCGACTAATACGGCATCAACCACTAATACTTTATGATTGCCATTCATTAACTTCTTAGCTTTATTGGCTTGCCTGACATCGTCATGCAGTAGATAACGCAGTAACACATTAGTATCAATTGCAATCATTAATCTAGAGCGCTTTGTAATGATTCACTATCGCTGATTGATTTATTGATTTTAATATCCTTTAAAAAACCCGAAGCCGCACCTTTAGTTTTTTTAATAATACTGATAATTCCCTGTCTATCGACATAACTGTCAACTTCATCACCGGTATGGATTTGGGCGATAACACATTGCTCAATTGGCAGGGTAATTTGTCTCTTTGAAGTAACTTTCGGCATTTTTTTATTCCTTACATAAAGATAGATAGTAAGATAATAGCACATCCTTACACTATGTCAAAATGTAAGGAGGTCAATAGAACAAAGAAAACAAATGGACACACTCTTTAAATCACATTCAACTACAATACCATTAGTCTATTTCCCACACTGAATTAAGTTGCGGCTGGTATGACCTCAATTAGCATTTTCCATAGCGTCTCATTTTAGTCTATCATTGTTATTATTGAGAAGTTGGCGATCAATTTTCTCATTTAAAACTCAATCATCACCAACAAATCAATTCGATGAGCGCTTGTTCTGAGGTCCATCAAACGACTTATTACAAAGAGGTAAGAAATGGATTTACTCAATTTCACGACTCAACTGAACAAAGATTATCGCAGTGATTGCGCTGAATTTAATTCTGATAGTCCCTGGTTTGCGCATTTCACCTTAATGGCAAATGAGCAACCGATTTCCTTCAAAATAGGTAATACCCGACATCATGCATTGAGAATAATTGACTGGCGACACCCAATGTCCAAAGGGTTTTATGATGCTCAGCCGGGTGATTATTTTGACTTAGACGATTATCAGACTTCTCGGGTTAAGGCTGAACGCTATGCCCCCATCGCTGGTAATATTTTGCAACACACCATGGTGGTTAATAACGGACGAGCGATAAGGCAGGCAACAATAAAAACGGCTCAAGCGACCCATATTGTTGAGGCCGATGGGCAACAATTCGTGCTCCTCAGTGAAACATCCACTCGCTTTGGTGCCGTGGATGGATTGCCCGATATCCGCGCGTTACTAACCAAAGAACAATATCAATTGATCACCACCAGTAATTTACAGCCAGTGATTATTCAAGGCCAGGCTGGCTCAGGCAAAACAACCGTGGCTTTATATCGAGTATCCTGGCTTATGTATAAAGATTCTGAACATATCCCGGTCGATCCAAAAAAAGTTTTAATCGTTATGTTCAACAAGGCACTACAGAGCTATGTGGCTAACACGCTGGAACCGCTTGGATTGGAATCTGCCAATCTATTCACTTTTCATGCCTGGGCTCTCGAGGAAGTCAAGAATGCCTATAACGGTAAAATTGAAATATACATTGATAAAATTGATGGCGCGAACATCGCATCAGGCATCAAAAAACAGATCGGCATCTTAAAAGCAATGGATGAATTTGTTCAGAATCAAACTGACAGGTTATGCCAATGGGTTGAACAGAAACTCCAACCTTACAATGCCAGCGACTGGGTCGAGCAGCTGAGGAACTCTAACCAACCGATAGTACAGCGTTTAATTAGTTTGCGTATTAAAGCCCTGACAGAGAGAAATAAAGCCAGCGGAAAAGAACAGGATCGATTAAGACAGATCCATATTTTATTCAGCAAAGCTGTCACCAGAATGACCTTGTACAAGGAGGAATTGTTAAATTTTATCTCCAGCACTGAGTTATTAAAAAAACATTTACCGAATGTACCAGAGCAAGATCTTGACACTTTAGCTCGGTATCAAAAAACTTTGCAGAACATCGACAGTTCAGAAAGACGCAGCGGGCCTTACGTCGCGTTTGAAGATCTGGCGTTGATACTGCGCCTTATCCAGTTAAAAAATGGAGGCTTGCTCGATAAAATTCAGGATGACACCGTCAACTTATATGACCATCTGGTCATTGATGAGGCTCAGGATTTCGGTGCGCTGGAAATGACCGTGCTACTTGCTTCGGTCAGAACGCGATCTGGCGTTACTATTGTCGGCGATACCAATCAAAAAATCATTCCAGATGCCGCCTTTATGGGATGGGATATGCTTGCCGAGCAATTGGGCATAGAAGGAGCGAAAGTTTCGAATCTCGAGGTTTCGCACCGTTCAACCAAACCCATAATGGACTTAGCATCGAGTATCATCAATGACCCTCCCTCTCAAGGCCGAACCGGCGTAAAACCAAAACTGATCATTACCGCAAACCAGCAGGATAAAATCGAAAGCCTGCTCACTTGCTTGAATGATTTTGTCAAAGATACGCCCAACGCACATATCTGCATCGTATGCCGCAACCTACGCGACACCAGCCCGCTAATGGAAATCCTCAAAGACAAAGATGTCGCAGCTCCAATAAGAATTGGACACAACAAGAATTTTGACTTCTCAGCAGGCATTACAGTAACCAACTTACGGCAGATCAAAGGATTAGAATTCGACGCTGTTATTTTACTTGACCCTTCTGAGGAAAATTATCCCAACGATTCACAAGCAAAAAAATATCTGTATACCGCGATAACCCGAGCGAGGGATAATTTAGTTATGATCGGTGACAGTGAGCCGAGTTCATTATTAAGTTCTGCCATTGAAAACTCTCTGTTAGAGGTGAACAATCAACTAAAAGTCGTCCCAATTGAGTTTACTGATGAGGAAGATGAGCCGCTTTAGCGGTGGGTTATACCGCCTATCGGGATGATTAATTCTAAACAATTGCAAATTGGTAGCGTCACAAAGAAACGATCTATGTTTGTCGGTTTGTGGTGATCTTTACAACTGGGTGCTGTTATTTTAGGGGCGGTGGAAATCATTTGTCATTTTTAAATGAAATCCAACGCCAACGCCAGATACCTATATAACCTGGTAGCGCAATCAGAATGCCCAGACTAAGTAGTATCCATCCCATAGTGTTAACTGATGCCAACCCGTTTAAACTGATAAAAATCACACTGACACCGATGAAGAAAACAACCAAGCCTACAATGAAAATCTTCAAACTAAACCTTGGTTCTGTAAGCCATTTTTTTAAAGCTAATTTAAGCATAAGTTACATTTTTCCTAATTTAAACCATTAAGTATTTTTTGTGCTAGTCTATACTTTATAGCAAACGTGCAACAATCTACACAGGCCTATTTATGCACCAACAAATGATAGATGCCGTTAAATATTGGGTTGAACATACGGTCATTGGTTTTAACTTTTGCCCCTTTGCCAAAAGGGAGTTTGATAAGGGCTCGATTCGCTATGAGGTGATTGATTCCAAGAATGTTTCAGAGCAGCTGCTAGGGCTGTTGAATGAGTTGAAGCGATTGGATCAAGATGAAACCATAGAAACAACGTTATTGATTTTTCCTGTTGGACTTGAGGGCATTTTAGATTATTTAGATTATCTGGAAGAGGCCAATAACCTCTTAATGGATCGAGGTTATGAGGGGATTTATCAATTGGCCAGTTTTCATCCTGATTATTGTTTTCAAGGTAATAAGGATAATGATCCTTCTAATTACACCAATCGCTCTCCCTATCCAATGCTACATATTATTCGTGAGAGAAGCTTAGAACGTGCACTAGCAAAATTTGCCCACCCTGAGCTGATCCCAGAAAGAAATATCCAGCTGGCGCGTGATAAAGGGGTGCAAGTTTTTGAGGATATTTTGACCCAAGCGAAACGCCTGAAAAGTAAATTTTAGGCCTTTAGGGTTTATCTTTGAATGCTTGATGAATTCGCTCTACGAAGTCATTGCTGTCCATAAAACCAGTCACTCTATTTTGAGGGTTTTCTTCGCCTTTCAGATTAAAGAATAAAATACTTGGTAAACCGAGCACTCCCAGTTTTTTCATAAAAAGATTATTGGCGGGGTTGCTTTCCGTTAAATCTATTTGAAGCCAAACGGTATTGGCTAATGCTGCTTGTACATTTTCCTCAGGAAAAACCTCTCTTGCAAACTCTTCACAAGCAGTACACCAATCAGCATAAAGATCTACCATCACGGTTTTTCCATTAGCATTGGCTTTTGCGACTTGTCGCATTAAATTTGCGTAAATATTTTCTGCAGCGATTGTTCCATCGGCATCTGCTTGTATTGATGTTGAGTTTTCATTTGAGACTTTGTTAAACATTGAGCGACTGGCTTTTTGGGTTAAGGTTTTGTAAGTGTTCTGAGCTAGAGGTTTAAGCGGATCGCCATTGCCTTGTGCAGCCCCGACAAAATAAATCGTGCCTGTTATCACCAAGGCAAAGCCTAGTGCTTTCCATAGAGTTTGCCAGCCTTGAGTGGTTTGGAAGTTTAATGCGCCCAGATAAACACCAGATCCCATGGCTAACAGTCCCCATAAAATCAGTAAAATTGGTCCTGGAATGAGATGATCGCTGATAATCAAAGCCACAGCCAACAGAGAGACACCAAAGGCTGATTTAACACCATTCATCCAATTTCCAGCTTTTAACATCAATTTGCCTTCGGACATACCAATAAGTATAAGTGGGATCCCCATGCCCATGGCGAGTGCATACATGGCTAGAGCGCCAAACAAATAGTTGCCCGTGTTGGCGATATGAATGAGTGCGCCAGATAAAGGGGCTGTAATACAGGGGCTGACGATTAAAGCAGAGATAGCTCCCATGATAAACACGCCGATAAAGGTACCACCAGTTTGTGAGTTACTGAGTCCTGTGAGTTTGCTCTGCAATTTAGAAGGTAAAGCCAATTCATAAAAGCCGAACATACTGAAAGCCAATAAAATAAAGATCAAGGCAGCGCCTAAGATCACTGCTGTGGATTGGAAAAATCCAGCGAGAGAGTGTCCTACAAAAGCGGTTAATAAACCTAATAGCACGTAGGTAAGAGCCATGCCCTGTACATAGGTGAAAGATAGCCAAAATGTTTTTGAGGTTGAGGGTTTATCTTGACCTGCAATGATGCTGGCGATAATAGGCATCATAGGAAATACACAGGGAGTAAAGGTTAACCCTAAGCCTAAGAGTAGAAATAGTCCAACAGCGATAATGGCATTGGAGTCTTTTAAATAATTAGCCACGGCTTGCTGATCATTGGATAGATTTTTTAAGCGGGTATTCTTTGAAGTAGGATCGGAAAATTCCACAGCTGCAGTGCTTGTTGCAGTGCTTGTTGCAGTGACTGCACTCACAAACTTTTTTTCCACATCAAAACTCAGTGTCTTTTCAGTCGGCGTGTAGCAAAGGCCCTTTTCTGCACATCCCTGATAGCCTGCGGTGAGGGTAATCTTCTGTTGCAGCTGGGTTAATGGAATATGTACTTCGATAAAGTGATGGAAAACCTCTAACTCCTCCTCAAAATTTTCATCGTACTTCATCTCTCCTTGGGGATAAACCGCTTGCCCTAGCACTGCCCCTTCAACTTTAAAGTGAAAGCGTTTTTTATACAGATAATAACCATCCGCTATTTTCCAACGAATATAAAGCTGATTTTCATCAAGATCTGCAGAAAATTGAAATGCTTCATCTCTAGGTAAAAACTCTTCATCCTGTTGCAGATTAGACAGGGCGTTTTTAAGCGGATCACTGGCGATAGCAATACTGGTGCTCAAGGAGAAGATAAAAAATAAAGAAATTATACTGAGCCATTTTTTCATATGGATTCCTGAGGAGTTGGCTATTTTTAGATAACTGGAGGCATTTCCAAGTCTTATGGGATGATCCAGTTTAAAAATATGAGGTATTGAAACATAGCAAGTTGAAATGTTACCACTTTTAATCCGCTTCAGCACAGATAACATTTCAAGTTTTTTGGACAAGGAGGGTTATTGTCGGGCTATGAGTCTGCGTCATTGGTTTGTTGCAAGAGCGTTTTTAAGGTTTCCGTATAGATATCTTGTCCATTTTTACCTGCAAATTCGGTGGTAGACCAAATAAAAGAGGTTTCTGCACTCATCACCATGGTTTGCATCAGTCGTTCCCAAAGTCCAACAATGGCTTGCATAACGTTTTCTGCATCAGCAATATGGCAATCAAAAAATAGGATACCAAAACGCCCATCTTGAATTCTTGCCACCTGATCCGAGCAACGAACTCTCTGTCTTAATAAATTAGCCATGGCGAGCGTCAACCGTTCTGCCGCAGCTTCTCCTTTGCCTTTGCGAAGAGCATCAAGACCTTTAATTTCGACCAATACAATACAGAAACCCACTGCATCTCGGTGTGATTTAGAAATGGACGCTTCTATTTCTTTTCTAAAGGAGTTGCGGTTGATCAATCCTGTTAATTGATCCGACTCTTGAAGTTCTTTAGTTAAACGGTAACGCATAGCGCGGTGTCGAACCGCATTGACCAAAGGTTCCGCCTGAACGGGTTTAGGCAAAAATCCTTCTCCTGCCGTTGCCAGAGCTTGTTGACGTTTTTGCTCGTCATCTTCAGCGGAGAGATAAATCACCGGAATATTACTGGTATCAGGATGCTGCTGCAAAATTTGCGCTAACTCAATGCCATTACAATCCGGTAATTGCATATCCATCAAAATGAGTTCTGGCTGAAATTCCTGAATAGCTGACATCAACTCAGAAGGCTGTTCTACCCATCTGGGTTCCATGCCCACCTTTTTTAAGGTTCTGACACAGAAAACACCTTGAGAACGAGAGTCCTCTACCACAAGAATGCGTAAGGGGTCATCATGTAAGGGAGTAGAAATTCTATCCAGTTGGATAATGATTTCTTGGGGATCAAGCGGACTTATGACAAAGCCTTTCCCCCCACTACGAACACTCATCAGCCTATTTTCTAGCGTGTCCATGGTGGCATAAAAAATAAAAGGAACAGAACAGTTTTGAGCTATTTTTTTCAAAAATTGGCTTTCATCAGGATTGTGGGGCAAAGGCATAATAATGCCCAAGGGCTGTTCAATTTCACAGGTGGCAGATAACTCATCTAGCTGTTTTAAAAGCTTACAACGATAACCAAAAAGTTGTAGCGCCTCAACCAATGTACTTTGGGCAGAAGGTGCTAGCATTAAAAGCACTGGCCGATCTACCGTTGGGAGTAGCTTTTCCAAAAGTTCTATATTGGCCTTATCTAAAGGTTCTTGATCAGAATAATCTTGAGCGGATGCATCTGCTGTCTGTCTGACAGTATCCGCTAAATCAGGTTTTTCCTGGACAATATCGAGCCGATCTTGTCGTGAAGCCATAATAATGAGCGCATTAATGAGCGTTAATACTTCAGCAGAATCTGGCGTTAGGGCACTGTCTAATGACTCATTGAAAAAACTCTGTATTTGAGTCAGCAGTTTGACGGGTTCTTCTAATTCAAAATTGGAACAACTCTTTAAAAGACGGTCGATTTGAGTTTGTAACTTTTGAGTTAACTCTGCTGGCCAATGTTTTTGGTCACCTTTTTTGAGGAGCATGGCACATTGACGCAATTTTGCAGGCATACGCTTGAGAAATAATCGTCCGAGTTGTTTTCTTGCATCAAGAGCGGTTTGTATCGTCATAATTTTTTCCCGTATTACCTCAAAATAAGTCATTTCAGTCAGGCTGAAAGCGCTGCACTTTCGGAGTTTTGTTCTCATCCCTGTATGCTACATCTTGTTCATAATTCATGGCTAAATGCTGAAACAATTATGTTGGAGTAGTGGTCTACATACTCAACTATTTAAGATGATAAACAATTAAGCGTTGAAAAATTCCCTTTTGCCACAATATTCAAAGTAAAGTGTTACCAATACCCTTCATAGGGTTTAAACTTATTTGCGAAAAGAGAACGTCCTTATCATAGTAGACTCTTTTGCTGTCCCATAGTTTCTTATACGAAATTCTCTTCCATTAATATACATAATTGTAGTAAAGGTCAAAATAAATGCGTTGGTTGTTGTTAATTTTATTGTTCCCATTGATAGAAATATCAGTTTTTGTCAATGCAAGTCATGTGATTGGTGTGGGTTGGGTGATGTTTTTGTCGGTATTTAGTGCCGTTTGGGGTATTACCTTAGTGAAAATTCAAGGCATTGGCACCTTGGGGAAGTTTCAGCAACGTCTAGCTCAGGGCGAAGCCCCTGGTGTAGAGCTTTTGGAAGGATTTTTTCTTTTATTAGCAGGATTTTTTTTACTGATCCCTGGATTTATCACCGATAGCATCGGCGCTCTACTTCTTATCCCGCCACTCAGGCGCTTTTTAGCCACTAAGATGTTTAAAGTGCCCGCAGGTTCCATGCATAACACAACCAGGCAAAGGGTGATTGTTGAATCCATTGAAGTTGAAACTCAAACTGAAACGCCAACACGATCGGAACCTAAAAAATCATCGGGACGCATTATTGATCAGGAAAAACCTTGGGAATAGGTTATAAATTACCAAGCCCTTCCCAATTAGGTTCTCATTACGGCTTTTATCTGTTGTTTTAGTCGAGATTTAGCTTGCTCTAAACACTAAACAAATGGACACATACTTTAATTATCCCTGTTTGCCGACCATGAGTAACGCTCTACTAAAATATCTAATATCTTGTGGAATATCTTGGACAGGCACCAAAATAGCCATTGTAGCGGTTGTAGATTGGGAAATAACAATTTGATGGAGTACATCCATTTTGTTTATCCTAGTGCAATTGAAAGTGAGATAATCAATCAACGATAAAACAGGCTTTCACCCAGATGGAGAACATTTTGAATATTAAAACCCAAAAAATAATTGCCTATTTGAATGATTTACTGAAACCTTGGTCTATTAAAGACTATGCACCCAATGGCTTGCAGGTTGAAGGGAAATCTCATGTCAGCAAAATCATCACCGGCGTCACCGCTTCTGAGGCATTAATTGATGCGGCGATTGCAGAACAAGCAGATGCGATTTTGGTACATCATGGTTATTTTTGGAGATCAGAAGAGCCAGCCATTGTGGGCATGAAAAAACAGCGTCTAAAAAAACTGTTGGCACAGGATATCAATTTATTGGCTTATCATCTTCCACTCGATATTCATCCTGAGCTTGGCAACAATGCACAACTGGCTAAATTATTAGACATTCAGATCCAACGACCTCTTGAACCATGGAATCAACAATCTGTCGCTCTAAAAGGTCGCTTTAAAGAGCCCATCAGTGGGGAAGCGTTAAGCCAAAGGATCTTTCAATGCTTGGGTAGAACACCGCTCTATCATTCAGGGTATAAAGAAAAAATATCAACAGTGGCTTGGTGTACTGGTGGCGGCCAGCATTTTATTGAACTAGCGGCCTCTCAGGGCATAGACGCTTTTATTACCGGCGAAGTCTCTGAACAAACCATTCATGTTTCACGAGAAATGGGCATTCACTTTTTTGCAGCAGGACATCATGCCACCGAGCGTTATGGCGTCAAAGCTTTGGGAGAACATCTTGCGGCCCATTTTGATATTGAAGTGATCTTTGTTGATATAGATAATCCAGCCTAACCCCAAAAATAAAAACCGAGTTAGGCTGAAATTTGTGGTTAACCTCAATTCTGGATAAGAAATAAAAAATAAAAATACTTACCACAGAGGACACAGAGAGCACAGAGAAAGAAACATTTGGCTTGATAAAGGCGCTATTATGTTTATTTCTTGAGCTAATGATCAATGTTCAAATTTAATGACTGTCATCTCTGTGTCCTCTGTGGTGGAAATTTTCTTATCAAGAGTTGAGGTTAGTTAATAAGTATAACTGAGGGCTTGCTGCATCAGTTTGCTACCATCCCATTAATCCATGCTCGTTAGTCGTATAGTATCCATAAATAGTTTGGTTATTTATTAAAAAATCCACAGCGTTTTGGTGAGGGCAATTTGTATCATCCATGCCAGTACCAGCGCTACCAAACCTATGCCAATGAGCCTTTGCATGGTGTTTTTGGCAATTTTTAAAACATAAACCCCTAATCCAATATAGATAAACAACAGCAATAGTTTTAACGTTATCCAGCCCACAACCAGCGGGTATTGATGCGACATCACTGCTAAAGTGACTCCCGAAGCGAGCAAAAAACTATCTAGGATATGAGGCGTAACTTTTAACCAGGGAAAACGCTGTTGCCATGGCCAGTGCTTTAACGTTAACAGGGCTCTAAAAAAGAACAAAATTATACTCAGACTGACCAATGTGATATGGAACTGTTTGATTATTGGATACCACTGTGTCATAACGATAGTTATTCCTATGCTGTTTTATGGATTAAAAATGTTACATGCTACCCAAGCTACTCAAACAAGTTCTAAAAACATTCATCAATGGCTCGATGAATATGCGGCTAGCCATCAAAATCCCATCAATAAGGCGATTCACTGGGTTTGTGTCCCCGTGATTTTTTTCACGGTCATGGCTTTATTGTGGTCCATACCTACCCCAGCCTTTTTTGAGTCTGTGCCCTTTCTTAATTTTGGCTCATCGGCAATGTTACTGGCACTTATTCTCTATGCTCGTTTATCCTTGACCATGGCTGTGGGGATGCTGATCTACTGTCTCATCATTGGGGTTTTAATTCAATGGTGGATTCAATTAGCCTTGTTGCCACTCTGGCTCTTTGCCACAATACTTTTCGTTCTTGCTTGGATTGGCCAATTTATCGGTCATCATATAGAGGGAAAGAAACCTTCTTTTTTCAATGATCTTCAATTCCTATTGATTGGCCCTGCTTGGGTCATGGCTTTTCTGTTGAGAAAATGGAAAATATCTTTTTAACGGCCAATGCATTTTGAAAAAATTTAGCCTAATTCCGGCAAAATGCTCAAAAAACGACTATCCTTTCTTTATATAGATTAATTTGGGTCTTCACTTTTGCAAAAAATTAAAATTGATGATGCTGAGCTTGAAATGGTTGTGGCTGAACAGGTTAAAGGTGCCAAAGGACAACTTCTTTTAGCACAGGGTACTGTATTAACAGAAAAACATATCCGAGTCATGAAAACTTGGGGCGTCACCAGTTTAATGATCGAGGGCGGTGAAGATGGACCCGCTGAGCCCCTGCTCCAAATCCCTGATGCCATACTCCAACAAGCCAGCGATCTCGAAGGCCTTAGATTCAAACATGTTGATCGCGCTAATGCGGTCATGACTTTTTTATGGCAAGAAAAAGTTAAGCGTCGAGCTCTTCTCTTAGTCAAAGGAGGTTAATGTGCCAAATAGCCCATCCACCTCCCCAGAAAATATTATTAAGCGCGTTAGCACGGTAGCCTCTTTACCTCAGATTTTCATGAAGGTGGAAGAAACCCTTAATAATCCAGCATCATCCAGTATACATCTCGCCAAAGTCATTGAGGAAGATCCCGCCTTAACTGGACGGCTGTTGCGACTTGCCAACAGTGCTTACTATGGATTTAGCGCCAAAATAGAGTCTGTAAATCATGCGATTACTGCCATGGGGACTCAACAACTCAGAGAATTGGTCTTAGCCTGTTCTGTTTTAAAATTATTCAAAGATATTCCGGAAGAGCTGGTGAATATGGAGTTATTTTGGCGTCATAGCATCGCTTGCGGGGTTGTCGCAAGAGCCATCGCCCACTTACGCTTTGAAAGTAATATAGAGCGTTATTTCGTTGCGGGCCTACTACATGACGTAGGGCGACTCATATTATTTATGCAAAAACCCAATGTGATGTTGAATATGATTCAACTTGCACAACAAAAACAACAACTTTTGTATCGGGTTGAAAACGAAGTGTTAGGATTCAATCACGCCAAATTAGGAGGATTGCTCATGGCGAGTTGGAAGCTATCGCCTCGTCTTATTGAGTCCATTAGTTGGCATCATGCACCGACCATGGCGAAACAGTTTCCCATAGATGCCGCCATTATTCACACAGCGGATATCATTGCTAATGCCTTAGAGCTTGGCAATAGTGGTGAAAAAATGGTCCCCAATCTTAAACCAGCAGCTTGGGATTCTCTAGGACTTGAGATCAATGCGCTGGAGAAAATTATTAGTATTCTTGATCAACAATATCAACACGGCGTGAGATTTATTCTTGGTGAGGAAGAATAGACTCGATGGACGCGCCAACTCAAACCACACAAATTATTGATCTGCAATATCTGTTAGATAAGCTGGATACCTTAATGACGCCAGAGGATTATCTCTCCCAATCCTCAAATCAGCACTCTACCAGTGCTATATTCTCGGCTTTCTCACTACAAATACGCCAAATCATTCCCTTCGAAACCTTGGGTTTTTTAATGCCTGATGAAGATCGTCTCGATTTCAGCCTTTGCAGTTGTTGGCCCAATGCTGAAGTTTTTGAGGAATTACAAAGTCATGTGGATAGATTGATTAATTCTGGCAATTTTAGTTTAGCGCTTGATCAAAACCGTCCCGTGATTACTCATCATGAATCGGAACAATTGCATTTAGAAGTTCTCCATGTTTTAGCAACTCGTTCTAAAATTATCGGTATGTTTATCGGCATTACTCATGAATCCAATCAAAAGCTCAATCAGTTACAACTCAAATTACTTACCATTATTTTAGCCCACTGCGCTTATGCATTAGATGCTGACGCACTCACCCAGCAAATCAATCAGCACAAGAATATGTTGGAGGATGTGGTTGAAAAAAGAACCGCTCAGTTGATAAAAGCCAAAGATCTAGCCGAATCCGCTAATCGTGCAAAGTCCGAGTTTTTATCCAATATGAGCCATGAGCTGAGAACACCACTCACATCAATCATTGGTTATGCAGAACAGATTAAAGATAAACTCACCCAACAGCAAGTTTCAAAAAAAAACTTGGAGGATGCTGTCAAGCAATCTCAAATTATTGTCAGAAATGGCAAACACCTTTTTCAAATTATCAATGATGTGTTAGATCTCTCCAAAATCGAGGCTGGACGCCTGGAAATTGAAAAGTTCTGCTTCAACCCGGTTGAAATTATTGAAGAGGTGAAAAGTGCCGTCTCTGTACTGTCTAAAGAGAAAGGGCTGTTTCTGGCGGTTCATTACAACCTGCCTTTTCCCGCTGAGATTTATTCTGATCCTACTCGACTGAAACAAATTTTACTCAACCTTTGTTCTAATGCCATTAAATTTACCGAAAAAGGTAGTATTCAAATAGAGGCAAACTTTACCCAACAAAGTCAGATGCTGTATTTTAATATAAGGGATCAGGGTATAGGTATCCCCTCAGATAAACTAGATCTTATCTTTGAACCCTTCCAGCAAGCAGATAATTCCACTTCTCGTCGGTTTGGAGGTTCAGGTTTAGGTCTGGTGATCTGCAAACATTTATCGGAAGCCTTAGGGGGGACAATTAGTGTCACCAGTCAAGAAACCAAAGGCAGTACTTTTAGTTTCTCTATCCCTACAGGGAAGGTGGCTTATGAAGATCTGCTGCAAACTCAATCTGATCTGTTTAAATATCATTTAAAGGATGAACAAGTTAATATCCCGCAACTTCAAGGGAAAGTCGTGTTTTCTGAAGATTGGTTAGATAACCAACAGCTTATTTCGCTTCTGTTAGATAGTGTTGGTGTCGAGAATATAGCTACCAGCAATGGTGAAGAAGCGCTGGAAAAGGTCCTAGAGCTCAGTCCGGATTTAGTACTGATGGATATTCAAATGCCTATTATGGATGGCAAAGAGGCCACCCAACTATTAAGAGCCTGTGGCTATGCTGGCCCAATTATCGCACTGACAGCAAACGTATTAAAAGAAGAGGTGGACAATTATCTTGCTCTTGGTTTTGATGGTTTTTTAGCCAAGCCTATTTCTCGGCAAGCCTTTTACAATACCTTAAAACAATATTTATCCGAGAATGATCAAAACAATACCAAAAAACAAAGCATGAATTGGGAATGTTCTAGTAAATATCAAACCATGAAAACAAATTTTGCCTTGGGGTTAGAACAGAGATTCCATGAGATTCAACAGGCTTATCAACAACAAGATTCCAGTCAATTTGCTTCTCTGATTCACGCCTTAAAAGGCGCCGGTGGCTCTTTTGGATATCCAGAAGTCACTGAAATTTCAAAACAAATTGAACAGGCTTACAAAGAGCAACAATATGCTATAGTAGAAAGGAAATTATCCCAACTGAAAACCATAGTTCAACACATAAACTTCCCACAATAAAGTAAAGTCTGAATATGCATTGACCTAAATGCTATTCAAAACTAGAATTAATACTATATCCATCGAGGACTTAAGATGAACCCAACATCCAAACTTGAACGCACAGCTCTAGTGGTTGACGATTCCAATTTATTATGTGAGCTATTAAAAGACTCCTTAATTGAACTGGGGTTTGATAACGTACTGGTTGCCAATGATGGCAAGCAGGCCGTTAGTGCTTATAAACGCAATACCATTCATTTGACCTTTTTGGATTTGGAAATGCCCAAGCAAAATGGGATAGAGACGTTAAAAGAAATTAAGGCGATTAACAAAGATGCTTATGTGGTCATAGTCAGTGGCACAGGCACAGCAGATAGTGTGAAAAAAGCCATCGTTTTGGGCGCCAAGGGTTTTATCGTTAAACCCTGCAGTCCCAGTAAAATTGCCGAAGCCGTGACCAAGTTTAATGCCACTCATACGGAACTGCGCTTTAATGAATAAAGCGATACCCATGCTACCTCTATGAGCTTAATAAATCGCTGACAGAGGTTCAATCCTATCAATTCCTTTCCCCGTTTCCACAAGCGCTTTAAGCTCATCTCCCATGCGTAAACTTTCTGATAAAACCTGATGCCAATATTTTTGACGCGTATCGGGATCCATTTTATTAAAATCTCGGCGATCGGAGATTTTCTTGTAGGGTAAATTATCCACAAACTCAGCCGAAGGG
>Ga0210050_1002040_pt1 | contig 20308 bp, 16 predicted proteins | sample CryGey132114_all_FD_185463 | JGI IMG/M metagenome (GOLD analysis project Ga0210050, IMG submission 185463) | Groundwater microbial communities from aquifer - Crystal Geyser CG22_combo_CG10-13_8/21/14_all (SPAdes) (version 2) | ecosystem: Environmental > Aquatic > Deep subsurface > Groundwater ...
CCACTTAGTAATACCTTTAATCAAGTCTATGAATCCCTGAGGAGTTGTTATTATCTCTTCGCCATAAGTTGGCACTGCTGCCCTCACTGGCACTATGGCTGGTAAAAGCAAAAGACCAATAGCACTAATTAAAGCTAATTTTACTAAAATCCTTCTCATACTATTTTATAATTTTATTTTTATTTTATTCTTCAATCAGTAAATTCGACCTTTTTATTATTTACTTTTTTGCACCTAAAATTTCTTTTATTACAGGAATTAGGCTGGCAGCTAATAATACTACAGCTATTCCCACAATTGTCCAGGTAATTATTTTTCTGCCCGTATTTACCCTATCAGGATCACCAGATGCTGTTATTAAATAAAAGGCGCCAATTATTATCATTAATGGAGCTAAAGCCAAAGCTGTCCAATAAACCCATTTAGCAATAGCATCTATTAATTCCTGGATACTCTTATATTTGGTAAGAGGCTCAAATTCTACGTCAGCTTGAATAAATAATGGCATCAGTAGAAAAAGAAGTAAAGTAGAAAATATTATTTTATTAGATAATTTCTTCATTGTATATATTATTCTATATCTAATCTTTTTCAAAGACAAGTCCATAGTGGTAATCCCCGGCTGAAAATTCTTTTTTCAATTTCAGCTTGAATTCTTCGGCCAATACTTTCACCTCTTCTGGAGAAACCCTTCCTTGCTCAGGCCCTAAAGAAGATTCCGGTTTCCAATCAACAACCAAAATTTTCCCTCTCGGCTTTAGAATTCTATCTGCTTCTTTAAAAATTTGTTTTTTCTTTTCGGTCTGGAATAAAAGGTTAGTCATTAAAACTAAATCACAGGATAGAGCCGGAACTTTTGAGCCATTTTCAATCTCTAAATCTGACAAAATCTTTTTAATATTTTGAAGCCCGGCCAATCTTATTTTACTTCCTAAGGCCGATAAGGGTTCTTCCTGAATATCAATAGCATAAACCCTGCCCTCTTCTAATTTTTTAGCCAAAGGAATGACCCAGCCGCCTGAACCACAACCAAAATCAGCCGCTATCATATCACTTTTTAGCTTTATCTTATTTAAGACTTCAGTTGGATTAACAAATTTTACCATGTTCCTTCGCCCCTTTGGGGCTCAGTCAAATTAAAAATTAAAAGTTAAAAATTAAAAATAAATACTTTGGACTTTTAACTTTGGACTTTGGACTTCTAAAGGCAGATGGCTGAAGCCACTTTATCTCCTTTGGTCAACCTCATCACCCTGACGCCGGAAGAAGCCCGACCAATAATCGAAATGGAACTAAGAGGAGCTCGTATGACCTGACCTTTTTTGGAAATAACAAGTAAATCTTTCTCTTCTTCCCCGACGACTTTAGAAAAAACAATTTTTCCTGTTTTCTCGGTAATTCTTGCCACTTTAATCCCTGTCCCTCCTCTCTTCTGTAATCTATATTCTTTCACTTTCGTCCTCTTGCCATAGCCATTTTCCATAATTACCAATAAATAATTTTTAACTTTTAACTTTTCACTTTTAACTTTTAACTTTATGATGTCCATTCCCAAGACCTCATCCCCGCCTGCAACGCTTTGCGTAGCAATGCGGGCAGCCCTGCCTGCAACGCTCCCGCCAACATCTTCAAAGTTGTGGCGGGTGCGGGCAGGTCCTTTGGCCAATCTTATCCCCCTTACTCCGGCAGTTGCTCTTCCCATTGGTCTAATATCTTTCTGTTTGAATCGAATTGATTTACCCTCTTTTGTTACTAAAATTATCTCCTCGCCTTCGCCAACAATATCCGCTCCTCTCAAAACATCTTCTTTCCCCAATTTTATGGCTATCAATCCTGACCTTCGAACATTCTCAAAATCCTTTACATTTGTCTTCTTAATTATACCATTTTTAGTTACCATTACTAAATATTTATCCCCTCCCTCTATATCTTCCCGGCTATAAGGAACAAGACTCATTGTTTTTTCTTTCTGAGAAATTTCTAGAAAATTCAAGAGTCCTCTTCCTTTTGACGTTCTTGATGCTTCAGGAATTTCAAAGACCTGAGCTTGAAAAGCCTTTCCCGAATCGGTAAAAAAGAGTAAATTATCAAGAGTATTGGTTAAACAAAAGTGTTCAACAAAATCTTCCTTTGTAGTTCCCATTCCTAAAATTCCTTTTCCCCCTCTCTGTTGAATTTTATAAACGTTTGGTTTTATTCTTTTAATATATCCTCCTTTAGTTAAAATAATTATTGTTTCTTCTTTGGGAATTAAATCTTCTTCTCCGATTTCTCCCGGCCTGCCAGCAACTGTTTTTGTCCTTCTGACATCGCCATATTTCTCTCTTACTTCTTTAATTTCTTTCTTGACAAGTTCTTTTATCTTACGAGGACTTTTCAAAATTAAAGTAAGTTCCTTAATTGTTTCTTTGACTTCTCGGAGTTCCTTTTCAATCTCTTCCCGCTCCAGTTTTGCTAAGGATTGAAGCTTCATCTCCAAAATAGCATTGGCTTGAATAGAAGTAAGTTTAAATTTCTTTTCCAAATTCTTTTGAGCTTCGTTTCGGTTGGCTGATTTTTTAATAGTGGCTATAACTTTGTCAATATTCTTTTGGGCAATAGTTAATCCTTCTAAAATATGGCCTCTTTCTTTTGCTCTGGCTAAATCAAAAGCCGTCCTTCTTTTGACAACTTTCTCTTTGTGTTCTAAATATAAACTCAAAACATCAGCCAGGGATAAAATCTTTGGCTGGATGCCGTCTACCAGAGCCAGCATATTCAAATGAAATGTCTTTTGGAGAGATGTCCATTTATAAAGACCGTTCAAAACTTTTTTAGGAAAACTCCCTGGTTTAAGTTCAATGAGAATCCGCATTCCTTCTCTATCCGATTCGTCTCTAACGTCTTTTATCCCTTCTATTTTTCTCTCTTCCACCAATTTTGCTATCTGCCGAAGTAATTCTGACTTCTCCAACTGGAAGGGAATCTCATTGATAATAATTTGAAATCCTCTTTTTTCTTCTTGAATCTCAGCCTTACCTCGTACTATAATTGGTCCCTTGCCTTGAGAATAAGCGGAGATTATATCTTTCCGGCCGTAAATAATACCGCCGGTCGGAAAATCAGGTCCTTTAACAAACTGGAAAAGGTCTTCAGTAGTAGCATTGGGATGGTCAATGAGATAAATAGCGGCATCGCAGACCTCAGAAAGATTATGAGGGGGAATATTGGTGGCCATACCAACGGCAATCCCTAAAGAGCCATTTAATAAAAGCTGAGGAACAGGAGAAGGCAGAACAGTCGGCTCTTTTCTTGTTCCGTCGTAATTCGGCCGGAAGTCAACGGTGTCCTTTTCAATATCTTTTAACATCTCTTCACCAATTCGCGATAATTTTGCCTCTGAATATCGCATTGCGCTCGCTTTGTCTCCGTCGATTGAATTATGAACAAATATGCCAGCTGCTAAAAGGAAATTATGCCAAGGTTCCGTGGTCAAATCATAAACATCTTCTCTTTTTCTGGGAATTTTAGTTTTAACTACTTTGTGGTTATGGACTTTTGCTTTCTCTATAATTTCTGCGAAATCATTGAAGTAATTTAAAGCATTTTGAAGTTTTGGAACACCATTATTAATTCTCTCTCTCTCATATATCTCAGAGGTCACTCTTGAATACTTGTTTAAAAGAGAATAAACATAACCCAATATTTTACTTTTTATAACTTGCTTTCTATAGAAAGGGTCTTTCCAATTTTTACGCTCAGCAATTCTTTTAACGTATTCTGGATCATTTTTGTGGCGCTCTGAAACAATCTCTTTGTGAAATTTCCAATGATCTTGCCACTGAATTCTTATAACATTATCTGGATTATTATTTAATTTGTTAAAATCTTTGTGATGCCTGATTCTGCCGGCGCTTTTTCCATAGATTCCATTTTCTAAATTCCATTTATCAGCTAAACGATGAGTAAATTCCCAATTATTTTGTATTGGCTGTAAAATTCTCTCATATCCTCCTAAATTTTTATCTTCTTTTCCTTTATAAATTTCAGCATATAAGGGCATTAAAGAATCACCTGGCTTTAGATCCTGAGCCTGTTTATAGTCACCACTCCTCAACATAAATCTGTGGTCTAAAGTGCATTTTATTTTTTCTCCATTATCTAAAGTAATCACTATTATTTTTTCATTCTTCCTTGTTAATCTTGGATTTTTTATTTCGGTGATTTCAATTTTTTTAGATTGGACGTTAAAACAAAATGTCCAGTGTCTTTTCTCTTCTTTTTGCTCTTTTATCAAATCCTCAAAACTTAAACTTCTTCCATCAGTTAATTTGACTTTTGTGTCTTTTGTAAAACAGCCAAAATTCCCCTGACCTTGTACCAAGGGATACCTTAAAGAGAAATCTTGAGCCATTCGGACCAAAGCGTCATAAATAGCAACATCGCCATGGGGATGATAACGAGCCATACTATTCCCTACTACGGTGGCTGATTTTCTAAACTTAGCATTGTGCCGGAGTCCATCTTCCAACATTGTATATAAAATTCTCCGGTGGACCGGTTTCAAACCATCCCTGACATCAGGCAAGGCTCGAGAAATAATAACAGACATAGCATAATCCAAATAACTCTCTTTCATCTCTTCGCTAATCTCCCGAGGTTTTATATATCCTATTTCTTTCTCTTGTTTTTGGATGTCTTTTGGCATAAATTAACTAGTTATTGTTGGCTGCCGGTTGAAGTAGAATTTTCCTCTATTTCTTTAATTGTCTCATTAAATTTTTCCATCTCTTCCTTAAGCTGTTCTGACCAAGGAATCTCCAGCTCCTGGTTAAAACTTGGAAAGTTTAAATTTTCTAAAAATTTATTTCCCTCAAGTTTTTCCAGCTTCATTTTAGAGGTTTTAAAAAAGAAAATACTTAGTCCCGTTGCTAAACTAATCATTATAATCCAAAAAATAAATTTTCTCTGAGTCAGATTCAAATTTTGAATTTTTTTTAGAAATCCCATTTCAAGAAGGCTCAAGAACAATTATCTGTATTTTCTCTTTTGGCAAATCAGAGCTTTTTATTTTGAGCTTTTTTTGAGGTTCAATTGCCGGAGAGCCCATTTCCTTCAAGAATTGCTCCAAAGGGTCGAAGAACTTCGTTTGCCGAGCCGAAGGCGAGACGGGAGAAGAAACTTGTTTCTTCGACCTTCTCCCCCCTTCGCTGTCGCTCGGGTGGTCGAGTTTCAATTTCAACTCAGGGGGTCGATGAAGCTGTCGCTTCATCTCCACCCTTCGCTGTTGCTCAGGTATTTGATAGCGCATAGGAATAACTAATTTTGGCTCAATCTGAGAAATAATCTTTGAGGCCCCCTTGGCATCAATGGTACCCACGCCTCCTATCGGCACCATCAAAATATCTATATCGCCAAGCTGGTCAAGTTGCTCAGGGCTTAATTCTTTTTGACCAAAATCTCCTAAATGACAAATCTTCATATCTTCGGTTTCAATTAGATAGATGATAACTTCTCCTAAAGCCGGGATTCCTTGGACATAAACACCATTTATCTCATATTCACCCGGCTCTTCAATTACGAAACCATTTAGGGTTGAGTGAAGATGAATCGAAGATTCATCGCCTGCGAAACCCTTTAGGGTTGAGTGAAGATGAATCGAAGATTCATCGCCTGCGAAACCCTTTAGGGTTGAGTGAAGATGAATCGAAGATTCATCGCCTGCGAAACCCTTTAGGGTTGAGTGAAGATGAATCGAAGGTTCATCGCCTGCGAAACCCTTTAGGGTTGAGTGAAGATGAATCGAAGGTTCATCGCCTAAAAATGGCGGGGACCCGCTTGCGGGTGCGCTTATTGCCTTTTCGTTATTATGGTCAGAATGCTGATGAGAAATAATCAAAATCCGAGCCTCAGTTTTCGGAACTTTAAGACCCAACCCTTCATCAAAGGGATCAAGAACGATTTTTAGTTCTTTGCCATCTTTATCTTTAGTGATGAGCTCAAAAAAAGATTGTCCATGCCAGATAATAGTCATATGAGTAGTGATTAGTGATTAGTGAGTAGTAATTAGTAATTAGTAATTAGTTAATCATATCATAACGGCTCTTCTCTTGCAATCAAACAGGTTTTTATGTATATTTAGCATATATGTCTCCAAAAAATTTAAGAAAAATTAAAGAAGAGATAATTTGTCCTCCCAAAATTGGGGAAATCGTAGAAGGTAAAATCGTAGCTTCGGAACCCAATGCTCTCTTTTTAGACCTTGGTTTTCAAGGAATCGGAATAATTTATGGTAGGGCCTTTTATGAAGCCAAAGATATTTTAAAAAACCTGAAGATCGGAGATAAACTTTCAGCTAAAATAACAAGTTTGGAAAATGAAAATGGTTACCGGGAACTGTCACCAAAAGAGGCCTCAGAGGAACTCAACTGGGAAGAATTAAGACATAAAAAAGAAAAGGGAGAAAGTTTGGAAGTAAAAATTTCCGGAGCGAATAAGGGAGGACTGCTGGCTCAAATAATGGGAGTCCCGGCTTTTTTGCCTACTTCTCAGTTAGCCCCAGAACATTATCCAAGAGTTGAGGGAGGAGATGCTTTGAAAATCGTGAAAGAACTCCAAAAATTTATCGGTCAGAAACTAAAAGTAAAAATATTCGCTTTTAATCAGAGGGAAGAAAAAATAATTCTCTCCGAAAAAGCCAGCAAAATGGAAAAAATTAAAGAAACTTTAAAGAACTACAAAACAGGAGATGTCGTAGAGGGAAAAATTACTGGAATTACAAGTTTTGGACTATTTTTAAAATTTGATAAAGATAATTTGGAAGGACTTGTTCATGCCTCTGAAATGCCGGGAAAGATAAGTAAAGACATGTCGAACTTAAAAATTGACCAAAAAGTTAAGGCAAAAATTATTGAAATTAGCGACGACCGAATTTATCTTTCCTTGAAACTATAGTCGCTCGGCAAATGAAAATTTTTAATAGACCCCCGACCCTCCCGCCCATATTAAAAATTTTATTCGCCTCGCACCTCCGCTCTTATTCGTGGCATTCGCATATATTCGTAGATTTGTATTATATTTTATGAATAAAGTACTGCAAAATTTTTTCTTTGTCATTTTGATTTTCCTTTTAATATCTTCTCTTTTTGCCTTATTTAATCCTCAAATTTTTGAAAAACCAGAAGAGATTTCTTTCAGCCAGGTCAGCCGGGAGATCAATGAAGGAAATATCAAAGAGGTTATTGTTTTCGGAGATGACCTTTTAATCCTATATCAGGACGAAAGCCAGGCAATCTCAAGAAAAGAACCTGATTCTTCCTTAACTGAATCTTTAATAAACTACGGGGTTCCTCAAGAAAAAATAAGAGGATTACAAATTAAAATAGAAGAGGAAAAAGGAAGTATCTGGGAGTGGGTAATGCCTCTTTTGATTTTTTTACCCATTTTGATTTTTGTCTGGTTCTTTTGGATGCTTTCAAAGCAGGCAAAAATAGGAGCAAGCCAGACCTTTGGTTTTTTAAAAGCGCCGGCCAAACTCTTTGGCGGCGGAAAAACTCCAGGAGAAAAAGTTACTTTCAAAGACATTGCCGGACTTGAAGAAGCAAAAGAAGAAGTGAAAGAAGTGGTTGATTTTTTGAAAAATCCTAAAAAGTTTTGGAAAATGGGAGCTCGTATCCCCAGGGGCGTTTTATTAATAGGCCCGCCGGGTTGCGGAAAAACTTTAATGGCGCGCGCTGTCGCCAATGAGAGCAATGTTCCTTTCTTTTCCATAGTCGGTTCTGCTTTTGTCGAACTTTTTGTCGGTGTCGGGAGCGCCCGAGTAAGAAGTTTATTTGAAACAGCAAAGAAAAACCAACCAAGTATTCTCTTTATCGACGAAATTGATGCCATTGGCAAAGTAAGAATGCCAGGGTTTGGCGGAGGACATGAGGAAAGAGAGCAAACCTTAAATCAGATTCTGGCCGAAATGGACGGTTTTGAAAGAGATACTGGAGTAATTGTTATCGGAGCTACCAATAAACCCGGATTTCTGGATCCCGCCCTCCTCCGGCCAGGAAGATTTGACAGAAGAATTGTCTTGGACTTGCCTGATATAAAAGGAAGAAAAGAAATTTTGAAAATTCACTGCCGAGATAAACCTTTGGCTTTAGATGTTAATTTAACTGAGATTACTGAAAGAACACCGGGGTTTTCCGGAGCCGACTTGGCAAATTTAGTTAATGAAGCAGCTATCCTGGCGGCTCGCAGAAATAAAAAACAAATTTATCAAGAGGAATTTTTAGAATCAATAGAAAAAGTGTTATTGGGCCCGGAGAGAAAAAGTCACCTTTTGTCGAAAAAAGAGAAAGAAATTTCTGCCTTCCACGAAGCCGGTCATGCCTTAGTTAGCGCTTCTATCCCCGAAGCGGAAGAAGTGAGAAAAATATCAATCGTTTCCCGGGGGATGACGGCCGGCTATACTTTAGCTTTGCCTAAACAAGAAAAAAGGATTAAAACAAAATCAGAATTTTTGGCCGAGCTCTCCGTTTTGCTGGGCGGATTCTGCGCTGAAAAATTAAGGTTTAAGGAAATCTCAACCGGAGCCACAAACGACCTGGAGAAAGTAAGTTTTTTAGCCCGAAATCTGGTAACAAAATATGGAATGTCAAAATTGGGACCTGTTTCCTTTGGTAAGAGAGAAAGTTTGCTTTTTCTTGACTGGGAGGCGGAAGCTGAAAGAAATTACTCTGAAAAGATAGCAGCAGCCATTGATAAAGAAATCGAAAGATTCATAAAAGAGGCAGAAAAGAAAACAGCAAGGATTTTAAAAAAGAGGAGAAAAATTTTGGAGAGAATAGCTAAGGTCTTGATTGAAAAAGAAACAATTGAAAAAGAAGAATTTGAAAACTTGGTAAAAAAGAAAGTAAAAATAAAGAAAGTAAAAAAGTAAGATTGGGCACGTAGCTCAATGGTGGAGCAAGGTCCTTATAAGGCCGAGGTTGTTGGTTCGAATCCAACCGTGCCCACCATAGCCTATTTTCTGATTTATTAAAAACAAATCAGGAACGGCCCGACCAAAATTTCTATAGAAATTTTAGTTTAGGGGCGGTTAGCTCAGTTGGTAGAGCGCATACTTGACGTGTATGAGGTTTCAGAGGTTCGAGCCCTCTACCGCCCACTAAAAACAAAAATATGGTAGAAAAAACTGAAAAAATTATAGAACCATTTCTAAAAAAGGACTTGCCCGACATTCGACCCGGAGATACAGTCAGGGTTTATCAAAAAATTCCTGGAGAAAAAGAAAGGATCCAGGTTTTCGAGGGAGTGGTTTTAGCTAAAAAACATGGAAAAGGAATCTCCTCTACTTTGACAATAAGAAAAATGTTTGACGAAGTCGGGGTGGAAAGAATCTTTCCTTTACATTCCCCGAATATTGAAAAAATTGAGATTTTACAAAGGGGAAAAGTAAGAAGAGCAAAACTTTATTATTTAAGAGAAAGGGTTGGAAAAAAGGCAAGATTAAAAAGAAAAGAAGTAATAAAATAAGCGCGGGTGGCGAAACCGGTACACGCGCCATTTTGAGGTGATGGTGGGAGTAATCCCTTGGAGGTTCGAGTCCTCTCCCGCGCACCACACTGGACGATTAGCTCAGCGGCTAGAGCACTGCACTTACATTGCAGGGGTCGCAGGTCCAAATCCTGCATCGTCCACATTGCCGCGGTAGCTCAGGTAGTAGAGCGCAGCTCTGAAAAAGCTGAGGGCGCCGGCGCACGTCCGGCCCGCGGCACAAAGATGCGAAACGTAATAAATTTTCAGAGAAAATTTAAACGTTTCAGCAACGTAAAATTTCGAAGAAATTTGTACGTTGCGGGTGTCGTATAACGGTTATTACATGACATTGCCAATGTCAAGAAGAGGGTTCGACTCCCTTCACCCGCTTGAATCACAATGAAAGCGAAAGAAGAGATTTATGTCTTCGCCTGCTCAATAACTATTGACATTCAATCTCAAATATGATATCCTGAGCGAAATCCCTATCCTTTAGGGATTTTAATATGTTATCAAATAGAAAATGGTATTTGCTGATTTCCTCAATTTTGATAGGAGTTTTAGGAATTTTCCCCTTCTATCTGCCAAGCGGAAAGCAAGTAATGGCAGACATTGAGATTGATTTAACCAACCAAGCGACAGCGAAGGGTGAAGATGAACGAAGTTCATCGACCAACCAAGAGTTTTCGGATTTACAAATCATTCAGCAAACAACTTTACTTCCTTTAATCTCCCCGCCAACCCAAGAAGAAATAGAAGTTTTGGAAAAGAATAAGATGATAGTAACTGCTTATTCCTCTTCTGTCTGGGAAACTCAGGGGGACCCTTTTATTACCGCTTCCGGAAATAGAGTGAGAGACGGAATTGTGGCTAACAATCTTCTGTCTTTCGGTACAGAAATAAAATTGCCTGAAATTTTTGGCGATAAAATCTTTGTAGTAGAAGATAGAATGCATTCAAGAAAGGGCGATTATCAAATTGATATCTGGCTTCCTTCCCATCAGGAAGCTCTGAATTTTGGAGTTAAGTTAACGGAAATGGAAATTGTAAAATTGCCTTAATATTTGAAAATAAAAAAAGGCGCCAAATAATGGCGCCTTTTTTTATTTCTTCTTTCTTTTCTTAGCCATCGTTCTAGAGTTTCATAATATATTTAGAAAAATAAAAATTTTCATTTTTATATTATTAAAACTCTTATCAAATATGGAATTAACAAGAGACTATCCTTGTTAAAACTTTTGTTTAAATAAATTATATAATAAGCAAAATCAATGTCAATTGTGGAAAACTAAGAAGAGGAAAGGTAAAGCCAAAAAGTGACTTAATATAATAAAAAACAGAAATTCTAGAGAATTTTTGCAATAAGCGGATATAAAAATTTTCTTTTACTAAAATGTGGTTCGAGACGACCCCAGTAGCAGAACAAGTTCACTACGGCGCAAGTATTTTTTATAGGTTCTCTAATAGTTTTCAGTGAAAACTTTGTTATTTAATTGCCAACCAACTTTTGAAGGATAGTTTTGCTTTATATAATGCCGTCTTTTCATTAATTTCCATTTCTCAAAAACTTTGCGTTTTCGAGGAAGATACAAAGTTGGATTATTCCCATACATGAATTCAGCCAATTTCTCGCAATCATCAATATAAAAACAAATATCATATAAAATCATTCTGACTCTCTGTTTATCAATTTTTCGATGTACAGACTTTGTAGAGATATTTAAATTTTTACAAAGTTGTTGATTAAATCCAGTAATAAAAGATAAACTGGAACTCACGAATCCGACTTTAATCTGTGGTGTTTTATTAACTTTATAAATATAAACTGATCCATCACCATCAAAAAATCCTCTTACAAAATCGGGGAAATATTTATCTGGAACCTTTATTGGGTTTAAATTATATGTTTTTCTGGGCAATATTCCTAAATTCATTAAGTCTTTACAAATTTCCTGATGACCAATCTGGATAAAATAATAATCCTTTCTATCTGTATAGCCGCTACTCTTAGAGTATATTTTTTGCTGAGCAGCCATCGTTTTTTGAATATTTTCTAGGTGAGGTCTATCTTTGCTTGTAATATTGAAAAAATATTGCTTCATTCCGTCTTTTTTTCCGATTCTTTTAACTCCAATACATCCATCGGCTACAATAAAACCCAAAACGTAACTCATATTAGAACTCCAAGAACCAAAAAAGTTTTTATTTATAGGTAATCCCCTCATAAATATAATGTGATTGAAATTATGGGCGAGGAGGGAGTCGAACCCTCACGGGTTATACACCCAACGGGTTTTAAGCCCGTCTTGTCTTCCATTCCAACACTCGCCCAATTTTGAGGCCGGGGCGAGATTTGCACTCGCGTATAACTCTTTTGCAGAGAGTTGCCTTAGCTTCTTGGCTACCCGGCCATCTTAATTCTATTAAAACTTATTTCTTAAAACTTTTCAATGTCCCCTTCGTCTTTTTTAATCTTATCCAGAATTTCTTCAATTTTCTGAGCTTCTTTTAATTTCTCCTCTTTAAAAAACTTAATTTTCGGAACCGGTCTCATTTTCAAAAGTTTATCAAGCTTTTTTTGAAGACCATAAATATTTCTTTTCAAAAGCCGGAGAATCAGAAAAATTTGATTTTCGGGCATGACCGAAACAAAAACCTTTGCCTCTCTTAAGTCGTGAGAAGCGTTTACCCTGGTTATAGTTATCAAAGTATCTCTTGAAAATTCAAAATCTTTAAGAATTATTTTCCCTAATTCCCTTTTTAGAAGCTCGTTTACTTTTTGAATTCTCTGAGAACTTGCCATTTAATTATCTACTTTATCACTTATTCACTTGCCCACTTCCTCTATAGTTCTCTTTTTTTCCTCTCCTCCTCGTATATTCTCAAGATATCTCCTTCCTCAATCTTAATTTTACCCTCAAATAATATTCCACACTCATTCCCCTTGTTGATTCTTTCAATATTTTTTCTATTTTGCTGAAGATTAATAATCTTTCCTTGGCCAATGACTTTTCCCTCTCTCAAAATTTCGCACTTTTTCCCCTTTTCCATAAATCCCTCATTCACCCTGCCTCCGATAGTTTGACGATTCTTTCTTTTACTAAAGAGAGCCAGTATTTCAATTTCTCCTAAATCTTTTCTTAAAATTTCGGGTTCTAATATTTTTTCCATTGCCTCTCTTACTCCTTGAATTAATTCATAAATTATCTCAAAAATCTTCACTCCTCCTTTTATTTTTTTTTGGCGTAGAAAATTCAAAGTTAGGGAATCTATTTTCACCCTAAAACCAAAAATTTGGGCTTTTGCTGATTCGGCTAATTTAATATCAGTTTCTTGGATATTGCCTACCTCGCTCTTTAAAATTCTCAGAATTACCTTTTCCTGAGGAAGATTTTTCAAGACATTTTCAACTGCTTCTAAGGAGCCCAAAACATCGGCTTTGAGGATTATATTCAAAACTTTTTTCCCTTCTTCGACAAAAAGAACCGAAGAAACTTTTCTCTCCTTTTTTTCTATTGCCTCCAGGGCTTGATTAGAATCTTTATAAACTTTAATCTTTTCTCCAACGCTGGGGGGTTTTTCAAAACCCAAGACGGTTATTGGTTGAGAAGGGTAGGCAATTTTTACTGAAGAACCTTGAAAATCTTTTAAATTTTTAACTTTCCCCCAGGTTGAAGCAGTCCCAATAATTTGTTCTTCTTTCAGGGTCCCATTTTCTAAAATTAAAGTGGCTATTGGCCCTTTCTTTTCATTAAGATAAGTCTCAATTACTATTCCTTGAGCAGGCTGGGAAATATCGGCTTTTAAATTTTCCATTTCTGCCACTAATAAAATTAAATCTAAAAGCTCTTCTATGCCCTGGCCGGTTTTGGCTGAAAGTTCAACCGAGGGAACTTTGCCTCCTAATGACTCAACTAAAACCTCATTTCTCTCCAGCTCCCTTTTTACTTTTTCCGGTTGAGCCTGGGGTTTATCAATTTTATTGATAGCTACAATCATTGGGATGCCTGACTTTTTAACAAGGTTGATGGCCTCTTTTGTTTGGGTCTTCACCCCCTCATCAGCCGCTACCACTAAAATGGCAATATCAGCCACTTTCGCCCCTCTGGCTCTCATGGCCGAAAAAGCTTCATGCCCAGGAGTGTCAATGAAAGTTATTTTTTTAGCTTGCCCTGAACCTGTTGAAGGGCCATCCTTTTCTATTTCATAGGCCCCTATATGTTGAGTGATTCCACCACTTTCTTTTTCAGTAATTTTCAAATCTTTAATTGCTTCTAAAATTGATGATTTTCCATGGTCAACATGGCCTAAAACAACTACTACCGGCGGGCGAAGAGAATAAATCCTCTTCTTCCCCTCTCGCTGCGGCTCAGGTGGCCGAGTTGTCTCCTTAATCAAATTTTCTTTTTTCTTCGCCATATATAAAGCATCTTACTCTAATTGATGCTTTATTTCAAGCCCCGGGGCAAGCCAAAACCGCCCCTCGGGCGGTTTTGGTAGATTATTCCAACCTATATTAAGAATTAGAAAAGACCTAATTTCAAAATCTCAATCAGGACCCAGGAAACAATCAGAAAATATATTGAGAAAACTGGCACAAAAGCAAATTTTCTCAAGTCCCGTGTCTGAATACGCCAGGTAGAATATCCTTTTACCTCTAATTCCTTAAATAGTTCTTCATCTTCCTTTTTAATATCTTTTGTTTTAGCAAATATAGTGGCGATTATCAATCCAATGATAGATAAAACATTAGATAAGCCAAGTAAACCATATTTTTTTATCCCTTTTTTATTACGTGATTCTTTAAAAACAGTTAAACCAGCAAAAATTCCACTCAAAATAGAGCAAATAATCAATAATATTATCCAATTTAATAGCGGATGGTTAAAAAGAAATGAAGCATAATTTGCTTTTAAGGGAGTTCTGGAACTAATCCATAAATCGTCTGTGAACATTTTTGAGGGAGCATTAATTTCTATTTTGGTATACTTTACATTTTCCATTTTTCTCATTCCATATCCTCCTTTTATCTCGACTGATTCACCAAAGAAATTACTTATTGGTTTAATACCTTCCTCTGTATATTTATACAATGGTATATATTCATCAAAATAATATTTAACTTCTGTATAGTTTTTTATATCTTTAAAAATTTTAGGAGATACATAGCCAATTACTCGAATGGTTATTGGTATAACTTTACTTCCATAGACACTAGTAAGTAACAATGGATAATAAATTTTCTCAGTTGGGAAGGTAACAAAAACACCTCTCTGTTCATTTGTCAAAGGGAATTCCCCAGAGACCCAGGAAATGATAAAAGTAAATTCTTTCCCAATATAGCTATCAAGTACAGGTATCGATCCTTTATCAATTTTTAGCTCTTTGTTCTTTAGGTAATCATAAAGAGCTTGAGCAGTTTTGGCAGTAATAATTTCAGTAGTAATGCCTTCTTTTTCCAAATGCTCGTGAACAATTACATCAGTTTCTACTTCTAGCCCCATTTCTAGTCCCATAGGACTAGTGATTCCTTCTCCTTTTCCTGTACTCAGGGTATATAAGCCCCTCATTACAAAAGGAAAAGTATAAATTTGAGTAAGCCATAGGTCTTTTCTAGTAAAGAACAGATTTGATTTTGCTTTCTTTATGATTTCTTCTCCTCTTAGCTCAGGAAATTCTGTCATAATATCAATTATCACTTTATCGGGATTAGCTGGGACAGGAAAAAGCCAGACGGCACCCTTATTTGCTTTTTCTATGCCAATACTTAAAATCATCTCCTCCAAACCATCTTCGTAGTTAATAAAAGTCTGCTGATTAGTCTGATCACCGTAATCCCATCGGTCAGAATAGAGGTCAGGATTAATCATCATACCATCGGCCAAAACATTTAAAGGTATTAAGAGGGTAGCTAAAATGGAAAAAATTATAATTATGGAAAATTTTTTTTGAATTTGTTTCATATTTTTAAATCTTATATTTTAATTATTTTACGACTCAATATAAGTATACTTCTTTAAGCGGTGGGTGCAGGATTCGAACCTGCGGGGGCTTTCGCCCACTGCTTTTCGAAAGCAGCGCTTTAAACCAGACTCAGCAAACCCACCCTTCTAGTGAAAAATAGAAGGGAAATCATTATCCCAATGTATCTTCTTTGGCAGCAAAAAGGGGGAATTGTTGCCAAAAAAATGAACTAAAGAATTGAGTAATCTCCCTTTAATAATTTTTAATCTGAAAAATTTTTTAACTTCTCTGTGGTATTTCTGAAAATCAGGAAAATTTTTCAGAAGAATATCGGCTGATTTCAATCCCCAGATTATCCCTCCTCCGCTCCAGGGTTTTGTTAAACCCATACTGTCTCCGCAAAGAGTAATATCTTTAGTTTTCGGAATAATCAAACCACCCTGAGGGATTAAACTGGTCTTCAATTCTGTCTTTAAAAAATTTCTTTTTTGCTCTTGGCAAAATTTTTCAAAATCTTTTTTAATTAAACCTATTTTCCCGATTCCGCCGTATTCTATTTCTTCGCCCCTGGGAATTTTCCATAAAAATCCTGATCCTGCCCCGTAGCGAGCTTGCTCTGCTTCGGGGTTTAACGGCCAAGTTTCTACTTGGGAAGAAAAATCCTGATGAGAAACTCTGAAAAAAATCCCTTGACTGAAATGAGGTTTGGGAAGAAAAAGACATTCCCTTATCTTTGACAAAGCCCCATCGCAGCCAATAATTTTATCAAAACCTTCAGGAATTTTATCAATAGGTTTATTAAACTCTATCTGAATACCAACTTTTTGACCAAACTCGAGTAAACTTTCATCAAGTCCTTTTTGGTTAATAACCAAGTAAGGTATTTTCAGGTTTAAGGTTATATCTTTTTTGGGAAAATGGATAATGAAAGAACTAATTTTATTGGTAATTATTGACTTATTTAAAGGAAAAAAATCTTTTAACCTTTCCGAAACAAGGGTAGTACAAGGTTTTTCTCCAACCTTGGATTTTCTTTCAAAAAGACTAACTTTATGTCCTCTCTCAGCCAGCTTCCATCCTAAATACAATCCTATTGTCCCGGCTCCAACAATAGCAACTTTCATTCTTTTAGAGTTTGTTTCCATAAATGGTGGAATATATTAAACTATGTGCGAACTTTTTTTGAGAATTTTTAGTTGCGGCGGGCAAGCCCGAAAAGGAAGGGGTTGCGAGGGGAAGGAATTTTCGGGCTTGCCCGCCTAACGCCAGCTTCGCTGACGGGCTCGCCGTGTTCTTTAACAATTTCAAGTTTTTCTATGAGTTAATAATAACTCATTTCAGAAAATTTTTCAAACAAATTTTCTGATTTGGCGGCAAATTCTCTTTGAGAGATAAAAAAGCCTCCTGTGAAGGGATCTCCACGAGAGGCTTAAAGGGTTTGGGTTGATGTTTCCTCGGCAATAATCTTTCCGAGACCAACTTCGTTAACTCCGGTCTTGTACGGCTCGAGAAGTATCTCTTCGGTTCTAAAACCGAGTTCTAGGTAGAGACGAATTCTATCCGTCTCGGTAGAAGGAACGAAGCCGTATACTTTTCGTCTCCCGACTTTCTTGAAATGCTGGATAGCATATGCGAGAAGCGCCTTCTCAATATCAAGAGAGAGCGCAAGAGACGGAAAAAGTTTTACGCCTCCTCCTCGTTTCGGTGTAGATGTCAGAAAGCCTACGACCTCGCCGTTTCTCTCGGCTACGAAGATTATCTTATGCTTCGTAGCGTAAGAAATAATCTTCCGACGATGTGCCTCGATCATGTTTGAAACGAACTGTTCGTTCATCTCACTGTAGAATCTCGGAAGATACGAAAGAGCGATTCGTTTAATCGTTTCGGCGTCCTTATCTTCCATTTCTCTGATCAAGACATCATCGGCGATCGGAATTTCCTTCCCGGGGAACCAGCCATAGACAACCTCGGTCATTCCGCCTCTGTATTGTTGTTCGAGATAACCTTCGCGAACAAAACCGAGGCGGTCGAAGAAAGCCAGCGTGCCGACATTTTGAATCGCCACACTGCAGTAAATTTTGCGGAGACGATTCTTCTCCACAAATTGCACCAGTGTTTCAATCAGCTTTCGACCGATTCCTTTTCCACGGTAGGCTTCGTCAATGAGAATCGGAGAGATTTTTACCGAGCCGCCACGCTTGATGGATACTGACATCATACCGACTATTTCATCTTCAATCTCGGCGATCCAAACGTGTTTAGCCGTAGTGAAATAGCCGAATGGATCGTATCCTTTTTCGTGAGCTTCGGTCAACGACTCTGAAAAACTTTCATCGATGTCGTCATAGAACCGTGGGAGATACTGAAGCATCAACCATTTTACCGCCGGGAGATCCTCTTTGCGGTAATCTCGAATCACAACCTCTTCTGCCATCGGTCATACCTCCTTTTCTTGTTTGGATTTTATCTAACCGGTTCTACTTCGAGAACCAAGACACCCATTTGTTCTTTGTGGGACGGGTAAAGACTTTTGAGTAATCTCAAAAGTTCTTCACGGTTGCTTCCGGGGACAATCCGGGACGCCTCCTCCTTTGAAAGCATCTCTTCGAAAGTAGAGTACTTCCGGACATCCTTAACTCTAATCGTCGCTTGATTGTTCAAGTTGACGAGTTCTCCTTTCCGTATGGATCTCAAATTTGGATAAAGGACCCTAACCTCAAGCGTTTTTTCGCCAGAGAGAATCAGGTCGAAGAACCTCCTTTTAATCCACATCAACCTTGTTTTTGTCATGTTTTTACCTCCTGGTTTAATTGTCAAAGGACCAATTTTACTCTGACAACAATATTACCAGATAGAATTAATTTAGTCAATAATTTTGAAATAAAATTTTATAATAAAGAACACGGCGAGCCCGTCAGCGAAGCTGGCGTTAGGCGGGCAAGCCCGAAAATTCCTTCCCCTCGCAACCCCTTCCTTTTCGGGCTTGCCCGCCGCAACTAAAAATTCTCAAAAAAAGTTCGCACATAGTTTAATATATTCCACATTTCGCAACTTGTCAAATTTTGTGATGTGAGTTGTTGCCTCGCCCCTCGTTTCGCTCGGGGCTCGGCAAGAATTTTTGACTTTATTTTTGCCACAAAATCAAAAGGCGGACAGAAAAAGAAATAATAATTTTTGAAAAAAATATGCTCAAACCAAAATATTATCTTTACGCCAGAAAATCAACGGAAGATGATGACCACCAAATAATGTCTATCGAAGCACAGATTTTTGAGTTGAGAGAATTTGCCAACCGAGAAGAACTGGAAATTCTGGAAGAATTCACCGAATCAAAAAGCGCAAAGAAACCGGGTAGAGAAAAGTTTAATGAAATGATGAAAAAGATTGAGCAAAGCGATGGAGTTGGAATTTTGACCTGGCATCCTGACCGTTTAGCTCGCAATTCTGTTGATGGCGGAAAAATCATTTACCTTGTTGATACCCAAAAAATTATTTCTTTGCGTTTTCCTACATTTTGGTTTGAGCCAACTCCGCAGGGGTTATTTATGCTGCAAGTGGCGTTCGGTCAATCAAAATATTATTCCGACAACTTAATTGAAAATATCAAACGAGGAATCCGCCAAAAACTCCGTCGTGGCGAATGGTTGACGAAAGCGCCTTTTGGATATATCAACAATCCCAAAACAAGGAAAATTGAACCAGACCCAGTGAAATCAAAAATTATTGTTAGAGCATTTAATGAATTCGCCACTGGCAAGCATACTTTCAAAAGTTTAGCAGAGTTTTTGGCGAAGTTTGATATTACTACAAAATATGGAACGCCACTTGCTAAAGCCTCCATTCAAAGAATACTGACAAACAAAGCGTATTTAGGATTGGTAAAGCATAAAGGAGAATATTTTGAAGGAAGTTTTAATTCAATTCTTTCCCCGCAACTTTTTGAAGCCGCGCAAAAAATTCTGAAGCAGAAAGCGAAACCAAGAAAAACAAAGAACGGACACAATTTTCCTTTTACCGGATTGCTCACTTGTGGAAAATGTGGCTGTGCTATTACTGCTCAATGGGCAACAGGAAAATGTGGTGGACGTTATCGCTATTATCGTTGCACAAAGAAAAAAGGAAATTGTGGCCAAAAATATTTGCAGGAAAAAGAACTCGCCGCCCAACTAAAAGAACGGCTTCAAAAAGTTGCTGTTTGCGATGAGTGGACGGATAAATTTTTGAGAAAAGTTGATGAATGGGAAAAAGAGGAAACCCACTCATCGCAAACATTTGTCCAGAATCTTGAAAGGAAAATCAGTGAGAACCAAGAAAGGCTGGACAAGTTAGTTTCTTCCTATATTGACGGCGATATTCCAAAAGAAAGTTATCTTAAAATTAAAGAAAAATTGATGAAAGAAAAACTATTGCTCAAACAACAAAAACAAGATTTTGGACAAAAGGGAAAGAATTGGATTGAACCCCTGCGGGCCTGGATTTTAGATACGAAAAAAGCCAATTTCTTGGCTTCTTCCGATAATTTTTCTGAAATTAAAGAATTTATCCGAAAAGTTGGAACGAACCCCCAACTTTTCAACAAATCCGTTTCCTTTTCTTTCTGTCCGCCTTTTGATTTTGTGGCAAAAATAAAGTCAAAAATTCTTGCCGAGCCCCGAGCGAAACGAGGGGCGAGGCAACAACTCACATCACAAAATTTGACAAGTTGCGAAATGTGGAGATGAGGGGATTTGAACCCCTGACCCCCGCTATGCAAAAGCGGTGCTCTACCGCTGAGCTACATCCCCAGATTTTGTGGGCACGTTTAACGTGCCTGCACCACGTTTAACGGGGTGGGCAT
>Ga0210050_1002041_pt1 | contig 20303 bp, 19 predicted proteins | sample CryGey132114_all_FD_185463 | JGI IMG/M metagenome (GOLD analysis project Ga0210050, IMG submission 185463) | Groundwater microbial communities from aquifer - Crystal Geyser CG22_combo_CG10-13_8/21/14_all (SPAdes) (version 2) | ecosystem: Environmental > Aquatic > Deep subsurface > Groundwater ...
GCATTAACAACAAAACTTTGATATTATCAGTCCATTTATACACATAAAAACGAGTTAGACGAAATAAAAATCTTTATAAATTTATAAACTACTATGAATACATTTGAAAATAGACACTCTCTGGAAACTCCTTCTTATTCCGAAGAAGAAAAGCAAAAACTTTTAAATGACTTAAGGTTGGTTGACAAAGAAAAACCACTGGGATATCTTCCAATCTCAACTTTAAGGGAAATTTGTGGCATGGAACCACAAAAAATGCGAGAGGAGTTAGAGGCAAAAGGGTTGGTTGTGGTGGAGTTTACTCAGGAGGAAATTGGTGTTGGCAGTGGAGCACTGTATGCATACGATAGAGATGCTTTGCATCGTGTTTTAGAATCAGGCAGATCGACTCTTGAGAAAAATAGGTGGCCAACAGAACCAGATGAGTTTGTACGTCATTTAAAAGTTTTTGCCGAAGACCCAAAATTATATGATCTAGTTATGCAAGCGTTTGCAGATCCAAGGCTGAAGAAGGGATAAAGATTTTTTACATCGCCTAACAGCGTGTATGAGGTTCAAGAAAAAGTGCGTTAATAATTTTCAAAGGTTGCATTTTTTCTTTTACCCAAATTTTGCCTCCTCTATGATAAAATAATAAGGAAGTCGGCAAAACTTCTCATACACGCGAACGTTAGACAAAAATATATTCGGTTCCTGTTGATAGTTTTTAATATTTTCCTAAATTTACCGAATTTATGAAAGCTTACATCACGTGCCCGGTTAGCCATACGAAAGAAAGATTAGACCTTTTGCCGGAAATTAAATCAGTTGTAAAGGAAAAAGGAATCGATTTTTTTGTCTTTAAAATTGGTGGAACTCCGACTGAGATTTTCAACAGGGACTATAAACAACTAAAGTCCTGCGATTTAATTATTGCTGATGTCTCAGAAACAAGCCACGGTGTTGGCATAGAAATTGGTATGTCTTATTGCCTAAATCTTAAGAGAATTTTATTGCTGGAGAAAGGAAAGCATGTTACTAAATTTGCCCAAGGAATGCCTAATACTATTATTATCGAGTATGAAAATCTCAATGACTTAAAAAATAAACTCTCATCCGCTCTGGATAGCATCAAAAAATAACTCTATATGTAAGCAAAAATCCGCCTGTCCACTTCGAGCAAAGTCAAGAAGGCGGATTTTTGCTTACATATAATTTAATTTATTCTTTTTTCTTTCCGATGCTTCGGTCGGAGCGATCGGAACTCCGACTCTTATTTTTCCGACTTCGGAATTTCGGTTGGTTTCACTTCGGCGGTTTCCGTTGATGCAGCTTTTCCACCCTTCCCCTCAGCAACTTCTTCGCCTTCAGCCGCTTTATCGCCCTCCTCCGGTTTTTCGCCCTCAACTTCAACTTCTTCAACTTTCTCCTCCGGCTTTTCTTCAAGTTCGGCCAACTCTTCCTCGCTTCGAGGCGGTTGGACTAGAATTGCAACTTCTTCTGGATCATCTAAAATCACAATTCCAGCCGGAGCTTTAATATCAGCAATCTTTATCACGTCATCAAAGGTCTTCAAGACTGAAATATCAACCTCAATCTCATGAACCAAATCTATCGGCAAACATTCAACATCAACTGAATCTTTATTGGTAACCAGGGTACCCTCAAAATCAATAATTACCGGCGACTCACCAATTTGTTTCAAAGGAATTTCAGTCTTAATCTTTTCTTTCATATTAACTTTATAAAAATCGACATGGATCGCATTCTCTGTCACTGGATCAATCTGAACTTCATAAATCAAGACTTTTATTGGTGTGGCATTGTCAATTTTGAGATTAATAAGAGTTGATTCACCCGCCTCGTGAAAAACACGCCCAAAGTCTAATTTATCAACAGCAACTATTTTATTTTCAAAATCACTCCCATAGGCAATTGCTGGAATCTTGTCTTTTTCTCTGACATCAGTAATCTTCTGGCCTTCTCGAGAGATGGCCTTAAGTTCAAATTCTTCTACCATAGTATTACTCTAATCAAATAATTCTTTTATATTTTTAGCTTTTGATAATTTCTCATGAACATCCAGTACATTATTAGCGGTAATCTCTGTACTGCAGGCAACATTTTCGATTCGCGGGCTACTCATAGCGACTGAAGCTAGCATTGGCATATGATTCCCACATTCCAGTTTTAAAAAACAAATACTACCAGTTGAGCTTAGAATATGAATATTTTCAAAAGAATACTGCCTGCCACAATGTGGGCAACGGACTTTTTTCTGAATTGTCTGGAAGATTTTTTGAATCTCGTTTGAATTCATTTTTGAGCCCCGCCAATTATCTCAAAGTCTGTGAAATCCCGCACCGTCCGAGTACAGCGAGGACTGGTGCTGGGATCCCTCAGATATTAATTCTAGCAAAAATCCTATAAATGTCAATCTAAACTATCGGTCATTATCAAGACTGATTATTTCATCACGCAATTCTGCAGCGCGCTCAAATTGTAATTTGAGCGCCGCCGCCTGCATCTCTTTTTTAAGTTCGCGGATCAGCCGAGTCCGTTCGGTCTTAGGAATTTTTAGCAAATTAACTTCTTCTGCCGCAACCATCTCTTTCTCGATGATTTTTCGCTCAACATTTTTCGCCGTAATATGATGATCACGATTATATTTTTGTTGAACTTTTCGCCGGCGATTGGTCTCAAAAATTGCCGCTTTCATCGCCGTTGTTTCCCGATCGGCATACATAATTACCCGGCCATTTGTGTGTCGCGCCGCTCGGCCGATTGTTTGAATCAAAGCAATTTTTCCACGCAAAAATCCCTCTTTGTCGGCATCCAAAATCGCCACCAGCGAAACCTCCGGCAGATCAATTCCTTCGCGCAAAAGATTTATCCCGATTACAACATCATACTTTCCACGCCGTAAATTTCGCAAAATTTCCGGCCGCTCAAGTGTCGCAATATCAGAATGCAGGTAAGCAACTTTCAGCCCTTTTTCCAGTAAAAATTCAGTCAAATCCTCAGCCATTCTTTTAGTCAAAGTGGTTACAATTATCCGCTCGCCCCGGCTAACATTTTTCTCAATTTCCGAAATTAGATTGGGAATCTGCCCCTTTGCCGGCCGAAGAAAAACCCCCGGATCAACAACTCCGGTTGGTCGAATTAGCTGCTCTGAGACGGCATTTTTTGAAAGTTCCAGTTCATAATCATCCGGCGTTGCTGAAGAAAATATTACTTGATTAATTTTTTTATAAAATTCGTCGTATTTTAGCGGCCGGTTGTCAATCGCTGCCGGCAAACGAAAACCATATTCGACTAATGTCTCTTTTCGACTCCGATCTCCCCCGTACATACCATGAATCTGCGGAATTGTCATGTGCGATTCATCGACGACCAATAAATAATCTTTTGGAAAGAAGTCAATCAAAGTGCTTGGCGGCTGACCTGGTTTTCGGCCATCAAAATAACGCGAATAATTCTCAATCCCTGTGCAATAACCGGTTTCTCGCAGCATTTCGATATCATATTTGACCCGCTCTTCAATTCTCTGGGCCTCAATCAATTTATTTTGTTTTTCAAAAACGGCGATCTGTTTTTTCAGATCTTTTTCAATTTGCGAAATTATTGCCTTTAGATCAACATTTGGCGTGATAAAATGTTTTGCCGGATAAATTTCCAATGATGGTAATTTTTCCCGAATTTTACCAGACAATGAATCTATCGCCTCAATACTCTCAACTTCATCGCCAAAGAAAATAATTTTATAACTGAAATCGGTATAGGCCGGGTATATTTCAATCGCCTCACCTTTGACGCGATAAGTTCCACGGCGCAAATCATAATCGTTTCGCGCGTATTGCAGATTTGTCAGACCAGCGAGAATTTCTCGGCGATTGATTTTTTCTCCAAGGTTAAATTCTACTGTCTGTGCCTGATAATTCTCCGGAGAACCAATGCCATAAATACAAGAAACCGAAGCAACTATTATCACATCTGACCGAGTCAAAAGTGCCTGCGTTGCTGCATGGCGCAAACGGTCAATTTCGTCATTTATTGATGAATCTTTTTCAATGTAAGTGTCTGACGCTGGTATATACGCTTCCGGCTGATAGTAATCATAATAGGAAACAAAATAGTGAACGGCGTTATCAGGGAAAAATTCTCTAAATTCATCCGCTAGTTGTGCTGCTAAGGTTTTATTGTGAGCAATAACTAAAGTCGGCTTTTGGACTTTTTCGATAACATTGGCGATGGTAAAAGTTTTTCCTGAACCAGTAACACCCAGTAGCGTCTGAAATTTTTTCCCAGCAAAAATTCCTTGCGATAATTTTTCAATCGCCTGCGGCTGGTCGCCGGTGGGAGAAAATTTTGACTTTAATTTGAAGGGTATTGACATTTAAAATCAATATATATACTCGATTTAGCTAGAGGTTACGAAGCAGGAGTGGAGTACCTCGAGTAGTTGTACCGTGGCAAACACTTGGAGCCGCACAAAAGTCCAAAAAACCTGCGGTTGGACATCCTCTAGCTGGCAATCATCCGTAGGAGCTGATCAACCATCGATTGGCTCCTTTTCTTTTCCTGTGTCAATTCTGTGTTTTTCTTCTGTGTAGTTGACGCCATTTTTCGATTTCGGCATGGTTGCCGGAAAGCAAAATCTCCGGCACTTTTTTGCCTTTATACTCAAGAGGACGAGTATATTGTGGATATTCCAAAAGATAATTTCCAGCTTCATCTTTTTGCATAAATGACTCGTTTTCTGGCGACTCATCAGCCAATACTCCCGGAATTAATCGTGAGACTGCATCAACAATTGCCATTGCCGGAATTTCACCGCCAGTTAAAACAAAATCACCAATTGAAATTTCCTCATCAACCAGATCGCGTACTCTTTCGTCAAATCCTTCATAATGTCCACAAATTAGTATGAGATTATCATACTTCGTAAGTTCTTTTGCAATATCTTGATTAAATCTTCGCCCTCTTGGTGATAATAGGATAGTTCTTTTATTCCTAAATTTTGATCTTTGATCTTTCCGCCTCGGCTTCGCCTTGGCGAGACGGGTGATCTTTGAAATTGCTTTGTCAACAACGTCGACCTTAATTACCATTCCCTTGCCTCCGCCGTAAGGTGTATCATCAACCGTTTTATGCTTTCTCTCGGCATAATCTCGAAGTTGATGCAAGACGATTTTAATCAAGTCCTTTTCCTGCGCACGCTTAAGAATACTCTCAGAAAGAGGGCCCCCACTTCGCTCTTCGAGCTTCGAGGGGCAAGCTCCAAACATCTCGGGGAATAGTGTAATTATATTAAATTCCATATATCCTCATTATACAAGAAAACGCCACAAAAATTGCTGTGGCGTTTTCTTTATTCGATTTTTAAGATCTACTTATGCAAGGACATCAGTCGGGACATCCTCAACATCCTCGGCTTTTCCTTTCTTTTCCTCTTTTTCTTCCGGTTTTTCATCCGTGTCGGTCACTGTTTCAATTTCTCCGGTTGATTCCCGTCTAGGCGGGCGCTCCGATCCTTCCGGCTCAACAATCTTCAAATTAATTCTGGCATTGTTTTTTGCCCCAAAGACCCGAAGTAAAGTTCTGATTGCTTTTGCCGTTCGACCCTCTTTACCGATGATTTTGCCCATATCTTCCGCATCAACGGTAAGTTCGACCAAGACACCCATTTCGTCAACACTTCTTTTTGTCGAGACACCACTGGGGCTGTCAACAATCGCTTTAACGACACTCTCCACAAACTCTTGATCTGTCATTTCTGCCATAGTTTTCCTTTCTCTTACTAATATTTCTAGAAAACTGACTAAACTATTCTATCATTCCTTCGTTTTTTTTACTTCAGTCGCCGGCTGCGCTGTAATATCTGCTTGCTCTGCTACGACTTCCTCAGATTTCTTGGCTTCTGCTTGCGTTGTTTCTTTAGTTTCTACAGTCGACTCCTCGGTTTTCTCTGCTGTTTCTTTGGTGCTTTCGGTTGGAACCTCAACTTCTTCAGCTGCCACAGCAGATTTTTTCCCTTCCTTCGCCTTTATCTCTTTTTTCTTTTCTGGCTTAGCGAAAGTAATTTTAACTTTTTTATTTTTCGGCAAAACATCAAAATCACAAAGGAGATTATTAGCCGTAGGCGACGGCTGTGCTCCCTTGTGAATCCAATACAAAACTCTTTCTTTATTTACTTGAAATTTATTATCCTTTGAAATCGGATTATAAAGCCCAAGTATCTCTAAATTCTGTCTTTTTACTGCGCGAGACTTTTCGGCAACAACTAGTCTGAAAAAAGGACTATTACTCTTGCCAACTCGTGCTAGTCGGATTTTTAGCATTTTAGGGATTTCCGTTTATATCCAGTGTTACTTTTATATCAATTTAACAGATTACTTATTAAATGTCAATCGTTCTTTATTACCAGCCATAAATTCCTGATATGTCATTTCCCGTTTACCTGCTGGTTTGACTCGATCAATAACGAGGTTCTTCTCCTTATCAAGATGAGCCCTAGCAATAAAAATTCTGCGGCCATCCAGTATTTGGTACGCCCCTGGCCAGGGGGTGAAAGCCCGCACCATCCTTTCTACTACTTCTGGACTCTCTCTGCCTGACAGTTGTCCGTCTTCTTTTTTAATCAATTTCGTATAGCTGGCAAGTTCTTCTTTTTGACAGACAGGTGAGAGTTCCCTGGCTAAATAATAGGGTACAGTTTCTGCTAAAAGATCGGCAGCAATTTCCGCTAAGCGATCTTTTAGCTGGAGAGCCGTCTCTCGATTCTTAATCCTGACTTCAACTTGGGCTAAGATACTGCCCGCATCAATCTTCTGATCTAATTTAATAATCGAAACACCAGTTTTCTTCTCTCCAGCTAGAATCGCGGAGACAATCGGTGATGGTCCTCGATATTTTGGCAAAAGTGACGGATGAATATTAAGTACCCCGTATTTAGGAATTTCAATGATCTCTTTAGAAATAATCTGGCTAAAATCAGCAAGAATAATAATTTCGGGCCCTAAATTTTTAATTTGTTGCTGCGTATTTTTATCATTTATGTCATGGATTTTGAAAGTTTTCACACCCAGCTGCTTCGCCTGCGTAGCAATAGCAGTTTCGCCTGATTCATTGCCTCGTCCAGCCGGCTGATCGAGGGCAGTAATAGTGGCGAAGAGTTTGAATTGCGGATCATCAGCTAATCTCTGCAAGATTGGGACGCCCAATGTCCCGTTGCCCACGAATAGGGTCTTAATAGTTTTAATGTGATCGATCATCAATACTCCGTTTAAATGATCCGTCTCGTGTTGGACGACTCTCGAAAGCAAGTTATTGCATTTTAAGTTTATTGGCTTGCCCCAGCGGTCAGAAGCTTCTATTTCGATCTTTTTGGGCCTTTTTATATAGAGTTCTTTGCCCAGAAAAGACAGGCAGCCCTCGAGCATATAAATTTTATCTTCTGAAAGATCTTTAATTCTAGGATTAACAATAACAGTCAGTGGGAAAGCATTATCTGGCTCATCTTTACTCTCAAATTCGCCGACAATTATTTGTTTTAGCTCACCAACTTGTGGTGCCGCTAGACCAACGCCATCAGCCTGACGCATAGTATATATCATATCATCAATCAATTCCTGTGTTGTACCATCAAAAAAATCGACGGGCTGTGCCTTTTCCCGCAAAATTGGATTTGGGTCAGTTAGAATTTCTAATTTTTTCATCGTAGTTTATAAATTTTTATTTCGAAAACCCTTTCGGATTCTCGCTATGCCATTTCCAGGCTGTCGCTGCCATATCATTAAGATTATACTTGGCCTGCCAGTTTAAAATCTTGTTGGCTTTACCCGGGTCAGCGACTGAAATTGTTGCATCTCCACTGCGCCTTGGACAGTCTAGGATTTTTACTTTTTTACCCGAGGCTTTCTCAACCGCAGTAATCACTTCTAAAACGCTGGAGCCTTTGCCGGTGCCTAAATTGAATGTTTCTGAGATATCCTTGCTATACAGAAATTCTAGGGCGGAGATGTGACCAATGGCTAAATCAGAAGGGTGGATATAATCACGAATCCCTGTACCATCGGGCGTCGGATAATCTCGGCCAAAAATTTTAAGTTCCGGAATTTTACCTAATATTTGATAAATGGCTAAAATCATCAGTGTCGTTGGTGTTGGTTTGTCTTCACCAATTAACCCCTCCGGATCGGCGCCACAAACATTGAAGTATCGCAGGGCTATCGATCTTAGGCCATACAGTCTATCATACTTTCTTTGGAATATTTCGTCAAGGAGTTTTGAGAGTCCATAAATTGAAAGTGGAATGCGAAGTTTGCTGATTTCTTCTGCAGTTATTTTCAGCTCCGGACTAATTTGATAAAAATGTTCGTAATGTCCAATAAACTTCTGAAGGAATTCTTCACCGACAACTTTTTTGCCATCCCAGACTCCTTGAAGCAAAGCGGATTTTTTTGGTTTATATTTTTTGGTAAATGATTCCCGCCAGGGAATATCGGCTTTTTTAGTCGGATTTCCGTAGACCGCCGCTGTTGAGGATTTGACTAAATATCGACAACCAACTTCTTTCATCACATCGAGTAAATTAATAAAATTAACAACATTATTTTGGAAATATTTTTTCGGATTTTCCATTGATTCGCCGACAGCAAGATAAGCGGCAAAATCAATTACCGCCTCCGGCTGATATTTTTCGAAAATCATCTTGACTTTTTCCTTATCGGCCAAACTAACAACTTCGAGTTTTGCTTTCGGATCAACGGCTTCTTTGTGCCCGGCTTCCAAACTATCGACAACGACAACATCAAAATTTTCCTTAATCAATTCTTTAACAGTATGCGAACCAATATAGCCCGCTCCGCCGGTAACTAAAATCTTTTTCATTATACCTTTCAATTAAATATCCTAGCTCTATTTTATCAATTATAAATCTAATTTATAAGAGATCCATCACATCAACATCCCGCAACACATTTCCCCACACCTACGAGGTGTGGGGAAATGTGTTAGCTATAATTTGGCTACAATAAGTTAGCACTTCAATAGCCCAAGATAAATTATTCTGGCGATAGTTCAAATTCCGATATAGTATATCGACATGATGTTTGCATTAGCTCACCCTTAAACCGGAATATCGTGAAAGAGTTTTTAAAGTTTCCCGAACTGTCGGGTTACCTGTATTTTCTACTTTAACAAAATAATTCTCTGCTAATTTGGTTATCACTTCATCGGCCCACGAAGGAGTTAAAACTTTTACGCCGGCAAAATCAATGACAATGTTTTCCTCTTCTTTTATTACATTTATTAAATTCGAGGAGATAATCAAATAGGCCTCGCGACCTGCCGGACGAGAAATTAAGATGTCGCCAAATTTTTTTAATTCTATCCTCATAAAAATTTTAGTTAGAAATCAGCGCTAAACAACCGTTAATTTTCTCCGCTTGACTAATTTCCATTTTTTCGTTTAATTCTGTTTTGGCCGTTCCGGAAATAAAAGTTAAATGATTTTTTGTCTGCTTTATACTTTCTTTGACAAATTTTAATCCGTTACCTCTCGACTCCGGAGCACGGCCAGATATTTTTTCATTAAAAGCCGTTTTCAACGCTTCTTCATCGTTTTTTAATTCCGGTTTTACTCTCTTTAGTGTTGCTAAAATCCCCCGACCCCTATCGGCCAAAACGACTGTTAATTCTTTTTTATTAAATTCATAAGCAAAAAATGCACCGGCAATATCTGGCCAATTTCCTAAATTGTGATCAAAGGAGTTATTGCCGATTTCGCCGGCAATAGCAGATAAAATGTAAATGTCATTTTCCGCAATTTTAGAATTTTTCAATAACAAATTTACCATTGAATCAAGCCGTGATTGAAAAATATCTCTCGTTTCACAATAATATTTTTCATCAATTTTCCGAGGCGGATCATCTTTCGCCCATTGGTATGCTATTGCAAAAATATCGTTCATAACTTGATAGTATCAAAAAATGTTACTGATAGCAAAATTCAAAGCAAATTTATTGCATCAACATCCCAGGTTAGATTTGAAAACTTATAATATGTATTAGTAATTTTCTCATCCGGCAATTTTTTTGCTTTAATCAAAATTTGATAACGGAATCGATTATTCAATCGTTGGAAAAAACATACTCCTGGCCCGATAAATTCTATCTGATTTCCCCCCAACTCCTTGGCCAATCTTTCTATTTGCTGTTTGGCTGTATTCTGTATTCTATCTTCTGACAGCACTCGAATTATATGTGTTTTTGGTGGATAATTCTTCGCCAGTCGTCTCTTGATCTCTTCGTTGTAAAATCCCTCAAAATCATGCTTGGCAGCGAATTTTATCGCTGTAGAATTTGGCCAGTAGGTTTGAATGACTGTTTGGCCTGGTTTATCGCGACGGCCGCTGCGGCCGGAGACTTGAGTGATTAGACGAAATATTTTTTCTGAAGCTCGAAAATGCGGCAGATGTAGTCCGACATCAGCGGAAACAATCCCAACCAAAGAAACACCGGGAATATCAAAACCTTTGGCTAGGATCTGCGTTCCGATGACGATATCAAATTTATGGTTTTTAAAATCCTGATAGAAATTTTCATACTCTGTATGAGTTCGTAATACTTTTGCATCAACCCTTTTAAGCCGTGCTTTGGGAAAAAGCCGGCAAATTTCCGCTTCAATTTTTTCCACCCCGGCACCAAAATATTTGATTCTCAGGCTTCCGCATTTCGGACATTTTGAAGGTATTGTTTGTTTCCGATCGCAGTGATGACAAGAGAAAAAATCACCATTTTGGTCAAAATGATAGACCATTGGTACATCACAGCGACTGCAGTTAATAACCTCTCCACAATCTCGACAGGAGATAAAAGTCGACATCCCACGGCGATTCAAAAATGAAATTGCCTGTTCTTTCTTCTTTAATATTCTTGTCAGAGCTTGATGTAATTTTTCTGATATTGGCGAAAAATTCTCTCTTTTTATTTCATCTCTGAGATCAACAATTTCTGCTGTCGGCAAAGTCAATAAATTGTATCGGCCTGAAAGGATGAGCAAATTATACTTATCGGTTTTGGCCTTATAGAAGGTCTCGATTCTTGGTGTTGCACTGCCTAGAATTAAAAGAGCACCGGTTTCTCTAGTAATTTTTTCAGCCAAAGCCAGGGCATCATATCGCGGATTTTGCTCCTGTTTATATGATTCTTCTTGTTCTTCGTCAACAATAATCAAACCGATATTTTCTGACGGAACTAACAGCGCGCTTCTTGGTCCAACAATTATTTTTTTTCTGCCAGAATAAAAATCCTGCCAACATTGCAAGCGCTCTGATCTCGAAAGTCCAGAATGCATAATACAAACTTCGCCAGCAAAGACTTCCTCAAACCTTTCAATATTCTGCGGTGTCAGAATTATCTCTGGCACAAGTAGAATCACGTTTTTCCCAAGCTCTATTGTTTTTTTTGCCAAATGCAGATAGATTTCCGTCTTCCCGGAACCGGTAACACCATAGATTAATGCTGGCTTTTTATTATCTGATGTTAGATTTTTTGCTAGTTTTTCAAATATAAACTTTTGGTCATTTGTTAATTGATTTAGTTTAATGTTTGTTTCGGATTTCCGCCTCGGCGAGTCGCCGGCGAGACGGGTCGACATTCGAATTTCGGATTTTTTTCTTGGTCTTTTGATGACGGGTGGCAGAAACAAAGAAATTGCTTCTCCTAAACTACATAAATAATATTCCGCAACCCAATGTGCAATTTTAATATATTTTTCTGGAATAATAAATTTATCGTTGATCGAAATTATTGACTTTAACTTGTAGTTTTGACTTTTGCCTGCCTGCCGCCTGCCTGTCCGGTAGGCAGGGTAGGCAGGGACTTTTCCGCCTCGGCTGGCCGTAGGCGAGACGGGTGAATTTTCCGCCTCGGCTGACCGTAGGCGAGACGGGTGAATTTTTGCTACTATCCCTCTGATTTTGCGTTGACCAAAGGGGATAATCACAATCGTGCCAACAGTAATTTTGCCTTTTAGCTCTTCTGGCACAACATAAGAAAAAACACCCTCCCCGCGAGTTGTTTTTGTCTCAGGAATGATTTCTACAATCATAATTCAAAATTGGCCACTAGATAGCCAACTCCAAATGGAGCCTCGTAAGATAAAAATTCGGGCTTAAAATGTTTCTCATTTAATGCTCCAATTAAGATTAATAGCGATCTAAACCCGCATTCTCCGGCCAAATCAACTAATTCTTCATCAATATTTGAGATTTCTGACAATCTGTTATCCTTTATAAGATTCGCGATATCCTGATCGAATTTCTTTCCGTAATGACTATAATGCTCATCAAAAATTCGATGGGACAAATCACCACTAGCAATAATTGCTATTCGATCATCCTCATGACTAGCGACATTCCCAATAATCCGCCCTAACTCCAAATGATCTGCCCGTGGCAAAGCAGAAAACGCAATCTCAACAATCTTAACCTTTCTACTAATTGCATTTGTAAAATATCGGAGCGGTACCATTACTCCATGATCAAGAGGTAAATCTTGGGTTTCGATTTCAATTGGAATATCGGCTTTTTGGCAGCTAGAAGCGATTTTTAAGGCCAAGTCTTTATCGCAAGAGTATTTTTGTTCAATTTCTGGGGCGCCAAAACTGGCAAAATCACCAGAATAATCTCTAGGAGTAAAAACTGTCATCGCATATGATCGCAGTTCGGCATGCGGTGAAATAATTATAATCGAATCAACATCAGCTTGTTCAAATTTTTCTGCTAATTTCTTCATTGCCGAAACAGTTTTTTCAGCAATAACTAAATTATCTTTACCGATTTCCGGAATAATAATTGGCGGATGTGGAACTGCAGCGGCAAAATTTAAAGACATAATTGAAATTATTTAAAAAATGTGTCATAATTTCAAAAGAAACAAGATACAAGAAACAAGTTTCCAAACAATATTCAAATTCCAAATATTTGTATCTTTGATATTTGGATATTGGAATTTGTTTGCCTGCCTGTCGGCAGACAGGCGAAACAAATTAATTTAAATAACTAAACCGGAATGACTAATGACGAAAAAACGACTAATGATTTAATTTCTAAATTTGTCATTTAAACATTTATTCGTCATTCGGATTTCGGATTTCGTGCTTGATTTAATCATATTCTTATGGCCAATAAATTTCAACAGCCCATAGTTGCCATAGTCGGTCGACCGAATGTCGGGAAATCAACTTTTTTTAACCGTATTTGCGGATCGCGGATTGCCATTGAGTCGGATATTCCCAAGACCACTCGTGATCGGATATACGGCAATGCCGATTGGTGCGGAAAGAGTTTTATTCTTGTCGATACTGCCGGATTGTTCGAAAAAGATCGTAATGATAATCTTCAGGAAATTACTAAATCAGCGGTCGAGACAGCAATCAAAGAAGCTGACAAAATTATCTTTTTACTTGATGCTACTGACAGCGTTACCAGTTATGATCGGGAAATTGCTAAAGCACTCCATAAGTCTAGCAAGGACATTTTTCTAGTGGTAAATAAAGCCGACAATGCCAAACGGGAAGTGGTTACTCACGAATTGCTATCTCTGGGTTTTAAAAATCCAAATTTTGTTTCGGCAATTTCTGGCCGCGGCATCGCCGATTTTCTCGATATTCTCACGACTGATTTTTCTACTGCCGCTACCAGTAAATCATCAGAAGAAATTATTAATGTCGCAATTGTCGGTAGACCGAATGTCGGAAAATCAACACTTTTGAACTCAATTTCAGGTAAAGAGTTTTCGATCGTAAACAAATCGCCAGGAACTACTCGTGATAATGTTGATGCACTTGTTGATTTTGCCGGAAAGAAGATTAAATTTATTGATACTGCCGGCATTCGCCGGCCGGGAAAAATTGACCGCCAGATTGAAAAATTCTCAGTAATCAGGGCTTTGCGAGCGATTAAAGATTCTTCAGTTGTTATAATTCTACTTGACGGAATCGAAGGAATCACAAATCAAGACGCTCATCTCGCCGGTTTTGCTAAAGAGCGGGGAAAATCTATCGTTTTGGCGATCAATAAAATTGATATTTGGCAAGAAAGCATTTCTGGGGAGAAAATGGCTTTTCTACTTGATAAACTCCAGCTTGACCTAGCATTTCTTCCTTTTGTTCCGGTAATTTTTATTTCAGCTAAAATTGGTTCGAATCTAAAAATCATGTTAAAAAAGATTGTTGAAATTTACAATCAAAGATTTATTAAAATTGAAGACAATCAGCTAAAAGAAATTATGTCTATCGCAGACAGGAATAAGCAGTTACCACAAATAATTGATTTTTATCAAGAAAAAGTAAACCCGATAGTTTTTAAATTAGTATGCAAAAATAAAAATTCTTTTCATTTCTCTCATCTAAGATATCTTGAAAATGTTATCAGAGATGAATATCCTTTTTTCGGCACACCGATTTTTATCGATTTGATTAATTCGAAACAAAGTTAGATTTTTTCAAAAATTACCTGTGGAAAATATATGCTACTTCCAATAGAGTTTCTTTTCTTTAGCAACTCTGACAATTTTGTATAGGTATAGTATTTTTTATCCACGGGTCCAAAAGGGAGAATATTAAAAATCCTGCGATATCTATTATATAGACCTCTATAATGGTAAAGACGCGGGCTAACTTCCAGAATAATCTTTTCAATTTTGAAAGAATTTTTTTCTAAAATATCTAAGAATTTATCAATATTTTGATCTCCAAGGTAATGGGGATGGATTTCAACCATTATTCGTAATTTTTTTGCGTTTTTTAAAGTATTTTTCGCTCCTATCAGTATTTCAAGTTCGTGTCCCTCGACATCCATTCTGATAAAAGATGGCACTTTATTAATCTCGTTTTTGATAAACTTATCAAGAGTCATAGTTCTGGTCAGTTGTTTTTTTGATTTTCCCGGCAATTTATTAAAAGATGACCAATTCTTTTTTTCATGAACATAAATATTTGATTTTGCATTCCTTGAACTGATTGCCAAAGCGAAAATCAAACAATTTTTGCAATCATTCAAATCAATGTTTTCTTTTAAAACTTTGATATTTTCTTTAACCGGCTCAACTGCATAAATTTTTCCTTTTCTGGCTTTTTTTGCCGCAATTAGAGTGTAATATCCGATATTGGCGCCGATATCAAGAAGAATTTCCTCTTTTTTAATACTATGTTTGAAATAATCGGTAGAAAAAATCTCTCTTCGACCGTAGGCAACAATTTCTTTCGACAGACCTAAATCCTGCCAATTAACCCGCATCTTATTGCCTTCAACTAATATTTTATTTTGATTAAATAATTTTGCCTTAAATTTTTTTAAATTATATCTAAGAAAAAAATCAAAAAGAGAATACTTGTAAATAATAAACACTAAACAAACAACAAAAGCATCAAAAAAACGACCTTTTTGAAGTTGCTTTAAAAAAACTGCTAAATTACCACTTGTCTTTAACATTAAAAATTTTTATTGAATATTTATACTTTTAACACTATCATTACTAATAGATAGGCGCAAATAATTAATTTTTGTGCTATAATAAATTATCGAAGATTAATGGAGGAGGGAGGGAAAATGGACCTACGGGATAACTTCGATGAATACGAGGTGGACGAAAACGATGACGAAAACGATTATAATACCAACGAACTGGCCGATCCTCACAGAGCAAAAAAATACAAACGTTGGATAAAAGGATTACTGATCATTTTTTGCGTCTTGATCGTAGTACTCTCTAGTGTTGTGATTTGCTATGCCATTTATATTAAAAACAAATACGATAAGATATTGATTGGCTCTAAAAGTGGAGTTGCTGAAAATGCAAAAAATTTGATAATTCCTAATAAACTACGAGGCGAGAATTCCGGCGATGTAAATATTCTCTTTATTGGTCGGCGCAACAGTAATATGGAGGGAAAATATCTGTCTAGCGCGATGCTATTGATTAATTTTGATGTTAAACAAAATAAGATGAACTTAATATCAATACCGCGCGATCTATGGGTTCCGATTGATGGTGGTTATGGCAAAGCAAATTCAATATATAAAACAGCAGTCGAGAGTCCAGAAAAATATCCCGACAGTGGCCTTCCTTTCAGCAAAAAAAAGTTTTCTGACATCCTTGGAATAAATATTGACTACATTATCACTTCCGATTTTGATTCATTTGAAAAAATTATTAATCGGATTGGTAAAGTTAATATTAAAATGCCAGATTCCGAAATTGCCAACTATCCCTTTCTCCAATTCGATCAGTTCAAATCAAGCAGAGACAATAAGAATAAAAACTTGTATCATCTAGACGGGCCTTCTTCATTCATTTTTATAAGTTGGCCAAAAGACGCCATTCCGGATTTTGATCGGCTTCGAAGAATACAACTCTTCGTTTTTTCTTTTGTTGAGCAATATGTTAGCAGTTCGCTAATTCTAAATTGGAATAGGACAAATGATGTTTTGGATATTGCTGAAAATGGCATTAGGACAGATATTCAAATATGGGAACTTAAGAAGTTAATTGATATCAACGAAAACATTCCATCTGGAAATATTCAACAGCACAAACTAACAACCGACCAATCATCTGACGGCGGGTTATTAAAAGAAACTAATTATTTTGGGACTTCTTACTGCCCGATACCTGGTGATTCGGATTTTTCCCAAATTCACAGTTGGGCAGAAAAAATAATTGCTGATTAACCACTCCTTATCTCGTGTAACTGCGATGGGCGGAAGATACTGCTAATAATTAATTACCAGCTTGAAAGCTTAAAAAATTTTAAGATTTTTCGAACTAAAATAGCAGCCATCCTCGATTTACTTATCAAATATATCAGATAAATATTAGTGTTAATACCATATCTGGAAAAATATTGCTCGGATAACTTTTTTATCTTTGCTAAATCTAAAATTTTAAAACTGTCAATTATCATGAATTCTATCATCGTTTTTGAGTTTTCAAATTTTGGATTTTTCTCAAATATTTCTTCTGGCTTAAAATCCTTGTACTGATCTGATCCTTGTCGCATTCTTTGTTGATAAAATTCTTTTGCTTTGTTTGCAAACATAATTTGATACTTACGTTTGTTTGTTATTTTTTTACTTGAAAATGTTCGAAATCTCACTAATTTATCTTTTAGTCCGGCGATAATATCGCCATTAGATATTATTCTCAAATACAAATCATAATCTTCAGCTAATAACATTTTTGGGCGGTAGTAATATTTCTTATTATTCCTAAACATAATTGAACTGTGGCAAAGTATATTTTTTTCAAGTAATTTTTTCACCAATCGTTGTCTGGATGGCAATAATAAGCGAGAGACCAATTTATCGTTTTTATCAATAATTCCAATTGATGTTGCTACAAGAAATACCTTTTTATGATTTTCCAAAAACCGTATTTGCTTTTCAAATCTTTTGGGACAAGACAGATCATCAGCGTCCATTCTGGCAATATACTTACCACGAGCGATTTTAATTCCTCGATTAAGGTTTTTGACAAAACCAAGTTGACCATTATTTTTTTTCTTTTCTATCAGCCGAATTCGATCATCTTTTTTCGCATAATGTCTTAGTATATTCTTTGTTTGATCAGTAGATTTATCCTCAAAAATAATTAATTCGAAATCCCTAAAAGACTGTTCTAATATCGACTCAACAGCCTTGGCAATGTATTTTTCGGCATTGTATGCCGACATTATTACTGATATTCCAACTTGAAATTTTTTGTTGTTTTCTAAACCATTAAATAGCTCTCTGACACGACTATAAAAAAGCTTTCTTTTGTTTTTGAGCCTAGATTCAACAAATCTTCTTGCGACTGTCATGTTTCTTTTTGACATTCTTTCAAGCAATTTTTTTGACGATGAAAATTCTAATATCTTCTTCGACAAACCGCTAATATTGTTGGGTTCTACCAAAGCTTCTGTTGGCAAGATTTCCGGAATTCCTCCGACATTTGTTGAAATTGACGGAACTCCTCTAGCCATAGCTTCCAATAGAGCTCTTGGCAATCCCTCTGTCTTACTCGGTAGAACAAATACATCCGAATTATCCAATAAGGATTTAATTCTCTCAAATCCGCTAACTTGTCCTGTAAAACTAACGTTTTTCTCAACATTTTGCCACCTGGCTAATTTTTGCAAGTAATTTAAATATTTACCTCCGCCTATCAACGACAGATGAAAGTCCAAACCTTTTTTCTTGCATAACGCAAGCGCTTTTATTAAAATATCGGGAGCTTTATAAAGTTCATCTAATGTACCAATATATATTATTTTTATTGGCTTGTTATTTCTGATAAAGTCGAATTTCTTCGGTCGATCCAATATGTCGCTAGAACGCAAGATCACATCTGAACAGGAAACAGTAAATGTTTTTCTACTCGGAGGATATTTTTCCTGAAGATAATTGTCAGTCACATACATAGAAGCAACCGATTTAAGACATTCAAGTCGTAAATTTCTGGAAAATAAAATTCGAAAAAACGATCTGAATAGACTCCTGTTGGCGCCTGATGAAAAAACAGTATCGGGATCACCCACAACTTCAAGAACGAATTGATCATTTTTGAGTAAGCGGATTGCCATAGTGGCCAATATACTCGGTAGGCGAAAGCAATAAGCAGTATCTGGTTTTCTAATTTTGCGAATTTGTTTGATTATCTGTCGGTAGTTTATGGCAAACCCGACAGGGCCTACATAATAGGGGATTTCTAGAAACTCTACATTTTTACCATTAGCTCTCTTATAATTTTTGTCGATCTTAAATACTGCCTTTACACGCGCCGCTACAATAACAGTTGAAAAATACCGGAGATATCTTTTCCAAAATAAATAATCGTGCGGGCTGTCTGTCCAAATAATTCCCTCCGGTGTTTTATAGTATCTTTGCTCAATTGTAATAGTAAGTTTCATTTATCTACAATTTATAATAAAATGCCTATATATGGCAAGATCAAATAAAAAACAAATTAAGAAACAAAAAATCATTTTTATTGCCAATATTCAAGCACATCATGAAATTTTTAATCAGGATATTATTTGTAAATTGGCAGAAAATAATTTTGATGTTGTCGTTGTAGCGAAAAAAGAAAAAAAAACAATTTTTGACGGAAGAGATAAAATTAAATTTATCAACTGGAATATTGACAGAGGAAATAAAAATATTATTAAGGAGTTTGCTTCATTAATTGATTTGGCAAAAATAATCCAAAGAGAAAAACCTGATATTATTCACAATTTTACCATTAAAGCAAATATCTATGGCAGCATAACCGGCAGGTTGTTCTCTGGGGCAAAAATCTACAACACCGTGACTGGCCTTGGTTATGTATATACTGATAACAAACTGTCTAGTTTATTACTAAGATTGATAATAAAATCATTATGGCTTTTTGCCCTTAATTTTTCTCAGCTCGTAATGTTTATGAACAAAACAGACTTGGAAACTATGGGTAAATTTATATTTTTACCAAGAAAGGTTGTTATACCCGGACATGGAATAGATACCAAGGAATTTTCGAGAGCTAAGGTGAATAAACGATATTTAGATAATATAATTGCTGACAATCCAGAAATCAGAAAGTCAATCGTGATTACTACCGTAGGAAGATTAATCAGACACAAAGGTATATACGAATTTATTGAAGCGGCTCGAAATATACTGAGTAAATATCCAGGATTACTTTTTGTTATAGTCGGCTTAACGGATTCACTAAATCCATCGAGAATTTCAAAGACAGAAATTTCCAAAATAAACAATGAACGAATCCTATTCTTATATAATCGAGATGATGTCAGGGAGATACTAAGCCTGTCGGATATTTTTGTTCTAGCCAGTTATAGAGAAGGGGCACCACAGGTAATCATTGAGGCTATGAGTATGGGATTGCCAATAATTACCACTGATGTCGCCGGCTGCAACGAAAGAGTAATAAATGGGTATAACGGTTTTTTAGTAAGGCACAAAGACTCTAAAGGTATTATACTTGCAATAGAAAAGTTATTACAAACTCCGAAGTTGGCAAAAAGGATGGGGCACAACAGTAGAAAACTTGTGATGAAAAAATACCAGAGGCAGATGTTAACCAATAAAATCGTTAAATTTTATGAGTAAAAAATTTAATCGCGACATTGTAGTAACATTAATAACCAACGGGATTAACATCTTTGCCGGTGTTGCAATATCAATTCTAGTGGCAAGATCTCTTGGTGTTGAGTTAAAGGGAATCTACACCGTATCATTATCTTTGGTTAACTTTTTTCTTTATTTTGCTAATTT
>Ga0210050_1002044_pt1 | contig 20291 bp, 13 predicted proteins | sample CryGey132114_all_FD_185463 | JGI IMG/M metagenome (GOLD analysis project Ga0210050, IMG submission 185463) | Groundwater microbial communities from aquifer - Crystal Geyser CG22_combo_CG10-13_8/21/14_all (SPAdes) (version 2) | ecosystem: Environmental > Aquatic > Deep subsurface > Groundwater ...
GCAACCGAGTTGCCCTTGAGAGACTAACTGAGTTCCCAAATGAATACAGAAAAACTTTAACTCAAGATCGAGGAACCGAAAACTTTGATTACAGACCATTGGAAACGGGGTTGAAAATTTCATGCTATTTTGCCCATGCTTACTGTTCACAGGAAAGAGGCTCAAATGAAAATCTCAACGGGCTCATTCGTAGGTATTTTCCCAAAGGTACAGACTTTTCAAAGATATCTGACACAAAAATCATGCGGGTCGAGGGTCTACTAAATAATAGACCGCGCAAAAGATTTGGAGGTCTGACACCTTCTGAGGTATTATTTATGAAAACTGGCGTTGCGTTAAAATATTGAATTCAGCTCTTTTAAATGAAGTAGAAAGGTTTTTCTTGAAACTCCATTGAACTTTGCCATTCGTCTTTTTGCAAAACTCCAATATTAGCCAAAGGTGTCAGGTACCTTGATTATGTTAAACATCAGATGTTTAACATAATTAACAATAGAGTCAATATGCCACCCGTATGGCGTATTAAAAAATCATACGATATATCGTTGTTCAAGCTAGGGAACATAGTTCACAGTTAATTAGTTGTAATTTCGACCTTTGAATTGTTGATTTTTTGTCTTTTAATTTGGCGTCAATAAACTTCATCAGAGCTTCAATTTGTTCTCTTTTTTTAATCCGTCTGGCATTAGCTAGGCGAATCTTTTGTTTTTTAAGATAGGCTTGGTATTTCCTAGTAATCTTGTAAGCTGCTTCAGGATTTTCTTTCCATAAATCATGGAATTCCATCGGTGTTAGATATCCCAGCGCTTGATGTGGCCTCTTACAGTTGTAGAAATACTCCCATTCTTCCAAAGCCTGTTTCTGCTCTTCAAAAGTTCTCTTCAAACCACCTCTTTGATAGAATTCAAGTTCATCAGTTAAGTGTGATCTTTCTACTCTAGGATTGTCTATAGGTGTGTCGATGTTAGAGTAGAAATGAAAAACATCATCTTCCTGCAATTGCCCCCTAAAGACTCCGTTGTTCTCACTGCCGTTATCGGTATTCTCACAAGCTATTTTAAACGGAAATTTTTTTGCTGATTCAATATGAGCATCCGTTGAACCTAAAGCTCCGCCATCTAACTTAAGCCCTATTGCCCTAATTCTTGTAAATGAACATAATTCTGTATGTTGATTAAAGAAATTTTCTCCAGCTTTTCCAGGTGCTTCTTGCTTGTATTTAGGCACATATTTCATATCTTTTTCGACTAAAGCGCCTGGGGCGTAATCTTTAATCTCTTTTGGTGGTCTATACTTAACCCTTAATTCAATATCCATCTTTTCTCTAGTAATTTTTGCCTTCCATGCTTTAGAATTTTTAAGAGAAATTTTTGGATTTATTCTTTTGTTTTTGTGCAAATATTTATTCACAGTATTTGGATTAATTTTAATCTTGTAATCTCTTTCTAGTGCTACCGCTATTTTAACTTTACCCCAGATGTTTTCTGATTCATCTCTGATTTTTAGTATTTTCTTTTCTACCTCTTTTGATATTCTGTTCCTATTATCTCTATTGTGAGGCGCTTTTGGTATTGGCTCAAGCTTTCTTGGGTCTCGGTTTTCTTTTTCAAATTTGTTTTTAATTTTTGAGAGCCATTCTCTTGTAATTCCGATCTTTTTTGCTGACACTGTAACATTGCCACCTTGTTCATAGTAGAGCATATAAAGCCACCGTAGTCTCTTTTTAGCTTCAAATGATAATTAAATGGATTTAATTGTTTTTCTGCTAATGTAATCATACATAACAGATTATTGTATTTCACCAGCTGTATCAATTCCTCTACATTTTTAAAGGTACTTAGATTATTTGTTGTTTTCATGCCCTTTGGTGTGAACTATATACTAACCCAGTGCATTGTATGATTTTTTATTTATTTTATAATATAATAGATATCGGATGTCCATCATATTTATTTAAATACTCGCCAAAGAAAAAGATTTGGCGAAAAAATTTCGCCTGATGAGGTTTTATTAGAAAAAACAAGTGTTGCAATTGATAGTTGAACTGGGGTTAATGCTTCTATGGAATATGACAGACGATGTGGTAGTATTTAACAAACGACTCATTGAGTGGCTGATAGAGTATACATTCACCAGTCCTCACCAAACATTTGATTAAGAAACACTGTGGTCGTTTTACCAAAAAATCGTCAAAGTGTTACCGATGTATTCACCTCATACACGGCGTTTTAAAAAGTATGAAAAATAATTCATTCGAAAAATTAAAAAGCGATTCAAGGGAATGGTTTGAGAAAAAACTCAAGGAGTTTGCGCTGGGTAAATTGAAAGAATTAAATTTTTCTTATGGACTAGCCGAAAAAACACTGGGGTTGATTGGTAAAATGGAGAAGCATAATCGACCTACTTATTGGCATATGTTGCGGGTAGCAAAAGTAAGTTATATGATAGCGAATAAACTAGGGCAGAGTGACGGCAAATTAGAATTCATTGGTGGACTTTTGCATGATATTGGAAAACTAGAGGTAGATCCTAAAAGTCTTGTTCAGTATAGAGATATTACTGACGAGGAATATGAAAAAATTAAAGAACATACATTTTTGGGATACAAGAATTTGAAAGACGATTATGCCTTAACCGCTCTTGTTGTTGGCGGACATCATGGATTTACAGACAAGGGTTATGGTATTACAGAAAAATATTACCCCAATTTTATTAAGCAAAATCAGAAGTTGAAATATAGGGTCATTAATGCCATAAGGACAGTGGCAATAGCTGATTTTGCCGACGCCGCTCGTACTCGTCGTACAAACGAACGTAGTGGTGGCAATGTACCATTAGACGATAAACTAAAAGAAAAATTCCCGGAAGATGAAGAAAAAATAGAGTATTTATTAAAAGATCCTGAAATTCTAATTCTGTATGACAAATGATACGGTTTACTGTTTAGTTAACCTTCAAAGGTGACACTATTGATAAATATTTCTGCCATATAATATAAAACGGCTAGGCTGAACCTCGTTGTTTTATATATAATGGTTATGTTAAACATCGAATGTTTAACATATATAGGTTGTAAAAACAGCTGGACTTAATCTCGCTGTTGGGCTTATACTCCTAAAAATTCTTTTTTAATATCGTCTTTGTGCATAGCGCGCGAATAATTGTGCATTCCCATCAATATACCAAGTCCGGCAAACTCTGTTATAAGATGCGAACCGCCATAACTCAAAAATGGCACTGTTGTTCCCGTTATCGGAAGAAGTCCTATGTTCATACCGATATGCGCGATAAAATGACTTATAAAAAATATAGCGAGTCCCGCTCCGAAAAGAATTTCAAAATTTGTAGCTCCGTATATGGAATTTATTATAATTCGCCATATAATAATTCCATACAAAAGAAATATTAAAACAACTCCTACAAACCCCCACTCTTCGGCAAAAGCAGCGAAAATAAAATCTGTTTCATATTCAGGAAGAAATTCCAATTTGCTTTGCGTGCCATAGCCGATACCTTTTCCGAAAATCATTCCTGACCCGACAGCGATAGTTGATTGGCGGGCATTATAACCCGTCCCTTGAAGGTCGGTTAGAGGATGAATAAATGTAAGTATTCGCTGTTTTTGATAAGGTTCAAACGCGTAAAACCACAAACCTCCTAAAACAAGAGCGCTTATGATAAACACGCCAAGTAAATGTTTTTTTGAAATACCGGATACCAAAACCATTCCAAGCCAAATAAACGCTATTATAATCGCCGACCCAAAATCGGGCTGAATAAAAATAAGCAAAAATAAAATAAATATATAAAATCCAGACACTAATATATGTCTTACGCGCGCTATCTCTATATGTCTGCGAGAAAAATATTTAGCTAAAAACACTATAGCGACTAACTTTATGGGGTCAGCGGGCTGAATAGAAAATAGGCCGAAATCAAATCTATTTTGAGCTCCTTTTATGAAATCACCGAGTATAAACAACAGCAAAAGAATAATCACGGATGCAAAAAAAAGCAATACAATAACACCCGTGCTTCTAAGAAATCTAAAATCTACAAAACTTAGAATAAAAAAAATGACTACGCTGATGAGCATCCATACTATTTGTTTTTCAAAAAAATAATTTTGGTCAACAAAAGAATTCATTGTTATAAGACCCGCCGATACTAAAAACATAGATGCTGAAAATAATATCCAATCTATATTTCCTGAAATCTTTTTTATGGAAACTCTTATGCTATTATTTGATAACATAATCTATTCCATATTGACTCTTGGGATAATTTCCACGCGAGACACCGATTGGTCAAACTTATTTGGCCATGTAAATACAATGTCTTGCGAAGACCTGTCGGAAATAGATTCCACAAATGTCGCCGATGCCCCTATGGCATTATCATTTGCGTCAAATACGACAGCCACGACTTCAATATTCCGCGCGGCGAGTAAAGAATTATTTGACAAAACAGCGTCAACCCTTGGCGAAATATCCGCGACAGAGAGCTTTATATTATTTATGGACAAAGATGATTTGTCGCCATTTGTTCGTGTCCATATCGGCGCTTCGCTAAATTCAAAGAATGTTCTTGCCGGTATTCTATTGCCTGTTATAATAGCGCCTTCAAATATCAGCGAGATGCCGTCCGGAGAAATAAATGTATTTCCATTACGCTCGGCTATTAAGATATTATTATCGTCAAAAATCTTAAATGTATATGGAATCTTTGGCGCGCTGGCTGTAAAATTTGGATTTTCCACATAAGCGACTGAATTATAAACACCTTCTGACACCTTAAAAGACCTGCTCCAAATAATTATAGGGGCTGAAACTTGCGTCGCGCATAATTTATCACATAAACCACCACAGTCAATTCCCTGCTCGTCTCCGTTCTTTTTATCGTCTTCGCAGGTCGGTTCTTTATTAAATATGAGAAAAAATAAAATACCAGCAACGGTAATGACAATAAATATTGCTGTTCCAAAATACGCTGTTCTTCGTTTAGACGCCCATGACATAATAATATAAGTGTAAAGCGTAAAGCGCAAAGTGTAAAGCGCCGCATTCTATGAATCTAAAAGAGACCCTGCGCAAAATTGTGTCTAACATAACAGAATTAAAACACCATTAAAGTCCGACATTCTTAATCTTATGGCCTAAACCTTGCTTAGGTCATTTTTCATTTATACCAATATTGTCTAATTCGCGCGAATTAGACAATACAATAAAAACAAAACCTCTGTTTTAGCAGGGGTTTATTTTTTCGGACACAGCAAAACACAGCAAGGTCGGACCTTGCTGAAAATAACACGAGCGGCTAATGCTAAATAATATAAAAAGATACTAAAAATCCACAAAAAAATCACTCACTTTATTCTAGCGGCTAACTACTTTTGCCCCGAAGGACTATCATCGCCTCAAGAGGGCTTAACTTCTGAGTTCGAAATGAGAATCAGGTGTGTCCCCTCCGATGAACCACTAGAATAAAATAAACGATTTGACGCGAAAAAAAATATTTTATTGCAAGAACAACGCGCTTTTTAATATGTTTATCTCGCGCTTAAACATATAAATCTCAAAAATTTTTTAACGCAGTGAGAACTTGCGTCTTGCCTATCTGCTTAAATATCTACGCGAAATTACCAATAATATTTAAACATTTGAAAGCTAAAATATAAACGCAATCAAAATTGATTGCTATAAATTAAATTGGTCAGAAGCGGAGGAATTGAACCTCCGAATCTCCTCATCTGTAAAATGAGGCGCTTTATCCATTAAGCTATCTTCTGTGCCAAAATTTATATTTTAACTTTCAAATTATTTTCTATTTTAGCGAACAATAATCAATACTAAAAAGCGATTTTCAGATTTCCTAATAAGAGAAAATGATGAATTAGTACCTCTCGGCTGAACGCGTTGCCGCGCTTACACCTAAGGCCTATCAACCTAGTCATCTCCTAGGGATCTATGATTTCTAATCTTGAAGTTGGCTTCCCGCTTAGATGCTTTCAGCGGTTATCCATTCCCGACATAGCTACGGAGCGGTGCTCCTGGCGGAACAGCTCCTACACCAGAGGTCAGTCCTTGAAGGTCCTCTCGTACTATCCAAAGCTCTTCTCAAAAATCGACGCCTGCAGCAGATAGGAGACCAACCTGTCTCACGCAATAGTAGTTAAAAGTTTATAAATTAGAAAGTTTGAAAGTTAATCCAAAAATCCAAAACTCTTAACGCCGCCGTTACCGGCGGGATCGGACTATACTATCTTTAGAATAATCTAAAGGCTGGTTTATAGTCTCTACAAGGATAAAATATCCTCTCGGTATTGTCCTCTCTTCAGGATTCCACCGATAACCCCAGCTTGTCTATAATTATCAGCTAATATCTATTAACTGATAATTATAGCCGCCGTGATGGTTGTTCCTATTTCCGATTATGTTTATCGGAACTCTAACTCTGAAGTTAATCAGAATTAAAACTTTATTTCATAGACGAAAAAACTAATGTTTGTTCAGACTGTCGAATTACGAAGTCTGAATTTTTTGAAGTGTCGAGCGACTTCGTCGCTCGACGGTCTGACGATTGTTTTGTCCGCCATTACTGGCGGGACAGACTATACCTTTTCTTGCGTTTTTCAACGCAAAAACTGACATATTAGCGTCTGCTTTAAGCAAAACGCTCTGCCTATTTTATAGACAAGTCGTTACGGGGTCAATTCAGCACTTATTTTATTTTTTCTAAAATAAGTGCTGGACGACTTCCCACGATATTACCCATTTCCATATTTTATTATAGAAATTAGGACTTCACCGTTATGAGTCAGTTTATTTCTTATCTTTTATTTATATACCTCGCAGATTGTCTTTAGCTGGGCTCATTTACACTTACCCAGCTCGCGTAACTTTTTAATTGGAGAACAGCCAAACCCTTCCCACCTTCTTCAGCAGGAGGATAAGTTGAGCCGACATCGCTATGTCGTATTTTTCTTCCGTTACCGGAAGGATCGGACTATATCTTCACCCAGCACTTATTTTTGCAAAAACAAAAATAAGTGCTGGGGTTCGGCGTATTAGCATGAAGTTTTCCTTCACACTCCGACCAGTTAAGGTCAAGTCTCTACAGGGTCATAACCCAATTTTGTATTTCATAGATGGAATAATATGTTTTTCAATTATTCCAAATAGTTTAGGAATACTGAATGATGTCAATCTGATGCGATAATATTCTTTGTCTTTATTCAATGTCCCGTTTAATCCCATATTTTCTAAATATTTCAGTAATTTATACTGATCATCTTTTGAAAATTGCTGAGTATTAAGATAAACATTGCTTTTACCACACCTACTGCCATCATCCATAAACCATACTGCCAAACTCATTGAATCTAATATTAGATCAGGAATACATTTCTTTTTATCTCTGTAAAACAAATCCATTATTCTTGTAAATTCAGGATGTTGTTTTGTAAAAAATCTATATGCTATCCGGTTCCCATTTCCTTTTCTATATTTTGGACCAGTTCGCGTTAAATTTTTAATGATTTCGTATTTCCATTCAACATACTCTCTTTGAGTTATTGAATGATTTACCTCAAGAAATGCATTTTTTATCCATTTTGCTTGACGGATATATCCGTCTCCTAAAAGAGTTCCAGTGAGAAATGACTTTTGTAATTGAGTTAGACTTCCCACGGTATTGTCCATACGCTCAATTATATCATTATTATGATATAAGACCTGCGTATGGAGTCCACCGTTATAAGCCAAATTGTTTTTGTATGAGATTACTCTCATAGGCACCCCGATGTTTCTCAGTGTTTAGTTGAGAGTTAAGGTGCCGAACTCCGCCGTCGATATGAACTCTTGGGCGGAACCAGCCTGTTATCCCCAGGGTAGCTTTTATCCGTTGATCTCTGGCCGCGTCTAAAGCGGACCATCGGTTCACTATGTTCTGCTTTCGCATCTGCTTCTCATGTACGAGTCGCAGTCAAGCTGGCTTGTGCCATTACACTATCGGCACGGTTTCCATTCGCGCCTAGCCAACCTTAATAAACTCCTCCGTTACTTTTTAGGAGGATGTCGCCCCAACAAAACTGCCCGCCACGCACTGTTCCGCGCCGTTTTTACCGTCGTGGTTAGAAATTGAAATTTAATAGAGCGGTATTTCACTGACGACTCCGCTTATCCCAAAAGATAAACATCAAAGTCTCCCGCCTATGCTACGCAATTAAATCGCAATCCCAATACGAAGCTACAGTAAAGCTCCTGGGGTCTTTTCGTCTAGCTGCAGGTAACCGGCGTCTTCACCGGTATTGCATTTTCACCGAGCTGTTCCTCGAGACAGTTTCCAGGTCATTACGCCATTCGTGCGCGTCTGAATTTACCAGACAAGGAAATTCGCTACCTTAGGCATTCGATCTTTAAAACAAGAGTTTTAAAGCACCTTATGGACTATATCTTATCAGTATAACTTACTGATTTTGGCGTGTAGTCTCTGAGGATTTTCTAAGAGTGTCGAATTGATCTGATAATGTTTCGTAAATATACTCTTTTGAGTATTTTCGATTTTTACCTTGAGCATTCATAGTGAATGCTATATCTACAATTCGTTTAAATCCTTCCATATCAAGATGGGTCTTTTTATCCACCATATCCACTATTTTTGAAAATTTATTAAAATCTTCCGTTTTAGTGGCAAGTTGATATTTGTTAAAGAAAGGTATTATTTTTTTATGAAGCGTTTTATTGTTTTCAATTGTATAAGTAAACACATTATACGGAGAAGTTTTTCTATGAATTCTCCCCGTTTTAAATACTTTGTCTTTTAAAAGAAGAAGTATGTCTTTATTGTTCTCGTGTTGATACACATTAAAGACCGGGTTAAGAATCCATTTCCATCCTTTCGCTAACAATGGATACTTTTGCCGCGTCATCGCGACACTGAAACTCGATTCACCGTCTACAAAACCTGCAACAAAATAGTTTAGATATTTTCCTTGCAGTTTTGAAAGACGATTATAATATTCTTTATGTTTTTGTTGTATTGTCATCGTGTTAGATGACACTCTTAGAATCTTTCCTGCTGATTATCTGCGTCGGCTTTTAGATTTTTACCATCAAGGTACTAAAAGTTCATTGCAGATTTTCCAGCATATAGCCAAATTTTACAACGGCCCTTTTTGTTTCTTTTTTCATATTTTAACAATATGAGAAAAGCGTAGCAAAACTACCGTTATAGTTACGGCCGACATTCACCAGGGCTTATATCTGCCAGCGGCGCGCGTAGCTCGCAAGTTACAAGTTTGTAAAGTTTTTAAAGTAGCAAAGCAAATACGGTCGTATTTACTTTATGAACTTTATAACTTTTAACTTTATAAACTGCGTGCTACGCACGCTACCACTGATATTTAACCTTCTGGCATTGGTCAGGCGTCACCCCCTATACATCCTCTTACGAGTTCGCAGTGAGCTGTGTTTTTGATAAACAGTTGCCCGGAAAACTTTCGCTGCGTCCAGCACCTATTTTACAAAACGATTATTTCAAAAAAACGCAGATGCGTTTTTTTCTCGTTAATATACACTCAAGTATATATAATTACTTGGTGTGTATTCATTCTGTAAAATAGGTGCTGGAAGACCTTATCCCGAAGTTACGGTCGCTTGTTTGCCGAGTTCCTTGAGGAACAATCACTCGTTCGCCTGAGTCTACTCGACTCAACCACCTGTGTCGGTTTGCGGTACGGTTTTCTTTTTATTGTGCTTAGAGGATTTTCTTGGAAGCGCGCTTTGTCAGATTTTCATTGGCCGAAGCCGCAAAATTTTCACGGCGCTCGGACTATATTCTTCGGATTTACCAAAAGAACATCCTAACGCTATGAATGTAAATCCAATAATACACCCAACATACTGCGCTTCGTCCCCCCATCGCATAAAAAGAAAGTCACGGAATATTAACCGTGTGTCCATCGCGTCCGGTTTTCACCATACGCTTAGGCCCGACTAACCCTTGGCTGATTAACATCGCCAAGGAAACCTTGGTTTTTCGGCGTCCCGTATTCTCAACGGGATTGCGGTTACTTGTGCCAACATTCTCACTTCCATACGCTCCACCATGGGTTACCCCTTTGGCTTCATAGCAGAATGGAATGCTCTCCTACCGCTTGTGCAAAGCACAAGCGAGTCAAAAGTAAAAAGTTAAAAGTAATAAAGTATTTGACTTTAAACTTTACAAACTTGATAACTTTATAACTCGTTTGTGCTATGCACAAACCCTCAGTTTCGGTATTACATTTAGCCCCGATAATCTGCGGCGCGAAATCTCTGAATGAGTGAGCTGTTACGCTTTCTTTAAATGATGGCTGCTTCTAAGCCAACATCCTCATTGTCTGAGAAATATCACAACCTTAAGCGCACTTAATGTAAATTTAGGGACCTTAACTTGAGATCTGGGCTGTTTCCCTTTTGACCAGTGGAGCTTAGCCCCCACGGTCTAACTGCTCGGTAATTACTTTTGGTATTCGGAGTTTGATAGGCATAACGAGATTTCTCCCTATTTACGCCTTCCAGTGCTCTACCCCCAAAAGATACGCCGAACGCTAACCCTAAAGCTATTTCGGAGAGAACCAGCTATTACTAGGTTCGATTAGCTTTTCACTCCTTACCACAGGTCATCCGATAGTATTGTACGGCTAAACGGTTCGGGCCTCCCTAAAACTTTCATCTTAGTTCACCCTGCCCATGGCAAGCTCACCTAGCTTCGGGTCTTATACATACTACAAAATTTCGCGCTATTCACACTCGGTTTCCCTATGGCTTCCCCAGTCGCGGTCTTACGATTTTGGAATTTCCACTTCCTAAAACCGCGGCTGGGTTAGCCCAAGCAGTATATATAAACTCGTTGGCTCATTCTTCAATAGGAACGCCGTAACCGCGCTCCGCGCGGAATTCCCAATTTCTAATTTCTAATTTCTAAATAAATCTCAATATCCAAATTTAAAAATTTAGACATTAACGAATTCATTAGAAATTAGGAATTAGTTATTAGATATTCCGTGCGAAGCACGGCTCCGACTCCTTGTAGGCATACGGTTTCAGATCTATTTCACTCCCCTCACCGGGGTATTTTTCACCTTTCCCTCACGGTACTAGTTCACTATCGATCTGAAAGAATATTTAGCCTTACCGGTTAGTTCCGGCAGATTCACCCAAGCTATTCATATCTTGGGATACTCAAGAGTAACAGCAAAAAAGATATTTTATTTTCACTTACAGGACTATTACCTTCTGGGGTTCCGCTTTCCAGCAGATTCAATTAACAAAATATTTTGTAACTTTTCTCATTTTAAAAATGACGCTGTTATCTTACAACCCCCCCACACCAACTTTAGCATCGTTACCTCGTGTTTTTGTAATTTTTGTCACACAATATTATTTAAACAGAAAAATAAATTCCTGTTATCAACATTGATTGGCAACAAAAACACAATGCCAAAGTTGGTGTGGGGGTTTGGGCTTCTCCCTTTTCGCTCGCCGCTACTTAGGGAATTCCAAAGCGCTCACACCGCATCGCATAAAATGTAATGCAATGTAAGCGCTATATATTGGTCTCTATTCCTCCGCTTACTGAGATGTTTCACTTCAGCGGGTACGCGCCGCGTCCTATACGGAATTTCTAATTTACCTAATTACCTAATTTCTAATAAAATCCCAAATGCATAAATGTCCAATTCTCAAACAGAAATTTCTATTTGATATTTGGTTATTTAGATTTTTGAATTTTATTAGGTGAATTAGACAATTAGAAATTAGACATTCTGTGTAAGACACGGCTTCCGTGGTTTACACGGAAGGGTTTCCCCATTCGGAAATCTCCGGATCAAAGGTTGCTAATCACCTCCCCGAAGCTTATCGCAGACACGCCGCGTCCTTCATCGCTTCTTTCAGTCTAGGCATCCACCGTACGCCCTTAGATCTCCCATTAGGAAATCTAAAAACCGCTTTTCCGCGTGCCAACTTTAATAATGTCAAAGTTAACGCGCGAATTTCCTGAATATATACCTACAATACATTCAAGAAATAGTATTGTTCACTCGGCTAACATTTTTCAAGTTAGCCGAGTTTTGCTTTATTAAGATATTTTTTATCACAATTAATATAAATATGATAAAAAAATCAAAATAAAACTATTTGCTCGTTCCGATAAATCTTGTTCTCTATTAAAATTTATCGGAGTATTTTATTGTCAAAGTTCTTACATTAAAAGAAAAAATCGCTTTTTTATAGCGACAAAAATAACACAATCAAGATAGTACTGGGTTATCTTTTCCGCTTTTTTATTAAATTGATTTTCTTTTTTAACACGCATATACAGTATACTCGCATTTATAATGATGTCAAATTTTTATACACAGTTGTCTTATTACGAAGACCCGCCGCCATATCTTATAAATTTTGATTGAAATTAAAAACAATAAATTACTTTGAATTATGTTGTAATCTCGGTGTAAATTTTTAAAAATAATGATAGACATTCAATATCTAACATAGCATAAATGAAAAAACACTGATTCTCATTTTAAAATTAGGGACCATTTACTAAATTGTGTCTAACATTTTCTTGTTTCTAATAATTTTCTTAAAATGATTCCCGGACATTTTTCCAGACATCGGACATCTGGGATATCTAAGTTAATAAAAATGGTATCTCTTGATTTATTAAATTCTACTATGTCAGACATTAAAATGACCCAAGCAAGGTTTAGGCCATAATGACTTGGAGACTGTGACTTGGAGACTGAGCCTCCAAGTTCTTACTGAACATCTGTTTTTCTAATATCTTTATTATTTTGTTATTTTTGTATTTCATAGTGTTTTAATTCTGCTATGTCAGACACAATTTTGCGCAGGGTCTCATTATAATTATTTTATTTAATTTATATATCAGCAATATAAATTTTTATTCATTTTAAAAACCACATCGCCTACAGCGATGTGGTTTTTAAAATAGTACTATTTACGCGTAATCGCGTGTTTTATATTAATTTCTATCTGAAATATCTCCCCGAAGTTTCTCTATATATTTAGACGCGGCTTCTTGTCCGCCAAGTCCAAAAGATAGACCTACCGCAAGCGCGAGAGCTATAACGATACCGGTAAAAAGTGTCTGAACAAAAGCTGTCGCAACTCCAAGTTGGAATAAAGCGGCAAGAATTGCAAAAACCCAAATAGACCATTTTGTTACACTTCCAAGAAAATTAGAAGACTTTATATGCGCGGCTTTTGCTCCGCCAATAACAAGTCTTTGCATAATCTCCGCGATAACTGCCGCGACAAGAAGTATAAGCACCGCCACAATTACTTGTGGAAGATAGAGCAATACGACTTCCTGAAGAAATGTATTTACTTGCGTAAGTCCGAGAACATCAAGAGATGCCACAAGAAATACAACGATAACAAAATACTTAACCAAACCTCCTAAAAATCGTCCGGAATTAATCTCAAATCCCGCTCGACCGAATGCTTCGCCGAGTCCCGCTCCGCGAAGAGCGTTATCAACTTTAAGAGACCTTATAATTTGGTCTATCACGCGACCGATTACCGCGCCTATAATCCATCCTATGATGAAGATTATAAGAGCCACAATAAGATTCGGCACAAAATCAACAACTCCAAGCCATAAATCTTTGAATGACTGCGTTAAAACCTCACTCCATGTTTGTATTAACATACTTTAAATTTATCCAGCATTATCGTTTTAGATTAAGCTGGATTGCCTAGGCATTTAATACTACTAAAATTTTGTTTCATATTAACAATATAAAACAAACGACCTTTTATTAATAAGCGCGCATAAGAAATACGCGTATTTATATACTATCATTATTATTTGTTATTTTTTTAATTATTTTCAATTAAAAGTGTGGATAACCTTTTTACTGCTATAAATATCATTTAACCTCAATTCCGAGCTTATTTAAAATAATTTTATGAGGATAATCAAACACATCGCGAATAAGTTTATCATGGACATTTATACGGTATTTAAACTCATTTACATCAAAAACAACATATTTAAGCTCTTTACCAAGCTCGGATTCAATAGCTCTTATAATCGTCTCCATTTGTAATTTTCTTATATTATTGCCCACAATTAAAATATCCAATCTGCTGTCCATATCTTGTATAAATATGCCTGATATTGCTATAAATTTAATTATTCCGGCAACGCTTAATTTCTTTGGTATATCTTTATCTTTAATTGGCGTAGCTCTTATTAGAAAATCTTTTAACTGGTTTATATACATAAAATTTTCATTAAGCGTCCAGCCGTCAATTTTTTTCTTTTTTACAACCTTTTTTTTGCCTTTTTTTACCGTTACTTGCCTATATCCGATTTTTTTCTTTATAAAATTCATTTGCTTCATTATAGAAAATTCCAAACGAGTCGTATCAAGAGTAATTTTCGCGCGAGAAGCCGCTTCTTTATTTGTAAATACATTCTCTGGATTAAATAAAAAAAGCCGTAACAATTTTACCATAGCGGGACTTCCAAAAAGTTTTCCTAAAATTTTCATAGAAAATAAATTATATGCTTATTTCCGTAAATAATATGAATATGCCGACTTATTATGAATATATAAATAATATCATATTTAGTAATAAATTTCTATAATCGCCAATTGGAACATACTAAATACCGAATGTTTGATATTTTTTCAAATATTTTAAAATCAAAAATTAATTATTAAAATATCAAGGCAAAACCTTGATATTTTGAATATAACACAATTTCTACGGGATAAATTTTATTTCAATGTTACAGTACCGCCAGCTTCTTCAATTTGTTTCTTTATATTTTCCGCTTCTTCTTTTTTAACGCCTTCTTTTAGAATAGACGGAGCGCCGTCAACCGCGTCTTTCGCTTCTTTAAGACCGAGGCCGAGAATACTTTTTACAACCTTGATAATTGCGATTTTCTGTCCTCCCGCCGCCGTAAGTTCAACAGCAAAAGAGCTTTGTTCTTCCGCGCCGCTATCACCGCCTGTCGCGTCTCCCGCAGTAGCCACCGCTATGACTTGAGCTGAAACTCCAAATTTCTTTTCAAAAATTTTTACGAGCTCATTGAGTTCTATCACTGACATCTTTTCAATTTCTTCTACGATTTTCTTAAATTTTTCAGGAACTTCCACTAAAATAGCTTCTTCTGTTTTCACTTCTTCTGTTTTTGAAACAGCTTTCGCTGTCGTATCTTTATTTTCCTCTTTTTTAATATTATCTGACATATTTTTTTAATTAATCTAATAATCTAATAATGTATATTTTTTATCCAATTGATTTAACTTATTTGCCCAATCGTATTAAAATCTTATTTTATATTTTACTTTGCGCGATTTGATTGAGCGCTATGGCGCATCTTTGTATTGGTGAATTTATAATATTCACAAACATTCCATATAAAGTTTGAAGTGGCGGAATAGAAGCGATTTCCAACATTTCCACTTTATTCATATATTGTCCTTCAAAGACGCCGCCTGCAATAGCGATATTGTCTTTGAATTTTTTTGCAAATTCGTTGATTCCTCTTGCGGGCGCAATAAGGTCAGCGCTATATGCAATGGCAATCTCCCCATTAAGCTCCGGTAATTCGCCTTTTATATCCGCTTCAGAAAGCGTTCGCTTAATAAGCGTCTTTTTTGCAACAAAGTAGCCGACATCCTGACCTTTCAGAGTATTTCGCATACCTGCCGTGTCAAGAACAGAGAATCCTTTGAAATTGACAAATACGACCGATTCAGAATTGCTAAAAATAGTTTTTAGTTTATTAAGTATCTCGCCTTTTTTTTCTTTTGTTAATGCCACAATAAAAATATAAAATTAAAAGCTAAAAAACAAACGACCTGCTAAAACAGGCTGGGATATCACTCTAAAATAGAAATGATTTTGACTTAAGCGGGAAATTAAGCATATTATACGCGCCCGCTATCTCCAGTCCTATTATAAATAAAATCTTATCAGATAATTATACAATGTCAAATTTTTGCGCAATTAATCTTACACAAAACGGTGGCTATGATAAATTTACGCAAGAATATAACTTAAATCAGAATTTGTAAAAATTCTGATTTTTAATTGCTTATAAATTAATTTATAAATTTTTTAATTATTATTTTGGCTGTTATTTACAGGGTTAGCCATAGTCTTCTTATTTTGTTTTTCTATCTCCAAAGACGAAGTGATATAAACTATTACCATACTGCCTATAACAATCAGCATAAAACCGCCTAAAAATTTCCAACTTGTTTTATTAAAAATCTTAAAAATCATATTTAAATTATATCATCATTAATTCTATATGAAAATTAAACACCGAGGTTAAACCTCGATGTTTAGGTGTTATGGTTTTGAATTTTTTTTAATTTCTTCATTAAGAAGTTCTACGAGTTGAGTATTCTCAAGTTTTTGCGCTTCATCACGCGCTTGAGTATAGTATTTAATAGCGTTTACTTTATCACCTATCTCTTTATAATAGGTGGCTAAAGTTATCAAAAGATCAATACTCTCCGAGTTTGCGGAAATTCCTTCAAACAAAATATCTGTTACAAGAGTCGTGTCTTGTTTGTATGAGTATTTGTATAGTTCGTGAAGTCTAATATAAAAAGATATATTTTGTTTGTCGTTCTCTATTGCTTTACGCAAATTCTGCTCCGCTTTTGGAAAATCTTTAAGATAATAATGATATAAATCGCCAAGATTTGCAAACGAAACACTATTTTCAGGTCTTATAGCGCTTGCGTATTCCCACGAATCGCGAGCGCTTTCATAATCCCCTACTATTTTATAATTTAATCCCAAATCAAGCCAATCTAAAAAAATATCGCTATTTTCTTTAAGATTATTTCTTAACTTTGCAATTTTCTCCCGCAAAAGTATTTTTGTATCTTCCTGCAAATCATTGTTATAAAAAACAATTGGTTTATTTAGATTAGGAACAGCCAAACTTATTTTTATAATATCATCTTCTATTATTATATCTCTTATATTCCGCGATGTATTATTCGCGCTTGTAGCAATAAGATTATCATTTATATCGTCTGTATTTATATCGTTTTCATGAAGATTGCCTTTATTTATATCATTGTATATAAACCAAACTACACCTGACGCAATTATTATCACAATCAATATTCCTATTATTTTAGACATATTATAATCATTCTACACAAAAAAATACGCCCCGCAAGCAAAATTCCCACAAGATTTCCACAAGTCTGACTTGTGGAAATCTATAGAAATATATTATATTTATTATATGAGAGTAGAACCATATAATGTTGGATCAGTGGTGCATATCATCAAGCGCGGAGCACGCGGTATGAAAATCGTCCGCGATGAATCAGATCGCTGGCGTTTTATGCGCAACCTCTTTATTCTCAATGATCACTACCAACCATCAGAACGCCATTTTGTCCACAGGTCAGATTTATGGAAACCATTTAAAGTGTTTGAACGACCTAAAGAATGGCCGGAGCGTAGACCGCTTGTGGCGATATTAGCGTGGACACTTATACCTAATCACTTTCATTTGTTGGTGCAAGAAATTGAAAAAGGAGGTATTACAAAATTTATGCAGCGCCTGTGTGGTAGTATGTCACTTGCGTTTAATGAAAAATATGGAGAGCAGGGGAGTATATTTCAGGGTGCCTATAAAAGTCGGACGGTCAATACAGACAAATATATTCAATATGTACACGCATACATTGTTATTAAAAATACTTTTGAAAATTATCCTGGTAGATTAAAAAAAGCCATTAAAGAATTTGATAAAGCGTGGGTATGGGTTGAGAAGAAATATCCATTCTCTAGTTTTCTTACTTCAGCAAAAAAAGTGGTATCTCCAATTATTGATATGCGTGCATTTAAAGATATTGGTCTTGCTGATGTAGATTTTAAGCACTTTGCAAAAGAGATGCTATCCATACATGCTGAGACACGCGACGATTTACATAATCTTCACCTTGAATAAGTTTCCACAAGTCAGACTTGTGGAAAGTGATAGTGTTTCAAAACCTTGATATTGTTAGTAATACAGAAAAATGATACAGAAAAACAGAAAACCCCTCACTTTTTCAAGTGAGGGGTTTTCTTGCTAATTTATTCTAAATTCTCAAAAGGTTCTTTATGCAATCCAAGGGCTGTCCTTGGATAACTTTAACCTTGATTAAGTTTCCACAAGTCAGACTTGTGGAAAGTCTAATTTCAGAATCTTAGAGATGAAGAATATTGACCTAATTAGACCTTATGCGTTATTTGGACAATGTTACAACTTCAGAACCATCTGATGGAAGTCCTGAAATGTTAAAACCGTTTGTCCAGTCAATATGCGTCGCGTCTGATGTCGTGGTTGCATTTGGCGACCATACAAGATTGTCTCCATTTGCGTTTGTGTCAACAGATGCTTGCGCGCCCATTCTTGTTGATAGTGTTGGATATGTGCTATCACCTCCGAGTTTTGTGGTTACAGAACCAGAGAATGTGCCCGTGCCCGCTGTCAATGTTACAGTTCCGGTAACTCTAAAGTAATATGTGGAGCCAGCCGGAATCTGAAGGATTGATGTCAATTGAGCATCATTGTCTCCAGAGCTAACAAGAGATGGAAGCTGAGTTATGACTTTCCCGCTCGTATATCCAGGAACTACGCTTGAGTAAGAAGAGTCGGTGTAAGCATACACATCCAATAGAGTAACGGTGGTGGTTCCTGAAACCGCGCTCGCTGATGAAGTTGCCACATTAACAGTCAACTGATGAAGACCGATTCCATTACCGCCTGAACTTGCGGCTATACTGAATCTGTAAAGGTCCATTATACCGTTAGTCAAAACAGTAGTTGGAACCGCTTGTTTTGCAATCGTTGGGAATGAACTGAACATTCTTGTTCCGTTAAATGTCGTTGAACCGGACGCATTGATTGTTGTGCCCGATGAACCGACACCTTGCGTATTCGTGCTGTTTGTGTCAATGTCAACGGCAATCAATGACCCTTGATTACCAGTCGCGCTTGTTCCAACATTCGCCAAATCAACCTTAACAGTAATGTCTTTATCCGTGTCTTTTAGAATTACAACCGGAATACTAAGCGTGGATGTAGCGTTAGAGTTTGTTCCCGTAAATACCGCTGAACCAACTTGCGTTCCGCCATCCCACAGCGTTACCTGAACAAGGTCGCTTGAAGTTGATGAAGCCGTATTTGTCAACTTCAATCCAATTCTTTGCAATGTTACATCTTCATTTGAAGCTCGGAAATTTATAATTCCGTTTGTAACACCGGCTGTTCCTGATTTAACAATAGTATAAGCTGGGCTCAAAGCGTCTTCTGACGCCACCAAAGAACCAGTTTGAACAGTCATTGTCTGTCCAACTGATGCTGTAACTGTTTCCGTAACGGCATTTTGCGATGTAACACCAGTTACAACGATATTAGCCGCTGTGTTTGCTATACCCCATGAAACAGATTCTCCTGCTGATGGCGTGCTTGCAATATTACATTTAAGAGCAAGCGTCTTTACCGTTCCTTTTGTAATGATGAGCGTCTGGTCAAATGTAATTGTTTCGTCCGCTCCTGTCGCGACAGACGGAGTTAGGACATTCGTGCCTGTGTTTAAAGGCGTCGTGCCGTCAAATAGCTGACAAGCGGTAATTTCTGTTGCTGCCAAACCAGAATATGTCAATTGCGGTTTCATAGATGAAAATCTGACATTCTCGCCGGATTGCGTAGCGTCAAACTGATAATTTGTGAATGTGAAATTCTGCGTTCCCGCTGTGATATTTTGCGCTACAGGATTTGAAGATATTGTTATCGCAAGCGCTGCCGCTTTAACTGTCATTGTGTTAAGTGGAAATACTGTTTGCGCGATAGTAATCGCATTTCCCGTAACATTTCCCACAGGCGATGTCCATCCAGAAGGCGTAACGCTTACAATATATGTTCCGCCATTTCCAATGGTTGAGGCAATTTTGCCTTTAACGCTATAAACCATTTTTCCTGTTGGAATTGTTATAGAGTCAGTGAATGTAACTGTTTGAACCAAACTGCTTGTATATGTAGCGTCAACAGGACCTGCTACGACAGAACCATTTTGGTCAACAAGTGTTACATTTGTCAAAAGACCAGTTCCCGAGCCGGTTGTGGACGCTACTGTAAGCGTCATACCAGCGATGTTAATTGCCTCGCCTTTAATGTCCGTTTCAAACGCGCCAAGTGGCTGGTCTGGAACATTAACAGCGATATTTTGCGCTGGA
>Ga0210050_1002046_pt1 | contig 20287 bp, 21 predicted proteins | sample CryGey132114_all_FD_185463 | JGI IMG/M metagenome (GOLD analysis project Ga0210050, IMG submission 185463) | Groundwater microbial communities from aquifer - Crystal Geyser CG22_combo_CG10-13_8/21/14_all (SPAdes) (version 2) | ecosystem: Environmental > Aquatic > Deep subsurface > Groundwater ...
GCAAGCGGCCGTCGCCCACCTCTCGCGCGTCGCTTTTTTTGCTAGAATCGAAGCCTACCGTCGGTTGTCCACGCGGGCGTGGTTCAATGGTAGAACGCTACCTTGCCAACGCGGCGTGGCGAGTTTGTTGGAGTGTGCCCGAGTCGGTTCCTCGTCGAGAAAACAGGTTCGGCGACTTCGCCGATTTTGCTGGAGTCGGCCTGATTCGGCTGGCCAGTGGATACAAATTGGATACACGGCTCAGCCGATCTGAATTGGCCAGATCGGGAGCAAGGCCAATTTGAAACAGCAGAGCCGTGGCCCGACGCCCACCAGACCGGATACCACAAACTAAAAATCTGAAGCATGTCCTCTTGCCTCTTTGACATTCCCTTCTTTATCGTAAGTGACCCGAAGCCCAGAAACTAAAAACAGATGCTCGCTTCCAAGGCCCGCCAGGAACGGTGGTGCTATCGAGTAATAATCCCGACCTTCGGTTACTCTCCTTCCGCACGATCGGGCCAATTCAGAAACTTGGGATTTAGTCATCCCGGGTTTTACGCCACAGCTTTCTTGGACGAGATGAGATTTCCACCTGTGATAAGCGCTCTTTGCGGGGAAAACAAGCCCTTGCAAAATGATGATGAATGCCGATAGTCCAAGCCCGACCATTCTCCATCCCCTGAGATCAGGCCTGTCGTCCGTTTTCTTAACGGAAATCACGGCGAGAAGAATTGCAATGGTGACCCATCCGAACATGAAATGAGGACCAGCCTTCCCCACCACCAATGGGAGCCAGATTACCAAGAACAAAACAGGAATCCCAAAGAGAAGCGTCATTCCGACGGGGAACGCTAAAATGAGAAGAGCTAATAGGAACGGGGCCCACCTTTTCCTTTCATTCTTCGATTTGCCCACGCTCTCCTCTCGTTCGATGTTTGCCTAACGCCTGGGATCAACTCCGCGCGCAAATGGTTTTCAGAAAAACGCGCGCGTCAGTTCTATCCTAAAGTTAGGCACGGGCACTCTTTTTCGCTGGCCAAATGACTCGTCCCAATTGCGCTTTCGGATGAATGATAACCATCGCCTTCTCAGCGAGCTTACGCGCCGAGACTGAGCGTCCGGCCGAGAGATAGGAGTGCAATATTTTTTCTGCAGGTTCAGCAGCCGATGCGGGAAGTGAGCGGCCAAGGAGGTCGACGCGGCGCCCGATGTAATCGTTCCTCCACCCTGGTGTTTTGCCAAACTTCGGAATGCCGAAATCAGCGGAGGCGTTTCGTCGACAAGGGAAGGCCCTTCGGGGGTTTGCACGAAAAAAGGACCACACATCGAAATCTTTAACCCCATTCTTTCCATCATGGTAGTGGAGCGCGGCACCCTGGCATAAAACAATGGCGAGTAGACGGTTCCTGTATAAGCGTCCAGTTTCGGGGCGGCGCTCAAACAGGGACTCCAAGTCCCGCTTCGCAATTTCCCCCAGCCGTTGAAGATCAGACTTGGTGATTCGTTTTGATGATCTCTCTTGCATGGAGATGTCCCGTTCTCACGCTCCCTGTGCCTAATGTATGGATGAGCGGCGCGCGCACGCATGTTCCTTAAACTCGCGCGCGTTCGCTCCACCCAAAGTTATGCGGCTACTCCCTGATTTCATATCGCTCAAAGCGCTCTACAGGGATATCCGGGAACTTCCCGTCCTCTCCTCGCCGCGTCCACGCGCCTGGAAACCGCGCGGGACGCCCTCCGATAATCGGATCCCCACCCAAGTCCGTTGCGTAAACACGGAGAAACTTCTCTGGCCCCACCAGGTCGAATTTCGGCACATCAAATTCGGCCGTCCAAACCTGTTGATGCTGTTCCGGGTTGAGGCACTTGAATAGGATTCTCTCCCCGTTGAGAAGTCCGTAGACCTCTCCCATCTGTTCTGAGAACATCATCGAAATTGTCTGTTTTCGGCCCGCTTTCAACGTCTGCCGCTTCCCGACTAAGACATAGTCATCTGTCTTCCTATCGTAAACGTACCTTTCGGCGGATGAACACGCGCAAAAAGCGACGGTAAGAACCAAGAGCGCCTTTATTGTCCGCATAACGTGTGAGTATACTGATCAGTATATCAGGGCTACCGCGAAGCGGCCAGATTCAATTCTCCTCGATATTCCCATCCGATTCTCGGCCCAGCTCGAATTTTAATCCGGGAAAGGCCGCGGGCGCGATCCTCATATCAGGGACTCCGCACCCTTCTCCGAGGCGCCCAAATCGATGTCGTCCACCGGGCTGCACGCTCTTGCGGCCACTGTTGTTGTCCCCGCAGCCCCGCATCGCTGACATCCGCCTTGCCACTGCACCAAGTCCGCCCTCCTCCTAACAGCCGCGCTTCACTCCGCCGCTCTAGCCCCTTTGTTAGGACTCCACCTGCTTGACCCCGCTACACAGTGACTCGGGTTTTTATTCTCCTCCGGGGATGCGGCACCGCAGCCCCGAGGGCCTTGCTGACTCACTCTAGAAGAAGGTAGTCCTTCCTCCCAACGGGCGGTCACCCGCCCCCGATGGAGGAAAGATGAAGAAGCGACGACTCGCCGCCGAGTTCGCGGCTCACATTTTCAGCCCGTACCAAAAGCCTGCACGGCGCATACGAATCGCGCTGGCGGCCTGCGACTGCGCTGCTCGTCGCTCAAATAGAGCCGCAATTCTCGCTCTTAGCGCCTCATCTCGGCTCGCCAGCGCGATTCTCGCCTGCGCGTAGACTTTTGCCACCGGCCGATAGGGCACTTTTGTAGAATCAGCTATGGCCTTCCGAGACTCGGCCTCCTTCGGAAAACGACAGGAGTTCGTCGCCATGGGCGAGCTTCTGCGCAGGGGTTTCGACGTCTACATGACCCTTGTAGACGACCAACAGATTGACTGCGTAGTCCGGCAGGAACGCGATGGGAAGCCGCACTACATCGACATCCAAATCAAGGCCCGGTCCAAGGACTGCCAGCCGAAAAACGCCGGGCGCTTCGCCGCCATGGAAATCCGAAAGCCTCGCGAGAACTTCTTTTTCATCTTTTTCTCCGAGCGGGCTGGGAAATACTGGGTCATGTCCTCCCTCGACGTCATCCGGGAGGCCAATCGGAATAAGACGGGCAAGAACTCCGGGAAGTATTCTCTAAACCTCTGCAATCCCACCGGTCCCGAAGGGGCCAAGCCGCTACCGCGCTTCCAGAAGTACGAGGACGCCTTCGACTTGTTGAAGAAGGAGTTGCGGACTTCGTCTTCGGCTGTCTCCGCAAGGCCCACGAGGGTCTGAGTCGTGCAGATTACTCTCGACCAGAATCTCCTCGCCCTCTACGGGGCCATAGCTGGAACCCTCGGGCTCTTTCTGCACGCGCTCTCATATATACGCGGCAGTAAGAGCATCATCATCTCGCATCAGTTCAACATGGAGGTCGTCGGAGACCCCACCCGCCAGGGACCCTGCTTCATCGTTAATGTCGTCAACGCCGGCCCAATAAACGTAACCATCACTGGAGTGGGATTCCGCCATCGCGCACCCAAAAAGTTCGCACTCCTGCCAGACACGAATCCTCGCATGCCTGCAAGACTTAGCCAAGGGGAGCAACTGCATGCGTTTGGAGATGAAACGAAGGCTTCCGCGAAGGACGTTGTCTACTTTTATGCGAGCGACTCGACGGGCCACCACCGCTATTCTCCCGTGGCACCGTTGCCGACGTATTGGTTCTACCGTCTGCGCGACGCCATGCGCTGTTAGGCCTCAGTCAACGTGGCGAACCATCATTACGTCCCTCAGTTTTACCTCAAGCGATTCTGCGACCCGACTGCTCCGGAGAATCAGGAGCCTTATCTATGGGTGTCGGCCCGAGGTGGAACGGAGTGGAAAAAGAGGGCTCCAAAGAATGTCGCTGCCAAGCCTAATCTCTACGCAGTACCCTCAAAGGACGGCAGCGACCAGATGGTCGAGAAAATGTTTGGCGCGATTGAGAGCTCCGTCGCGGAGATTTACCGTCGTCGATTCGATATTTACGATGAGCCCCATGGGCGTGATGAGCGCGAGATGTTCGCCACCTTCGTTGCGCTCTTCGCTATCCGGTCCCCATTTTATCGGCGAAACATTGCGAAGTTCTCAGAAGACCTCGCGCAGATGAGCCTAAGGATGATGGCGAGCAGACCCGAAGCGGTTGAGCACGCTTTCAAGAAAATGGAGGCGGAAACGGGGGAGAAGGCGAAGCTGACCGTAAAGGAATACCAGGACGCGGTCCTCGGGGAGAAGTTTAAGCTCGAGGCCGCGCCCCACTTTATCACGGCGATGTCGCTCCAACAGGTCGAGACATTCGCTCGAATAATCTATGCGATGCAGTGGCGATTTCTTATCGCACCGGGAGGAGGGTTTTTTGCCACGGCGGACTCCCCGGCGCACTGGCAAGACCTGACGCCTCGTCCGCCCATGTTCCGGGGACATGGTCTCGCAATGAAGAATGTCGAGGTCGTCTTACCGCTCTCCCGCCGCTTCTGCTTCTTGGCCCGCTGGAACCGCGCGACAGGAGTCGTTTTGGCAACCCCGGCGCAGGTCCGGGAAATCACAAACCGCACGATTTCTTGGTCCGACGCGGAGGTCTACTCCCCAGTACCGTTCAAGAAGGTTCTCTTCGGAGAAAACTTCTCGCGGCCACTGTATCCCCTCTTGGCTAACCCAGAGCCCGGGTTTGTTCGCCCGCCTGCATCTCTAGTTCTCCCAAGAGAGAATCTCCGCGTTGACGTCGCCGGAGAGTCCCCGGACCAAGACGCCTAACCCCGCCCCTAATTCGGCGGCATCCAGGCCTGTCGAGCCTGGATTCCACAAAGATGGACCGCCGCCGGAATGCTTCGTGAATCGGCTTGATGTTCACGGCTGAAGAAGGTAGTCCTCCCCTCCCACGGAGGACTTTATGGCCAAACGAAAGCTCGCCGCCGAGTTCGCGGTCCAGGTTTTCAGCGACGGCACGATCGACTTTGACGCACTGGACCGCTACCTCTGGCGCGCGATTCACGAAGGGCCCGAGAGGGCGCTGAAAGCCTCGCGGCGCGACGCCCGGCGCGGGCCACGACGCCCCCGGGCCTGATAGCCAGCACTCGGGAATCGTCAAAATTCGACTTCGGCGATGTCGAATAACGGCGAGTTTCTCGACGGAAGAAGGCCTTGCTTTCTTCGAAGAAACCCTCCTTCCTTCATCCTGACCCGACGGAAGGGCGAGGAGGACGACGATGAACATGACCAATACGCAGAGAGAAGCAAAGCGCCGGGAGCAGGTCGAGGCCCGGGCGGAATACATCGCAAAGCAGGTCTTCAATCTCGATGACCTCAAAGAGCGCAAGAGGGACAGGCTGGACTTCCACGACCTGCACGTAAGCTCGCTTCGCACGGCGCTCGTCCTCGCATACGAGATGGGGCGTCGTGATGCCGAGGGGGACAATCGATGACCAACGCCACGGCGGACCAGACCTACAAGGACCGCAAAAAGGAAGTCGAGGTCATGCTGGTGAAGATCGGCATCGCCCTCAAGAAGCACGCCAAAGGCCAGGCCAAGAAGTCCAAGGACTGGGGATACGTCGGCGACCTCAACAACATCCTGTGGAAGCTTACCGACGTGAACAAGTTTCTGCGCAACGAACAGAAAAAGCTGATGAGCAAGAGGGAGGGCGAATGACCGAGAACACGAGACGTTACCTGAAGGTGGAGCAAGTCCTGGGCGAGTGGGCGGTGGTCGCCTACTCCAGCCCGACGCCCCATCCGACCGACGGGACGGTCTGGCTACGGGGCTTCGACACCGAGGAGCAAGCGCAGGTGACTGCCCATAGGCTCCAGGATGCCATGGTGCAAACGGAGGCCGCATGAACGCGAGACGCAGTTTCTACCAGGGCCTCATCATCGAGGCCACGGGGGTCAGCGAGAAGGACGCGGGCTGGGTCGAGGACATCATGCGCAACGACGTCTTCCACTCGACCTTGGACTGGCAGTCGCGCGCGCAGTTCGTGCGGGGCGCGCGGCAGGCGGTCGAGTTGCTCAAGTCCTACCGCGCCGACCCCGAGTTGGCGAAGCATTTCTCCGCGTGATCGGGGAGGGAGGGACGATGACGCTACGGTGCGCATGCGGGGGAGAGCAGTTCAAGGCTCCGAGGGTAACGCTGGTTCTCAGGGGCGTCCCCTGCGAGATAACGGAGGACGGCCCGCAGTACGACGACGCGGAGGCGGAAAGCTCAGAGGGCTGGGACTACAACAAGGAGAGCCGGGTGGTCTGCGCCACCTGCGGGAAGGAATATGACATCGGCCAGGACGAGGAAGCGAACATCTGTCTGGAGCCGGTGCGGGAGGAGTGCGATGAATATGCCGAAGGATGACGTGCTCAACGCCATCCTGACCGACTTGGTCGCCGACCAGGTCATCAGGGCGCTGGAGCTTGGCTTCAGCCGCGAGGAAGCCGCGCGGGCCGTGGAGATCGGTGTGGACCACGGCACCTACGAGTTCAACGAGCGCCAGCGCCAGGACAATGCGATGGCGGCGGTGATTCGGCGCAAGGCTCGCCCCGAAGGGCGCTGATGATCTGCGCGAAGTGCGGAGCCGACGTCGACGCGGGCAGGCTCCTATTCAGGAAAGACCGAATCGCCGGGATCGCATGCCACGGCTACGCCTGGTCGATCGAAACCAACAGGAGGAACGAGGACATGGCGAAGAAGAACGGACAGAAGAAGGGCGCGAACAAGCCGGCGGCGGTCAAGAAGAAGGCTGCCAAGCCGCAGAGCGGCAAGAAGGCCGCCGCCATGCCCCAAGGAGCCAAGAAGGAGAGCTCCCTGGCGGCGATCATCGACCCGATGCTCACGACCGGCGGCCATACCATCGCCGAGATCGCGGCCGAACTGGCGAAGAAGGCGGGCGACGCGGCCAAGGGCAGGGACCTCGCGGCCAACGTGCGCGCGCGGATGGTCGGCTACACGCGCAAGGGTTGGCGGGTCGAGAAGGACGAGCAGAAGCGGGTCAAGGTCGTCCAGGCATGAAACCGGACGCCCTGCTCGACGAGTTCGTGCGGCATCTTCGGGTGGAGCGGGGCCTATCGCCCTGCACCTGGAAGAGCTACGGCTACCAGATTCGGGGCTACCTGCGCTTCTTGGAGGCGAGGCGCAGGGCCCCGGAAGGGGCGACGCGCGAGGACGTCCTGGCCTACCTGGAGCGCCGGAAGGAGGACGGTCTCAAGTCGGCGTCGCTGTTCATCTCGGCCATGGCGCTACGGCAGATTCACCGCTACCTGGCCGCGTCAGGCCGTGCCCCGGCCGACCCGACCGCCGGGATGCGTCTGCCCCGGTTCAAGCAGCGAATCCCGGAGCCGCTGAGCGCGGATGCCATGGACCGCCTGCTTCGCCCGCCCCTGGGGCCCAAGTTCTCGGCCCTGCGCGACCACGCGATGATCGAGCTCATGTACGCCACGGGGCTACGGGTCTCGGAGCTGGTCGGCCTGCGTCTCGGGCAGGTCGATCTCCGGGAAGGCTGGGTGCGCGTGATTGGGAAGGGCTCCAAGGAGCGTCTCGTCCCGTTCGGGCCCCGCGCCGGGGCCGCCCTGGGGCGCTACCTCGAGGCCCGCGCCGCGCGCTTCCCGGTGGCCGGCGACGTCCTGTTCCTCAACAGCCGCGGCGGGCCGCTTACGCGGGGAGGCTTCGCTTCGCGGCTGGCGGTCGCGGCGCGGCGGGCGGGGATTTCGGGTCGCGTGACGCCGCATCAGATCCGGCATAGTTGCGCGACGTCGCTGTTGGAGGGCGGTGCCGACCTGCGGGTCCTATCCGAGTTGCTCGGCCATGCGTCCGTCCTCACGACGGCTCGCTACGCTCACGTCAGCGCGGAGCATCTGAAGAGGGCTTGTCGGCGGGCGCATCCGCGGTTTGCCTAGACGGATCCGATAGAGCTGCACCACCGCGCCTCTGCGGGGTGGGAACTCAGAGTCCGTGGAGAACATTCATCACTTCGGGCATCCAAATTTAGCAGACATCTCAATGCGCCTGAAGAAGGTAGTCACCTTTGGCAGCGGAGTTAGTAATCTGGGTACCAAACAACTCCATTAGCGCGAGAATCTCGCCATGCAGGTGTTTAAAACGCTGAACATCGACGGCGAGGTATTGGCCGTGCGCAATTCGATTGCGATCGGCGACGAGGTGTTCATCAATCAAATTCTTTTTGAGCGTATAGGGATTAGGATCAAGCCCAAGGGCCAGAAGAAATTCCCCCAGCACTCTAAACGACAGATTCGACTCGGCACTTGGAATCATTCTCGGGGAGAATTTAGCTTGTGCATTCTCTGATAACCGCAGTTCGCGTACGAGCTCAATTCGGAACCGAATCTTATTCGAATCTGCGACCGCGGCGAGTTTTCCTTTAAACACACTCGCCATGGCTACGAAGTTCGCTTTAAGCCGACCAGTTTCAAGTCTTTGTGCGTCCAAAAACTCTGCGAAAAAGGACGCACATGCTCGAATGTAACCTTCCCAATGTGCGTAGAGCAATGCGATACCCGCTCGGAGATGTAGTTGCCTCGCCAGGCCCACCGACCCATCGATCGCAAGAACTATATCCGAGAGTTCTCTCCGGCGCCAAGCAAGCTCCCCGGTGATAGCATCTGAGAGGTCTTCGGTCGTCCTCATCATCCGAGACTACGGTTTAAGCAGCTTTTCGCCAAGAGGGATCAACTTCGCGGCCCTCGTCGTGCCTCGAACACCAGCGCCGGAGTTCCTACGGAAATCCTCGTCTTTCCACACGGCCTTAATCAGTTCCAATAGGCGTGCTCGATTTGCATCAGTGAACCCCGCCTCGACCCAATCCCCCAACGTTCTTCGCACGCCCGTCGCAATAATCTCAAATGCTGAAACTAAGAATCCTCCTTGGAACTGATCCTTCTCGACATTAAATCGTCGGAACGCACTTTCGCCGGCGGACTGCTCGATCAATAGAAATGCCTTTTCGAATGATTCCTTTTCGGTGGCGCGATTGAAATCCGGGTCTTGCGCCAGATCGGTCATCTTCCTTGTCAGGAACTCGCCGACATCCGCCATCGATGCCAACTCATCCGACGTTGCCCGTGCGTAGACCAGAAAGCGCAGGGCCAGCTCCATGTCGTACCTCTGCTCACCCTGCTTATCTGACAGGGCGATGCAGGTTTGAAAGGGAGCATAATTAGCCAGCTCACCCAGCCACTCAAAGAAAGATCGATCCACCATAATCAAAATGCAGTTTCGAACTTCCTGCGGAGATAGGGATGTTCCGAGCGTATTCAACCGGCTGAACAACTCATACTTCGCCTGCTTGTCGCTTTCCTTCTTGATGATTTTCACATCAAGTTTTTCTCTCTTGAATGCCAATCTCTGGGATTGGGTAAATGAGTTTTCCTCCTCCGCCTCACTTTTCCAAACCTTATCTCGAAGTGTTGGGAGGTAGTCGGTTGCGAGCAGCTTATTTGGAGGCAACTTTTCGTCCTTTTCTGACCGAAGCACACCAACAAACTCGAAAATTGTGGAGAGCCTTTGTAGGCCATCGACTACATCCCATACTCCATCTTCACGTTGGGAAACGAAAAAGGAAGGAATAGGAATCCCGAGCATGATTGATTCGATCAGCTTGGTCTTCTGCAAGGAAGACCACCGGAAAAACCGCTGGAACTCCGGATGGATCTCAAGCTCTTTATCCTCATACATCCGGATAAATTCACCGATAGACATGGAGTAACCATCTGTTTGAATTTCCTTGCGTTTTCGCTCGATGTCTTCTTGTAGTGTTGCCATCACTTTTACTCCCAGTCCTTTGACTTGAATCCGAGGTGGGTCGCGTTTTCGGAGACGGCCCGCTTGATCTGGTCCGAAGCGCCCTTCGGGAAGTCGGCTTTGATCTCGACGGTGACCTTCATCGATGCGTTTGGATCGGAAGCCAATACGTTGACGATCTCATCGGCCAACTCCACAAACTTGGCCTTGGCGGTGGTCGGATCGACTTCTATAGAGCCAAAAAAGCTGTGGGCCTTGTCCGCCGCTACGCCGGAGGAGGCCGGGGCTGTCTCGGACTCTTCCTGTTCCTCGCGGGGCACCTCTTCGCCGGACCCCGCGAGGGTGGAGGTGCCACCGCCGGCTGAGACTGCCGGAGCGCTGGCCGCCGCGTAACGCCTCGCTGCACCCGGTTCGATCAACAGCAGGGTGCTGTCCAACTGAACGTTGCCGTCTCCTAGCTTGAAGCCCTCATACTTGCCGCCACTCTTCCCGTAGGCCGTTCCAAAGAAATCCTCGGACCCCGCTCCGGTCTCGATGGCCTGCTCTAGGACGCCCTCGCTGCTCAGGCGCGGCAGATATAGATACTTCATCGAATCTTCCCAGAAATCGCGGGCGCGGACATCGGCTCGGTCGTCTTTCCAGTAGAGCTTCTGCAACTCGGCGCGGAGGTGGATCGGCGACCAGGGAGCGATCACGAGTTCGTTGTCCTTGCAGACACGTTCGATTGCCGCGCTGAACGAAGCTCCCCCTGTGTTGAGCGGGAACGCTTCGATGAGCGGGTCCTTGTCCGTAGGATTCGGGAGCGACGGGCAGAGCAGCCACTTGTAGCACTCGCGAGCGGCGCGCGGGAGCACCTCTTCGGCGGTCTGAACATGCTTTTGCGCCTGCTTTTCGGTCAAGCGGTCGATGTTCAGTCGCCCGTCTTTGACATCCTCGATGATTGAGTTCCAGGCGAGGACCGTGAGCGCCGCCTCCTTGAGGCGGCCCAACGATGCGTGGTCCGGTGCAATGAAGAGGAGGCGGTTGGCGTAGTGCCGCGGTCGCGTCCCGTTGTTGCGGAGATAGGTGAGAACTTCCTCCTCGGCCAGGCGCTTCTCCTGCTTGCTATAGAACTTGTCGGGAGGCAGTAGCACGAGGCGCAGTGCCCCGTCGTCGGGAACGTCGGCGTGCGGCGTGAAGGGATGCGCGCCGTCAAAAGTGTTAAGGCCCGCCGTTAGCTTCCGAAGGACCTCGGCGATCGTGGCGCGAACCTCGTTTTGCTCGGAGAAGCGTCCCTTGCGATCCTCCATCTCGCGGCGGAGGTTGGCGCGCGTGTCGAACCAGTAGTGCGTCGAGTCGGATCGCCGATCCGCAGACGAGTTCAGATAGTGGAGGCGGTCCGAGAGGCGGTTCAGCGCGTCTGCGAATGTCGCAGATCCCTGTCCCGGCTGCAGGCAGCCGAGAAGGACTCGCGGCAGGTCCATCCCGCGCGCTCCCTGCTTCCCGACGCCGTTGGACGGGGCGCTTCCGAGGAATAGGGTCCGGGCGACGCGGCGGGCGGCGTTGATCTTGCCGAAGCGGGTTTCCTTGTTCTCCAGGGCGCTGGTCTCGGCCCGTTCACCATCGATGTCCTTCTCCAGCACGGCGTCCCAACCGGCCTGGAGATAGTAGGTCAGTTCGTTGCGAGTCTCGCCGTCGTACAGGGGCAGGCTGCCGGGGAGAATCAGGTAGTCCTTATTCTCGTCCTTCCAAAGCCGGTAGATTACTTTCGCCATCAGCTTTAGGACGCCGCGCGTGCGCTGGAAGCCTTCGAGCGTGCTCCAATCCTGGTAGAGGCGATCGAAGATTTCGGGATGAATCGGATATGCTTTCGTAAGGCGGTCGCGGTAGCTGCCTTCCTGGGTCTCAGAAGGGAGTTTGGTTCCTTCTTCGACATACGTCTTCGCGAACGCGTGGCAGACCTCGTCGCGGGACTTGGTGTCCTCGATCGGCTCGAATAGCCGCCGGCGGACGATCTCGAATGCTTCCTCAGAATCAACGGGTTTCCAGAGTCTCTGGACGCGCCCGAACGTCTTCTCCAGCGCCTTGAGGGCCGTGGCCCCGCGCTCGCTGCCCGCCTCGATCTCGGACTCAGGGAGGGAGGCGAGGACGATCGCGTTGGGTGCGAGCTTGGCCGCTTCGGTCAAGGCCTGGATAAAGGAGAGATTGCTGTCGTAGGAACCGCCGCTCAGCGGGCTTCCGTCCGGAAACTGACGGATGTAGGCGACGAGCTCGTCAATAAGGACGACGCAGGGAGCAAATCTCTCCAGGAGTTCCTTGAGATGGGTCTTCCCGGGTGATGTTCCCGTGGCGTCGGCCTTCTCGACAATCTTGTAACCGTCTTCTCCGCCCAACTGCCAGCCGAGTTCTCCCCACAGTGTTTTGATCTCCTGGGAGCCGCGCATCCAGGGCTGTCCGGGTCCGTGGGCGTTTCCGTCTATCACGGCGACGCGCGCCTTTGGGACGTCCATCGAGTCGGCCTCTTTCAAGAGTGGAGAGACGCCGCGAAGGTCCTTGAGCGGGCAGACCCGCGTCGCGAGATGGTAGACGGCCAGCATCGTGTGTGTTTTGCCCCCGCCGAACGCCGTCTGCAACTGGATGACGGGGTCGCCGCCCTTCTTGTTGAGACGGCGAACGACCGAGGTGAGCAGGTGCCGCATGCCCTCGGTGATGAATGTGCGCTCGAAGAACGCCGCGGGGTCCTGGTATTCCTTCGATGACTTCCCGGAGTGGACGGCAGTGATGTCCGCGGCGAACTCGGACTGCTGGAAGGTGCCTTCGAGAACGTCTTCGTGCGGGATTGCGATTTCACGCCATGGTTTCATGAGGACTCTCCAAACAAGGTCGGTTGTTTTATCCCCTTAACCTGAGAGGCGGCAGCTTCGATGGCGGGCCAAGACGTGATGAACTCGTTGTAGGCTCGTGCGTCCTCGGCCCATCCCTGGCGCTCGCAGAGGATATATAGACGGTAGGCGAGTTGTCGCGCGGGCTCGGCCTCTGACGGGAAACCGGCCAACATGCGGCCGGCCTCTCCCTCTCCCTTTTCCTTCAGCGATCTGATCAAATGGTGAAGGACCTCCCATACGGGGACCCGGGGATCGTTTGCCAGATCCCAGTTGCTCGGATATTCGGCGAACTTCATCAATCGGACTTTCCCAGCCTTGCTCTGGAGAACACCGGCATCGACAACGCCATCGACGCTGGTGGCCTTCGCTCTAGCCAGAACATCGGCTTGCCCGTAAAGGCCCTCTCCCCACCCGTGCTGTTCAAACCAATGGAGGCAGAACTGCGTGTCTGCGTCAAAGTCATCTTCGGCAAAAAATCGATTGATGAGTTGAAGAGCGGTCCGGACGCTCATGGGAGAACCATCAGCTTCAAGCACTGATGAGTACTTTGAAAAGATGGCCATGCCAGGGCCGATAATTGCTTGTGAAAGATCAACCGGAGCAATAGGAGATCGTTCATCGCCTGCGCCTCGAATCATTTCATCGAGAGCTTCGGGGAGGATTTTATTGAGCTCGCGTAAGAACTCGCGCCGCGAAACTGCAATTGCATCAACTGGACGCTTTCGGCAGACCAAAACGATGCTAGAAGCTAGAGAATTTGTTCCAGTTTTCAATCCCTGATCTCTCTCGGTTCGCATTGGCCATGTGCCCGCTAGCTGGAGCCCGGCCTCAATTACTGCTTCGAGGAATGTCTCCCATCCAGATGACGAGGTACCAACACCTTTTTCAGTCTCCGATTGTTTTACTGCGTAATAAATTGTTATTGGCACACCCGGATGGGCTTGTTGAGCTACGCAGTGCATCGCCCGGGTCATTCCATTTAGAAAGAAAGACTCGGCTTTTCCCTTGTTGCCATGGCGATAGGGAGTAGCGACCAACTCTTCAGCTTTGGGTACTGCAATCGTGGCAAGGAGTTGAGGGAAAATTTTCCGCAGAGAACGTCGGAGCCAGAGATAAAAAAAGTCGGACAGCTCCGCATAACCGATGTTGTCGTAGTAAGGAGGATCAGTCGAAACAATTTTGTTTCTACTTATGGTCTGTCTCTGAGCATCTTGTTGGGCTGCTGAACCATGCCCGCGCCCTGGTATGGCTTGTTCTAATACTCTGGAAATCCACTCAATGGCACCCGACCAATTACCCGTAGAATCTGAGAAGGGGTTACATTCGGCATGGTCCCAAATCATCGGAATAGCATTCCGACCAAACGTTTGAACGATGAAACTGCCTCCCCAGGGGGTAAAAGATGACCAGTAGTTGGCACTCCTCCCTACACCAAGTCCAAGATACAAGCTGACAGCTTCGGCATAGGCGGTAGCGCCCACACCGCCGCCTTCGAGGCTCTTCCCATCGTCGGACATCCCGGACGCAATGGCATCATTGCGAATCTTGCTTGGGACCTCAGTCACAAGGTCACTGAAGGTCGTCAACGCTACTAGCTGGCGGGGAGTGAAAAGATCACCGAAGGTGAGTAGCCCATAGTTTGGGGTTTTGAAATCACGGGGATTGTCGGGTAGCGCCAACGCAGGTTTCCAGGAAGCGACTGTGGTCTGAACGAGAGTCTCTAGCTTTACAGTAGGCGCTAGATAGATTCGATTACCCTCGCCTTCGAGAACCACCGCCATCAGCCGCCGCCCAATTCGTCCGGCCTTTCCTTCGTTCCGAATGTAGTCGTAATCCACCGGCGACCCTGACATGAGACAGCGGAAGGCTTTTCTCTTCCCGGCCGTTGTGCCGCCTTTTGCTTCAGGTGGGGGCACTCCAATCCTTACCTTGAACCGATAAGCATCTCCCATCAATATTGGAGTCACATAAACTTCCTTCCCAGCTTTTCCCGAGATGACAAACGTAGTTGTTAGGGGGACTTCAACTCGCGAAAAAGCTGGATTTGGACTCTTGACTGTGCGCGCCCAAATCCACGCGATTGCAACGAATTTCTTTCCAACGAATGTCTTCAAATCGGGTCGTTCTTCGGCCATCTCGGGAGTGATCTGAATCTCAGGGTAGAGATGTCCGATGCGTTTCTGCGCTTCTTTGCGTATCCAGGCTCCGTATCGTCGAACATCTTCAGCCAGGCCGCTCGCCCCAGGCCATTCTCTGTTGCGGAACAACTCCTCCGAGTTCTTTGGTGGAAGACCGACTGGGGCATGTTTGGCGAACGTGGGTGGAATCGCAATCATCGCCTTATTAATTAGGACGGCGACCGGGTTCAGGTCCGAAGCATAGGCATCGAGTCCCAAACGCTGAGCCTCCAACGGAATCGAACCGCCACCGGCAAAAGGGTCATGCAAGCCCGGCATTATATCGGAGTTGAATAGCTCTACGGCCTGCGGATGGTCCTTGTTGAGTTCGCAGACCTCACGCCAGGAGCGACGGATCTCGGCCCGCGCTTGCTCCAGAACCTCCTCATTCGTAGTGTTCTCCCACTTCACGAGGTCCTCGATGATCTTGAACAGCCGCTTCCGCTCCTTCGCCGCATCCTTCTTATTCATCCCGTACCGGAAGCCGTTGCCCTGCTGAAAACCTGGATCGTTCACCAGTTGGGCGAAGATCACAGCCCGCGCCGCGGCCAGCGGACGTCTAGCCCACCACAAATGCAGCGTGCTCGGGTGCCCATGCCGGATCGACTTCTCCTTCGCCGCAGCCTTGTTGATCGCGTCTAGTGGAAGCGCGACCTCGATAAGCTTGCGCGGAGACTTGATGGGATGACTCATGCTGTCTGTAGCTCCGCCCGCTTCAAGAGGTCCGAGAGATTGAAGTTGACCGACGCCTCTCCCCAGGCGGGCTCCCGAAAATCGGGTTTTGCGTAGAACGGCCCTTCGACCGAGTCGTCCTCGCCCACCAGGACGACAGCCAGCACGAATTTGTCCGCCTGGTTCAATGCGTAGAGAATCTCATTGCGCGAGATCGTAATCGTCGTCGCCCCGCGGACGCGGCCTTTCACCTCGATGTGACGAGCTTCCGGCTGGGCACCGTCAACCGTTGGGGGATATGAGGTCAGGTCCCAGCCGCACTTCTGAGCGGATACATCCTCGACCCGGCAACCGCGGGATTCCTCTACCCGACGCACGGCGTCCATGGCGATCTTCTCGACCCTGCTGCGGGCCTCGGCGTCCGCGGAAAAGGTTCCCGCGTCGACATCACCGCGCAGCCGTCGCAGGAGCCCGATCGGGACCACGAGGGCACCACCCTGAACGATCGGCGTGGCTGAGGTGACATGGCGCATCTGCTGGAGGTCCTTCTTGCGACTGTTGAGGCGGGCCTTCAAGTCGTCGATTGTGCGGCGGAATTTGTCGATGTTCGGGCCGACATCCTTCCCGGCGGCGCGGTCATCGCGCAGCTTCATCCAGCGCTCGGTCCAGTAGTCGATTTCGCGGCTAAGGCGCTCGTTGACGGCGTTCAAGGTCTTGTCCACCTGGGCGATGTGCCTCTCAGTGATCTCCTTGGAATGCTCGGGGACCAGCGTGTTCGCCGCGAGACCGATGGCGCGCTGTTCCAGGTCGCCCTGGAGCCAGGCGGCGTCCATGATGCCACGCAACGGGGGACGGTCATCAGCGGCCAAGGGTTCGAGATCGAGGTGTGGGGCCCAGCCTCCAGGCGAGGATGAGCCGTCCGGCGCGACGCGCACGAACTGGAGACGCTTCGAGAGAATCTGGCCGCCGCCTGCTTTCACCTCGTGGGTCATGAGGAACAGCAGGTGCGGCTGATCGCCCTCGTCTGAGGGGTCGACCAAGACCGCGCCCTCGCGCAGCAGCGGACCCTGCTCCTCGATGACGATGTCGCTGACTGCGAGCATCAGGGGATGGCCGGGGTGAAGTAGGCTGGCCAACGCCATATTGGGCCGGTCGATCGGCTGGACCGACTCCTTGGTGAAGCAGACCCGCTCGTATTTCTGGACGATCGGGGAAAACTCCCGCCTGCGGCTACCGGTAATGCGGTAATCCCGCTCCCGTATCCTGGCCGGGACGTGGGTGATCTCAAAGCGTCCGGCCTCACGGGGATGCATCGCACCGCCCAGAGACTCGAACGCCTTTCGGAAAAAGGAGCGGACAAAATAGGGCTGGAGACGACGCGCCTGGGCCTTCTCAAGGTCCTGCTTGACCTTGAAGAGGCGATCTACGCTCATCGTCTCGTTGGCCAGTGCGTTGCGCTCCAAAATAGCCTTGAGCTTCTCCTGGTCCAGCGCGTTGTCGATCTTCTTCGACAACTGGGCGCGGACCTCGGGCTTGTCACCGTAGACGATTGCCTCGATCAGCAAGTCCTTGAGGCTCGTTTCCTCGAATACCTCTCCAAGGATATCGAACACACGCCCTTGGAGGGCCTCCGATTCGATTTCGAGCTTGGTCAGGAGGCGATGGTAGACATCGCCTTCCCGAGTCTCCTTGGCAACCAGGTTCCAGAGGTGGCAGACTTCGCGCTGGCCGATGCGGTGGATGCGCCCGAATCGCTGTTCGAGGCGGTTCGGGTTCCAAGGTAAATCGTAGTTGACCATCAGGTTCGCATTCTGGAGGTTGACGCCTTCGCCGGCTGCGTCCGTCGCAATGAGGATGCGGACCTCAGGGTTGGAACGGAACTGAGACTGACGCTCGCGCCGATCCTCGCGGCGCGTGCCGCCGTGGATTGTGACGATTTCCTTACGGTTGCCGATTGCATCGCCGATCTTTTTTTCAAGGTAGCTCAGGGTGTCGCGGTGCTCGGTGAAGATGATGATCTTCCGTCGGCGTCCGTCGGCATCGAGCATTATTGGATTTTTGTCCTGGAGGATGGCCGAAAGCTCGTCCCACTTACGATCCATGTTGGAGGAGACTACTTCGCGCGCTTGCTCTTGTAGTGACTTGAGGGTTTCAATCTCTTGCTTCAGTTCATCGATGGTCTTGGCGGTCGTAGCCTCGTCCACCACGCGCTGTTCGAGACTTTCCTGCTCCTCGGCGTTGAGATCGTCCTCATCCTCGGGAAGGTCAAAGGTCGTCTCCGGGATGGGTTGGCTGCCGCGAAGGCCCTGCTGCTCTTCTTCAAGGCGGCGCTCCAAGCGTTCTTTGCGGCGTCGCAGGGACTGGAAGATCGCCTCCGGGCTGGATGCAAGACGGCGCTGGAGCGTGGTCAACGCGAAGCCGACGGAGCCGCGGCGCTGGCCGCCGATCTGATCGGCCTTGCCCATCTCAGTCTTAACGTATTCGGTCACTTCATCATAGAGAGCACGTTCGATTTCGGAAAGCTTGTAATTGGCCGTCTTCGCGATTCGTTCGGGGAACAAGGGAGTGCCATCGAACCGCAGTAGTTCTTCTTTTTGCATCCGTCGCATCAAATCCGTTGCGTCGATCTTTCTATGGATTTTGTCCCGGAACCTGCCGTAGAAGCGATCGGCGTCTAGTAGAGAGAGGAACAGTTGAAAGTCCTCTTCCTTTCCGCTATGCGGCGTTGCGGTCATCAGCAGCAGATTGCGGGTATGCTCGCGGAGTTTCTCGGCGAACTTGAAGCGCTTTGTCCACTTGATCTCGTTGCCCAGGTAGTGCGCCGCCAACTTATGCGCTTCATCGAAGATCACAAGATCCCAGGGCTCGGCACCGAAGAGCTTCTGCTGGACGTCCTCCCGACGGGACAATTGGTCAAGCCGAGCGATGACGAAGTTCTTGTCGTCAAAGGGGTTGGCTGTAGGCGTCGAGGCTTCGAGCAGGGCCGAATAGACATCGAACTTCAGGCCGAACTTCTCGTACATCTCATCGCGCCACTGCTCCACCAGACTGCCGGGAGACACGACAAGGATGCGCCGGGCGTCGGCACGCATCACCAGTTCGCGCATGTAGAGACCGGCCATGATCGTCTTGCCCGCGCCGGGATCATCGGCGAGAACGAAGCGGAGGGGCTGACGCGGCAGCATCGACTCGTAGACCGCGGTAATCTGGTGAGGCAGAGGCTCGACATTCGAGGTATGGACGGCCATCATCGGATCAAACAGATAGGCCAGTTCTATCCGCTTAGCTTCGACCGCGAGCTTGAACTTTTCGGGATCGGCCTCGAAGCTCCAGGGGCGCTCTTTGTGGGCGAGTTCAATGGATGACTCGTCGGCCCGGTTTACTAGGCGCTCCTTCAGGTCTCCTGTTCCCGTGCGGTAAACAAGTTGAACCGTGCCGTTAGCAATCGGCACGGCGGCCACTACCGTGACGACGCCGGACACCTCAATCCCCGAAAGCGACGCACCGGTCTGAATCTCCTCAAGTTTCATTTTGCTGAAGTTCGTCGCACGAGCGCTCATTTGGCTGAACGCGGAATGAACTCCCAGCTATTATAGGATTTATGATGGTGTCCGGATAGGAAATAATCGTGTTAAATTAATGCTTTACTGAAAAGAAGAACTTTGCCTGAGACCTGTTGATCGCCCATCAACCTATATGGCTTGGCTGCTCATAAGCGTGAAGGGGATGCGCTTCTGGCCCTGGTCGGCGATCTCGTAGACAAGCTGGTCGCACCGCCTCCACGCCTCCCCCTCGACCCCGCCGTGAATCACCTGGCACCCGGCCGACCATCCGTTGACCCAGTCCGTGGTGCCGGCCGCGTGGATGTTGATGCCGAACCACCCCTCGTCGATCGTCGGGCGGGCACGGTCGGGATCGTCGTCGAAATAGCGCTTCACGCGGACGGGCCCGGCCTGGCGCAGGGCGCGGTACTTGCCGGCGTGGAGCCCGCGCTGGAACCAGTACTGCCCCTCCATGAGATGCGCCACGCCCTTGGGGTTGGCCTTGCGCTTGCACTGTAGCCCCGGATCGCAACTCGCATCAAAGGACTCGACGCAGGGCTCGCGGTTCTCGTCGAGCCAGATCGCGTAGATCGTGTCGTTGTAGCGGTTGAACTCGTTGGCCACCTTCTCGCCGTTCCAGAAGCCGCGGATGCCGAGCAGGTTGAGGTAGCGCGGCTTGATCTCGAAGGCGTAGCCGAGCCCCTCGATGATCTCGCGGAAGTAGAGGTAGAGCCGATCCGGGTCTGCCGATCCTTTGGGATTTCCTGCGCGGGCGGCCAGCGCGGCCTTTGTCCGCGGCCCCGCGATGCCGTCGACGCCCAGGCCCGTCTCGCGCTGGAAGGTCATGACCGCGCGCAGTGTGTTCTCGCCGAACACGCCGTCGCCCTTGGGCAGCAGAAACCTCTTGGCATGAAGGTCGTCCTGAAGATCGGCCACCGGGCGGCCGGGAACGTTCTTGGTCAGCCTGGGGAAGTTCTTGTGCCCGACCTCATCGACGGCACCGAGCTTGAGCGTGGGTCCTTGCAGATAGGTTCGTGGCATGGCGGTCTCCGTTTACTTGAACAGGTCCGTGAGGCCGCCCTTGCCGCCGTTCTTCTTGTCCAGGGACCGGAAGCCGGTGTAGCCCACGAACGCGGTGCCGAAGAGGTAGTAGAGTTCCTGCGGGAAGTTGATCGGCGGCTGGCTGATCGGCGCGCCGGTCTTAAAGAACTGCCAGGTCCCCAGGACGATGAAGTTCCAGAAGAGGACCAAGTACATAAGCCAGAGGAAGGTCGGCCGTGCGC
>Ga0210050_1002051_pt1 | contig 20234 bp, 11 predicted proteins | sample CryGey132114_all_FD_185463 | JGI IMG/M metagenome (GOLD analysis project Ga0210050, IMG submission 185463) | Groundwater microbial communities from aquifer - Crystal Geyser CG22_combo_CG10-13_8/21/14_all (SPAdes) (version 2) | ecosystem: Environmental > Aquatic > Deep subsurface > Groundwater ...
TTCGGAGCCTCCTTTTAATTATACTTTTAATGGTGACGATTTATCAGAAGACCCAAATATTGAAATTAAAATTGATGATGGATATTGGGAAAAACGTGATGCTGCTGTTGTATTTCGTAGAATTGATAAACGTTATAATGATGTTCGTTATATTTATCATGGTAATGATGGAACAAACATGCCTTGGAATGATACAGCACAACTTGATATGCTAAAGCACGAAGTCCGTGAAGCTGTAATTCAAAAAATATTTGACGTTGCACGTAAGTTCTCTATTATTCGTTTTGATGCTGCAATGACTCTTGCTAAAAAACATTTTTCTCGCTTATGGTATCCGCAACCTGGAATGGGTGGCGATATTCCTTCTCGTGCCGATCATTCAATGTCACGTGAGGAGTTCGATTCGTTTTTCCCAGTAGAATTTTGGCGCGAAGTTGTTGATAGGATTAATCATGATATGCCTCAAACACTTCTGCTTGCTGAAGCATTTTGGTTAATGGAGGGATATTTTGTAAGAACTCTTGGAATGCACCGTGTTTATAACTCGGCATTTATGCACATGATGATGAAAGAAGAGAATGCAAAATACCGCGAATTGATATACAATACTCTTGAATTTGAACCAGAAATATTGAAAAGATATGTCAATTTTATGAGTAATCCAGATGAAGAAACTGCTATTCAGCAGTTTGGAACTGATGATAAATACTTTGGTGTATTAACTTTGATGATTACTTTACCAGGTCTTCCAATGTTTGCCCACGGACAAATTGAAGGTTTTACTGAAAAGTATGGAATGGAATACAAGCGCGCTTATTATGATGAAAAACCAAAAGATTGGCTTGTTGATAGACACGAAAGAGAGGTTTTTCCAATATTGCGTAAACGACATTTATTTTCAGAAGTTGAAAATTTTTGGTTTTATGATTTTTATGACTTAAATGGAAATCTTAATGACAATGTTTTTGTTTATTCCAACAAAGCGGGTAGTGAAAAATCGTTAGTTTTATATAATAATAAATATGATAAAGTTTATGGAAATTTTCAGAAATCAACACCAAAACTAATTAAAATAGACGATAACAATAAATATTTAAAAGAACTTAATATCAATGAAGCCCTTGAAATAAATGGGAATAGTGATTATTTCTATATTTTTAAGGATTTATCAGCTAATTTGGAATATCTTTATAAAGGCTCAGATTTATGGCAAAATGGTTTTTATTTTGAATTAAATGGTTTTGAAAGACGTGTTTTTACCAACATCCGAGAAGTAGTAGATACAAACGGTAAAATTTACGATTTGTATATAGAATTAAATGGAAAGGGAGTTTATTCTATTTTGGAAGTTTTGGATGACAAAAAACTTGCCCCAGTTTATAACACATTTTCAAAATTATTTGAAGAAGAAGAAATCGTCAATTTTATTGATAAATTAATTTTGAAACCTTCTAAAAAGGATAATTTAAAAACTGAGTTTAATTCAGTACTTCAAAAAATTGAGTATTATGCAGATGCAATATCATTGCATACTGGATTGAAAATATTGTTCACTGAAATTGAAAAGAACATTTTAGCAAAATTTGAAATTGTAAGAGAATTAAACCTTTTAATCAAATCAGAGGTTTCTGAGGAGAAAAAACGCAATGTAAATCTTTCAAAATATTTTATACTTAGCACTCATTCGGATTATTTAGAGAATTCCAAAATATTTTTTGCGTGGATAATTCAAAATGAAATTGAATCTCAAATTGTGAACAAAAATGAAGCTAAGCAATTAACAAATAAAATATTAAACAAGGTTTTTACAAATTCCATTTATAGAACAGGCAAAGGTTACGAAGAAGTTGTTAAAACAATTTCGCTTTTGGAAGTTTTATTGGAAGATTTTACTACCATTTCAACTGGCTTAAATTACGCAAAAGTTGATGTAAAAAAGAAAAAAGACATAATTGATTATTTGCTTTCTTCCAAAAAGGAATTTGTTAGAAAATTATTTGAAGACAATTATGTGCATAGATATTTAGAAGTGAATATTTATAAAGATACTCGTTATTATAATAAAGAAAGATTTGAGGAATTTGCTAAATGGATAATTAATATTTTTATGATTAATAGATTAACAAAAGATAAAAGCACTAACGAAAGGGAATTGCTTTCATTTTATTGCTATATGTATGAGTACCTAATAGAATCTTCTGTGGAATCTGGTTTTCAACTCGATGTTTTAGAAGAAATTATTATTCATAAAAATATGAACAAATAGTGTTTTATAATTTTGAGTGTATTGAAAGAAATCCTCTCAATTTGAGAGGATTTCTTGTATTAATTAACATTACTTTTATTTGGAAGCGAAAAATTAAATTTGCTTCCTTTTCCAATTTCGCTTTCAATCCAAATATTTCCACCATGTTTTTCGATAAGCTCTTTACATAGAATTAATCCAAGTCCAGTGCCAATTTCGTTGTTTGTTCCAAGTGTTGTTTTGTGAGTTTCAATTCTAAATAATTTAGAAATATTATCTTGGCTCATACCAATTCCTGTATCAGAAATAGAAATGATAACTTCAGAATTCATCGTTTTAGCATCAATTTCAATTTTGCCACCAGATTCTGTAAACTTTATTGCATTTGAAACTAAATTACGGATTACTGTGCTAATTGCTTTCGAATCAGCAAAAACAGGAGTATTTTCGGTAACATTGCTTTTTAATTCAATATTTTTATTAGTTGCAGTTGTAGTCAAAATTTCAATAATTTTAGTTATATTTTTATGAATATCAATATTTTCAAAATAATATTCCATTCTTCCAGTTTGAGTTTGTGCCCATTTTAATAAACCGTCTAAAAGTTCATAAACATTTGAAGTTGAATTTTTGATTATTTTGATTAATTCTTTAATCTCATCTTGACGTAAATCGTCAAAATCCTCATCCAACATTTCGCAGATTCCTAAAATTCCATTAAAAGGACCTTTTAAATCGTGAGAAATTATTGAAAAAAATGTATCTTTATTTGCATTTAACTCCAATAAATCTTTTTCTGATTTAATCAATTTCTTATTTAACTTTTTAAAAGAGATTCTACTACGAGATATTAAAACCAAAATTATTAGAGCGAAAATACCGCAAACAATAAGTACACCTCCAATGTATTTTTGATCCATAATTGTCAATTTTTGGATTTCATTATTTTTACGAAGTATCAAATTTTCTTGAGTTTGTTGCTCTGTATGATTTTTAATCTGCAGACTAATAAATTTTTGAATTTTCTCTTTGTTAAACGTGCTATCTTTTAATGCTGAAGCACTTTTGAAATATTCAAACGCTTTAGAAATATTACCTTTCCTCTCTTCAATTTTGGAAAGCATAAATTTGTTATCCCTAATTAACGCAATATAACCATTTTGAAGCGATCTTTCATAGCTTAGATTTATGTATTGACTTGCCGAATCAATTTTATTTATTTCAAAATAATTTTGTCCTAGATGGTATTCTGAAGTAGCTATTCTGTTATCATTATTTATTCTTTTTGCCTCATTCAAGGCTTTTGTGAAATATAAAAGGGCATTTTTATAGTCCTTCATTTTGTTATAAACATCACCAATTTGGGTGAAAAAGAATGATAATGAGCGGCTCTCTTCCTCTTTTTTCAATATTGCTTCATACCCAAGTTGATAGTATTGTAATGCTTTTTCATAATATTTTTTGAAGGAATAACATTTGCCAAAATTTGAATACGAATAAGAAATTGCACCAAAATCATTTATTTTTAAAGAAATATCCAATGCTTCGGAATGCCATTTTAGAGCTTCATCATAGAGTTCCCAATCCTGATAAATTATTCCAATATTATTTAAAACAAGAGCAACACCTTTAAAATCTTTAATTTTCTTCCTAATTTTTAATCCTTTATGATAATTTTCAAGCGCTTCATTGCTATTTCCTAAACCCCAATAAGCCGAAGCTAAATTATTATAAACTCGTCCTAACCAAATACTATCTTGAAATTCAGTAAATAGAGTTAAGGCTTGTTTGTAATAATCGATTGTTTCTATATAACTTCCATTTTGCCAATGATAAATGCCAATATTATTAAATATCACAGCTCTTTTTTGTTTATCATGTTCAAATTTTAACGATTGAATAAGATAATCTATCGCCAAATCCTTGTCTGTTTTGTTAGCGATATTGGAAAGTTGTTTCAGAATTTTTACGTTATTTGAATCTATTTTTGATTCGCTTAAAGCAAGTTTTAGGCTATCAATTTTGCTGTTTTGGGAAATAATATTAAAATTTAAGCTAAAAACAATAAATAAAAGTGTTGCTAAAAACATATTCTTATTAAGAAAATCCAATTTATTTTTCATATGTATTGTAGGTTAATATCGGAAATAATTATTTATAAATAACAGATGAATAAAAATTTATTTGTTTAAATATTATAAAATTAAAATTTATAATCAAGTCTCGAAATAATTAAATTTTTGTTGAATAAGATAAATGAAATATGATCATATTACTGTTATTAAATTGTTAAAAGTCGAAATTGAGAGAATCAAAGAATTACTTTTAATTAATATAAAATGTATATTTAAAATAAAAATAATAGTTTGATTTAACTTAAGTTATCGTTTTGAGTTAAAAAAAACTATTCTTAAACAAGAATGTTAAATACTCAATAAATCGTTTTAACAATCTCAATTAAAAATAGATATAAGGAATATATAGATGGAAATCTCTGAGAGCAAAAAAGCTCCGCAATTTATATTGCCAGATAGTGATGGAAATATGATTTCGTTAAAGGACTTTTTAGGACAAAAAGTTATTTTGTACTTTTATCCTAAAGACAATACTTCTGGTTGCACAGCCGAAGCTTGCGATTTTAACAGCTCGCTTAAAGCATTTGATAAAATTAAGACAAAAGTAATTGGAGTGAGTAAAGATTCACCCAAATCGCACATAAAATTTAGAGATAAATATGATTTGAAATTTACATTATTAAGTGACGAATCAACCGAAATAATTCAAAAATATGGTATTTGGAAAGAAAAGAGTATGTATGGGAAAAAATATATCGGAGTTGAGCGAACAACTTTTATAATAGATGAAAAGGGAAAAATTGAGAAGATTTTTCCAAAAGTTAAAGTTACTGGTCATGTTGAGGAAATTTTGGCTTATTTATCGAAAAAATGAGAGGTAAAAATGTTATATGTAACACGTAGAGAAGTTTTTAGTGCGTCTCACAGATTAACAAATCCTGATTTAACCGATAATGAAAATGTTGATATTTACGATAAATGTAATAATCCTTATGGACACGGACATAATTACACTTTGGAAATAGTTGTTGCTGGTGATATTAATCCAAAAACTGGATATGTAATTGACTTAAAAAAGTTAAAAAAAATTATAAAAACTAAAATTATCTCTAAAGTTGACCACAGGCATTTTAATTATGAAGTCGATTTTATGCAAGGAATAATTCCAACAACTGAAAATATTGCTGTTGGAATTTGGAATGAATTAGTAAACGAAATTAAAGAAGGCAGGTTGTATTCGGTTAAATTATTGGAAACTGAAAACAACTACATTGAATATAAAGGAGGTTGAGCTTTGAATTTAGAAAATGTATCCGAAAAAGTAAAGGACATTTTAACCGAAATAGGTGAAGATCCTGAAAGAGAGGGTTTATTAAGAACTCCAGAAAGAGTTGCAAAAGCATACAAATTTTTAACAAAAGGTTACCATCAAAATGTGGATGAAATTTTTAATAGAGCCATTTTTGAAGAAAAATATGATGAAATGGTGATTGTTAAAGATATAGATTTTTACAGTATGTGCGAGCATCATATGTTACCATTTTACGGTAAGGTGCATGTGGCTTATATTCCTAACGGCAAAATAGTTGGATTAAGCAAAATTCCAAGAATAGTTGAAATGTTTGCCCGCAGATTGCAAGTTCAAGAGCGATTAACTCAACAAATAGCAGATATTTTGGATGAAAAATTGCATCCAAAAGGGGTTGCCGTTGTTATTGAAGGTTTTCACATGTGTATGATGATGCGCGGAATTGAGAAGCAAAATTCAACAACAACAACAAGCGCTGTTCACGGTGCATTCCGTGCAGAAAAAACTAGATTAGAATTTCTAAATTTAATTTCGAGAAATAGATTATAATGAAGAAACAACAAAAAAATGTATGGATTACTGGTGCTAATTCTGGAATTGGAAAATCTATTACTCATCAATTTGCACAAAATGATGTATTCTGTCTTGCAACTGCAAGAAGGGAAGATGCACTTTTTAGAATGAAAAATGAAAATGATGCCATTTCAAAAAATATTGAACTTTTGCTGCTTGACATTTCAAAGACTGATGAAATCTTTGAAATAACCAACAAAATGATTAATAAATATGATGTTGATTGCTTAATTAATAATGCTGGAATTTCAACATTTACACCAGCCGAAATAGATACAATAGAAACAGTTAAATCAATCATTAATATTAATTTAATAGGAGCAATTGCATTAATCAAAAGCTTAATTCCACATTTTAAAAAACGTGGTGGTGGAACAATTATTAATATACTTTCGGTTGCAGCTACAAAAGTTTTAACTAATAGCAGCATTTATTCTACTTCAAAAGCTGGGCTATTAGCTTACACAAATGTTCTAAGAGAAGAAGTTAGAAAGTACAATATTAAAGTAATAAATATTTTACCTGGCGCTACAAAAACTCCAATATGGTCTTCTGAGATGCTAAATAAATACGCAGCTAAAATGATGTCTCCAGAAGATTTGGCTTCTTTTATTTATAGTATTTACAGTTTGGATTCTACTCTGGTACCTGAAGAAATTACGATAAGACCTATTGGTGGTGATTTGTAAATTATCATTTTGTATGGTTGATTATTTCAAAATAATCAACCATACATTTTATTTAATTATATTCTTTATTTCTGAAACTATTGCATTCGTTACCTTTAAAACCGCGTTTCCCTTGATGATTAAATTTCCCATCTTTCTCACCAAACATTGCATAAATTTTTGTCCATTTAGACTTTTGTGTATCGTCAAGCATGTTGTAAATATCTAACCATAATGCAATCTTGGATTGTTTGATTTTTGCTTTTAGGTCACTGTTTGTGCTGGTTAGTTTTAGTAATTCTTTTGAATCTATTTTGTTATCGACCATCATCTTACGGATAGCTAATCTGTTTTTTTGAATTTCGTTTTGTGCGTCTAATTCAAGATTTTCATTTTTAAATCGTAAATCACTAATTTTTAGAACTTGTTCTTCAGTCAAGTTTAAATTGGCTTTCATTCTTTCATTTGGAGCTTGCATACAATTACCACATCCCATTTTGTGCTTTAAGTTAAACATTTTATCACCCTGCCCATTTTTAGGTTGAGCGTTCAGAGAAGTTCCTACGATTAATAATGCCATCACTAATAAAAAAAATACTCGTTTCATTTTGTTACTCCTTTTGGTTAATTACAGTTTCTGACACTTTGACATTTAAATGCCAAATATGGTTTAAATAATTCAAAAAAAATGTTATAATTTCTAAAATTTCTCAAAAATTGATTTTGTTTAACCTGGATAATGCAATAGGATTAAAATAAACAATTTTAGAAAAAGAACAATCAATATAGAAGCGAACTTGCCCCGACATACTCGGTCTTAGCGTTTGTACCCAAAAGGTTAAGTGAACAATGGCATAAACGCTTAGAGCGAGTTAGTCGAATATGTATTAGTGCTTTTCTAATGCATGTTTCGGGTTTAATTGGTCTTATTTTTTCAATAAAATGAAAAGTGTTAAGATTATTAAAGAAAATATTGATAAAAATTCATAGATTATTTAGAAATATATTTGTTCAAACGATTAAACCATTAATCAGTTATATTTGTCAAAAGCAATAGTTAAATTGAATTATGGATTTTGTGGAAGATAAAGATTTAGTAAAAGAATTTCTAAATGGAAATGAAATTGCATTCAGAACAATTGTTGATAGATATTCCAAAAAAATTTATTGGCATGCACGTGGAATGTTGAATAATCATTTTGACGCTGATGAAGTAACTCAAGAAGTAATTATTGTTCTTTATAAAAAATTGCACACTTTTAATTTTAATTCAGCTTTATATACGTGGATATACAGAATAACTTCCACACGGACATTGAATTTTATTAGAAAGAAAAAGATTAAGGAATTGTTTTCAATTTTTGATGAAAAATATGATAATTTAAAATCAGAAAGTGATATTCTAAATAACTTTGAACATAAAGATGAAATTGAAAGAATTGAGAAAGCATTGCAAAAATTACCAATAAAACAGCGAGAAGTATTTATAATGAAAAGTTTTGAGGAAATGAGTTATAAAGAAATATCAGAAATCACTGGGAAAAGCGTTGGTGGATTAAAAGCTAATTATTTTCACGCATTAAAGAAAATAACGGAGTTATTAAATGAAAAAGAATAATAAATTTGAAGAGATTGAGCTTTTGGAACAAAGGTTATCTCAGAAATTAGAGGTTTATAAAAGCTATAAAAACTCGCAAAATAATAACACATATTTTGATAGTATTAGTTCAATTGCATTGTCTAAAATAGATAAAAAGAACAAACCATTTTTCCAATTTAATCCATCAGTAGCATACGCAATGGTATTTATTATTAGTTTTATAGTTTCTTATCAATTATTCAATTTTAACGAAAGCTTTACTTTTTTTAATTCAAATTTCTATTTTTCGGAAACTACTATTTGGATTGAAGAGGAGGAATATTTATCAAGTGTGTTGGATGAAGAAATTGATTTGGATTATGTTAATTACATACAAAACGAAATAGAATATTCAAGTAGTCGTTTTATCATTAATGATATTAACCAATTATCGGATAGAGAATTAGATGAAGTTTATGAAAATATTAAAAATAAAAAAATATTTTAGGAGTATGTTATGAAACGAGCAAGTGAAAACATTTACACACAAGAAAATGATTATGGTTGCAAGTCCCATCTGATAAAAGCAAATAATTATGAACAGATGAAAACAAAAATAATCAATATATTTTCGTTGAAGTTAGTAGTAATAGCATCTATCTCAATTCTATTCTTATTTAATTCTTTTACGCTGGCTCAAAATGATGATAGAGAAAATAAATGGAGCAGAAAACATGGAAAAATTGAACAATTGGAGAAAATTAAAATAATTGAATTGCTTGATTTAGATGAACAAACAACATTAACATTTTTTTCAAGAAGAGATGAACATCACGATCAACAAAGAAGCTTGATGGATAAAAGAGATTTGCTTTATGATGAACTATATAAAACTTTTAATTCCAAAGATGAAGTTGATTATCATAGTAAAATTAGTGAAATATTTGCTGTTGAAAGAGAGATGCTGAAGCACAGGGAAAATTTTTTCAGTTCCTTAAGCGATATTTTAACAGAAAAACAAATTGCAGAACTAATTGTTTTTGAAGTAAATTTTAGAACAGAAATGCGCCATCAATTCATTAAACAAACTGAAAAAAGAAAATTTAGAAATTAATTAAATAAGCAATTAATAATGTTAATACAATTTATTTTAAACATTTTGTATTGTGAGGGTAAGTAATATTAAGATTTAATTTTTTTTGTACGTTGCAAAATTAAATCTAAAACAATATAAATTTGAATGTTACTAAACTATTAATTATGAAAATATTTATAGCATTTAAAAAAAACATTTTCTAACTTGCAATCCCATTTTTAATGGAGTAGTTAGACAAATTTCTTTAATAAAAACGATTTAATATCTTTTATGAAATTTAATTTACTTGTAATAATCATATCAATATTTCTATTGTCATTCACTCCACAGGATGATTTAAAAAGCTCAAAACTTACTAAAATTGGAAAAGACGATAACTCCCATTATACAAATGTTGGAAATATTGGAATTACAGTTACAAATTTTGGTACAGTTGGGCATGGATTTGGTCTTTGGCCACAGCAGCCAAATTGTGAATATCCACTTGGTAGCGGCATTGAACATCTTTTTGATGGAGGACTTTGGATTGGCGGTTATTTAAGTAACGATGAAAATGGATCTGGACGTGTTGGACCATTTGTTACAACAGGCGCTGTTGATGCTTCTTCAGTTAGTAACCGTGGTGGTGGTTTTGAATATACAAATGCAGTTTCTTCTACCGTTGTTGAAAGATCATCATTAATTGATTCAAAGTTTTTTTCTCCTACAGCTATTTCGCACCAAGATTTTAACATAAATTTTACGGATACCAACAGAACTCTAAATAATGGTGAAGTAATTGTTGACCACGTTCCACTTGGTATTGTTGTTAATCAAAAATGCTACTCATGGAATTATCCTTTTGCAGATTTCTTTGTGATATTTAATTATTGGATTAAAAATACTTCCCAAAAACATATCGATTCAATTTACGTTGGTTTATGGAATGATACTGTAGTTCGTAATACTAATATTACTTCTCCACGCACAGGAGCCCCATTTTTTAACAAAGGTGGAAACGGATATAATGATTCTTTAAAAATTGCTTATGAATTTGATGCTACTGGAGATGTTGGGTTTTCTGATTCGTATATTGGAATTCAATTTCTTGGGTCTTCCACTTTACAAGATAAAGCTCAATTTGTAACATGGCAATTTAGAAACACAACAGACGCAAAATATTTTGCTCCTCAGAATGATGTTCAGCGTTATAAAAAAATGAGTGGTTATTTTTCAGAAGGTATTGTATTTAATGATGCAATTGCTGCTGATATTAAAAATGCAAGTAATAGATCTGTTTTAATTACGGCAGGTCCATATACATCATTAGCTCCAGGCGATTCAATAAATATTGTGTTTGCTTATGTTGCAGCAAAAAAGGCTGGTTTTGATGACCCTGCTCTTGATACAGAAGTTCAAAAATCCAATTTATATAACAATGCTGGTTGGGCAATTAGAGCATATAATGGCGAAGACAGAAATGGAAATAATATTTTAGATGATGGCGAGGATTTAGATAGTGATGGAAAAATTACTCGTTACATTTTGCCAGCTCCACCACTTTCGCCAAGTATTCGTGTTGTTCCAGAAAATGAAAAAGTAACTGTTTATTGGGATAAAAGAGCTGAAAAATCAATTGACCCAATAAGTGGAAATAAAGATTTTGAAGGTTACAGAATTTATAGAACTAATGTTGGTTTCGATTTAACTTCATCGCAAGATATTATGAAATCGTTAACATTAGCTGCTGAGTTTGATAGCACAGGAAATGATATTGGTTATAATACTGGTTTTGATTTTATTGAATTGAACGAGCCAAAAATATTTCCAGAAGATTCAACAGAATATTGGTACAAATTTGAATTTGAAAATTTGTTAAATGGTTGGCAGTATTTATATTCTGTAACAGCATTTGATGAAGGAGATGCTGCAAATAATCTTGGCTCATTAGAATCAAGTTCACTCGCTGGTATTAACAGAGTATTACCTGGAACTCCACCAACAAGCAAAGAAGATGTTAAAGTTGGCGTTTATCCAAATCCATACTATGGCAGTGCAATTTGGGATGGTGGTTTTGAAAGATTAAGAAAAATCTATTTTTTCAATTTGCCTGCTGAATGTGAAATTACAATTTATACTCTTTCTGGTGATATTGTAAAAAGAATTTATCACAATAGTGAAAGTAATGGTTCAAATTTGCGTTGGTTTGAGACTTATGCTTCTGATGAAAAACAAAAAATGTCAGGTGGTGAGGAAGCATGGGATTTAATTAGTGATCACGACCAAGCAATTGCAACAGGTTTATATCTTTTTAGTGTAAAAGATATTAGTAACGAAAATATTAAAGTTGGAAAATTTTTAGTTATTAAGTAGATGAGGAAAAAATGAAAAAATTATATTTATTAATCTTACTGGGATTTTTTGCAAGTAATTTATTTGCTCAAAGCTATCCAGAGGTATCAATTAGAGATATTCAATATCAAACTAACGAAGCCCTTTTAACTGCTGGTGCTGCTCATTCAGAACCAAAACCTGCTCTTGCTGTTTCTGGTGATACTGTTATTGTTACTGGTGTTGTTATGTGTGCACCTTATGAAGGTGCAAATCCAGATAGTACACGAACATTGCATTCTGGTGCTGCGGCTGTTTTTTTACAAGACCCAAATGATAGAGAATGGTCTGGTATTTTGGTTCGAGACCCTGAAGCTTCAGGCTCATTTGCAATTTTGGATACAGGACTTATAGTAAAATTTAAAACTACAGTCACTGAATACTATACAACAACTCAACTTACTGCAGTTGATTTCCAAGCTTCTGATATTATTGGAATGCAAGCGCGTCCAAAACCTGTAATTTTAACTTTAGATTCTTTAGTTGAAAAGGGAAGTAGTAACCCAAATTATCTTGCTGAAAAATGGGAAAACGTTTATGTTGAGTTTCAAAATGTGACTGCTACTGATCCTGCAATTATCGGTTATAATACTTATAAAATATTTGATGAAAATAATTCTGCTATAATTGTTGGAAATAATTCTGATTATTATAGAAGAACACCAGCACCATTACCAGGAACGAAGCTTTTAAAAATTCGTGGATATATTGAAACAAGAACAAATATTACTGGTGGTTGGTTTATGATTAACCCAGTATATGAAGATGATGTGGTTTATGGTGAAGTATTTCCTCCAAACATATCTGATGTTGTTAGAGATTTAGCGGAAGTAAAATATGGCGATAATGTAAAAGTAAGTGCAACACTTACAGATAGAGATGGAACAATTGGTTCTGCACAAGTTATTTATTCAATTGATGAAGTTCGCCAAACACCAGTTTCAATGAGTGTTGATAATGATTCAGTTTGGAGTGCTACAATCCCAGCATTAAATGATTCAGCTTTTGTATCATATTTTGTTAAAGCTTATGATAACGAAGGAAATGTTTCATATTCACCAACTGATACAGTTAATGGTAAATATTTTTATTTCGTTTTAGATAGACCATTAACAATTAAAGATGTTCAATATTCGCCTTATGGAAGTGGTTATAGTGGTTATCATAATTACACAGTAACTGTTGAAGGTGTTGTTACTTCAAGTGTTACAGATATTCCTGGAGATGGAAGTACTGGTGCACAAGTTTATATTCAAAATGGTATTGGTGCTTGGAGTGGAATTCAAATATTTGGAACCCAAACAGAAACATTAGTTAGAAATGACAAAGTATCTGTTACAGGTATTGTAAATGAAACTTTTGGTGTAACACGTATTGGTAATTTAGATCAAGGCGTTCAAGTTGCTGTTTTAGGAAATGATGGAGTTGGTCCAGAACCTACTGCAGTTGAGACAGCAATTGTCGGTGCTTCTCGTGGTGGTGTTTTACCAGCAGAATCTTATGAAGGTGTTTTAATTAAATATTCAAATGTAAGTGTTATTGATGAAAATGCTGATGGCGGTGTTGGTCCTAATGCTTCTGGTTCAAATAGTAACTTTGGTGAAATGTTGGTTGCAGATGGAACAGGTGTTGGAACAAGAGTTGAATTACAAGATGGTGGGAATAATTACCACAATTTCTGGGATGCTACACTTGAAAATGAACCAGTTAGAGTTTTAGAAGCAGCTAAATTTGATGAACTTGTTGGTGTTCTTTACTTCTCATTCAGTAATTTTAAATTAATTCCAAGAACGGATGATGATTTTGTTGGATATACAGATGTTGAAGAAAATATTGAAATACCAGAAGTATTTTCATTATCACAAAATTATCCAAATCCATTTAATCCAACAACTGTAATTAGTTACTCCATTCCACAAGTTACAAATGTTAAATTAAAAGTATTTGATATGCTTGGCCGTGAAATTGCAACCATTGTTAATAAAGAACAAAATGCTGGTGTTTACAATGTTCAATTTAACGCAGCAAATTTATCAAGTGGTGTATATTTTTACAGAATTGAAGCTGGTAGCTTTGTTGCTTCAAAAAAATTATTATTATTAAAATAAGTTAGACTTGAAACACACCCCTAACCCCTCTCAAGAGGGGAATGTGTTTACCGTTCCAAAGTTGCGGGAAGTAATTGTTTCCCCTCTTGGAAGGGGATTAATGGGGTGGGTTCTTGAAATATGAGAAAAATAAATATTATTAAATGAAAAAACTTAAAACAAATATTTCAATCATTCTAATTCTCATTATAACAGTTTTTGCATGTACCGAACTTAGTAATGAACCTAAGAATGATAATAAAGCTCCGGAAACAGGTTTGTTTTTATTTCCTAATAACCCTGATTCAGTTAATCAGCAAAAAAGCAGATTACAAGTCCACTGGTGGGGAGAAGATCCTGACGGAATTGTATTAGGTTATTATTTCCGCTGGGTTGGAATTGATACTAAATGGAATTTTACAACTTCCACCGATAGTGTCTTTTCACTTCCAATTGGTTCGGCTGATACAACTTACATGCTTGAAATTATTGCATGCGATGTTCAAGGAAATGGTAAATACGATAATTCAGTTCTTTGGAATAATACTGATATAGGTGCAGAACCTTTTACTGATAAAAATGGAAATAATTCTTGGGATGTTGGCGAAAATTACTTTGATATTGGAATGATTGATCAAACTCCTGCACAATTAAAATTCCCAATTAAGAATTCACCCCCAATTGTTGAGTGGAATAAAGAAAGTGTTATTCCAGAAGCAACATTCCCAGTAATTACAGTTGGTTGGGATGCAACCGATTTAGATGGCGATGAATCAATAGTTAGCATTGATTTAGCAATTAATGATATTGACTTGGCAGTAAATCTACCAGGAAATACAAGATTAGTGACATTACGTATTAAGGATGTAAATGCTTTAGAACCCGAATTAGAAATATTGATTAATGGATCTGAAGATAAAATATTTGAAAAGACTATTACAGGAATTAAATTGGATGACTTTAATAGATTGTATGTTAGAGCAACTGATATTTCTGGTTCAACATCCGAAATTATTCCATTGCCAGATACAAGTAGAACTTGGTTTATTAAAAAACCAAAAGGCAATTTTCTTGTTGTTGATGATTATTCAAGTGGAACAGATGCAATTTCTTTTTATAGTAATTTGTTTTCAACAATTGATAATGGAAGAATTGCAACTAAATATGATGTAATGGATATTGAAGCAACTTCGCTTCCATTTCCAAATATTACATTTCTTGAAACAATAAAATTATTTAAATATATTTATTGGTATTCTGATTCTTCTCCATCTTTGGAATTAACAAGTTCTATCACTCAAAAATACGTTGTCTCTGGTGGAAAAATTGCTTATTCAATGACTTTACAAGAGCCATCAACAGCATATACTTTTGATTTAGCAACAATTCAAAGCTTTCTTCCTATTGAAGGCTTTGGAGAAGTAAAGGCATTAAATTTTATGTTTCCAGGCGCTAATGCAACCCCAGTTTCTGACTCACTTGTTAATTTTAGCGATTATCCCCAATTACGAACAGCTACTACTATAAGCTATGTAAGGACTTATCTTCCAAGTCAATTAAGTGCACAAGGAATTCACAATTTATCAAGTCCGCAAATAAATGGCAAAATATCATTAATTACTAATGATAAAAAAATATTTTTTATAGGTTTACCACTTCATCAATCTAATGCAATTGAAGGTTCAGTTAAAGCATTAATAGAAAAAGTTTTCATTGACGAATTTGGAATGTAGTGTGAACCGAGCATATCAAAATATTGAAATTAAAATGGATTATTATAAATGCGAGCACCATCTGACAAAAATGTATAATTATAAACTGATGAAAAAATTACTCATTTATATATTGCTTTTTACTTCTACAATTATGTTTTCACAAAGTGGAAAATTGCAGGGAATTGTTAAAGATAAAACCAATTCCGATACTCCACTTCCTGGTGTAAATTTATTACTTGAAGGAACATATTACGGAGCAGCAACTGATTTTGACGGAAATTATGTTATGGATAACATATCTCCAGGTACTTATACCGTTGCTGTTTCTTTCATTGGGTATAAAGCAATGAAGTTTACAGGAATTGTTATTAAAAGCAATAGTACTACAGTTCTTAATGTTGGGTTAGAAGAAACATCCTTAACAATTGGGCAAGATGTTATTATTGTTGGCGAAAAGCCTATGCTTGATGTTGAGGATACGCAAAGTAAATCCTCAATTTCGCGTGAAGATATTGAAAATGCAGTTATCGAAAATATTCAAGATGTTGTAACTCAGCAAGCTGGAGTTGTTAAATCTGATAATGCAATTCATATTCGTGGTGGTAGAGCTTACGAAAATGCTTTTTTACTCGATGGTGTTTCAGTTCAAGATCCACTTGCAGGAACTGGATTTGGACTTGAAATGAGTGCAAATGCAATTGAAGAAGTTGAAGTGATTACTGGTGGATTTAACGCAGAATATGGACAAGCAACTTCAGGAATTGTTAATGTTAAAACTCGTGAAGGACGAGAAAATTATTCTGGTTCTGTTTCATATAAAAGAGATGATTTTGGTAATGGAAAAACATCAAATCATGTTTTTAATGTTGAAATTTTGGAAGCAAGTTTATCTGGTCCAGAACCTATTACTCATTATTTTCTTCCAGCACTTGGAATAGAAATACCTGGAAAAATTACATTTTTTGGCTCATTTTATATGGGATTAACAGATGGAATAACTCAAGGATATTATAAACCAGTTCCAAAACAATTATATTCATCAACATTTGGTGGAACAACTTTTGCACCCAAAGCTTCAAATACTTGGTTTTGGATGGGAAAACTTACTTATAATATTACCTCAACTCAAAAATTATCTTATTCATACAACCAATCAGTGAACATAAACCAAAATTCGCAATCTTTGCAATCAAATTTGGAATATGTTGAACCAAGTCCTGGCTATCAATATGTTTTCCAAAACATACTTGATAGTGCAAATACTTTTACACATCAAAATAGTTTCCATAATATTAGTTGGACTCATACTCTTAATCAAAACACATTTTATGAATTGAAGATAAATAAATTTTTCTCCAATTTACGTGCCGATGCAAATGGAAAATATTACAACGATTATACTGAACAAAAAGATATTGTAACATTCCCAATAGAATATTATAATTTAGAGAATGATACAATTGGAGTAATTCCTGGTGACGGTTTTTGGGATGTTGGAAATCCAACAACTTGGCGTGACCATTATATTGACGAAATTTCATTCAAAGGTGATTTAACAAGCTTTTTTGATGAAAAGAATAAGTTTAAAGCTGGTTTTTATATGGCTTTTCAAGAAATGCAAGTTGTTGATATTTATAAACCATGGATTGGTGAACTTGGCTTGAATAATGATATTTATAAAGTATTTCCAGCCGTTGGTTCTATTTATGCACAGGATAATATTAATTTTAGTGGAATGATCCTAAATTTTGGACTTAGAGTAGATTATTGGTTCCCTGGAAAATTTGTTGATGATGCAGTTGCAAATCCGGATGTTGTTACAATTCCAGACCAAATTCGCGAGGATTATTACACAGATTCGTATAAGTGGCTTAATGGTCAAAGATTTAAAATGAGAATGTCTCCGCGATTGGGTATTTCGCATCCAGTTTCTGATTTCCAAACATTATTTTTCTCTTATGGGCATTTTAGTAAATGGCCTCGTCCAGAATATATTTATGCAAAAATGTCGCCTTCAAATGCGCAATCTTCATTTCAACGTTTCGGAAATCCAAATCTTAATCCAGAAACTACCGTTGCTTATGAATTAGGTATAAAAACCCAATTTTCAACAGATGACGTTTTAACAGTTACTGCTTATTACAAAGATATTTTTGATTATGTATCTACAAGAACTGCTCAAATTCAATCGGCTCGTTTTACTAGTCAATCATTTATCACATATGCAAATCTGGATTATGCACGTTCACGTGGCGTTGAATTGGAATACAAAAAGAGAATTGGCAAATGGTTTACAGGATTGTTTTCATTTTCTTATGCCACAATTACTGGAAAATCATCATCTGCCGATGAAGGTGTTCTTATTTTACGTGGTGATTTGAACGAATCAATTAAAGAAACTTATATGGGTTGGGATAGACCAATCACTACTTTTGCTTCACTTAATTTCTACGTTCAAAAAGGAGAACCGTTGTTTGGTTTTGCTCCTGGAATTTTAGATGATTACAATTTTTACATAAGATTTTTCTATGAATCTGGCAAAAGATATACTCAATATATTTCTACTGGTCAGTATGATACTGATGGTCGTCCAGAATATGTATCCGATATTGAAAATAGAAGTGCTTCAATAGGTGAAGATTGGTTTTATATTGATTTAAATTTTGAGAAATCTATAGATATTGGTAAAACCACTCTTACTTTTTTAATTGAAGTGAATAATATACTAGATTGGCAAAATTCGGCTATTATAAATCCAGTTACTGGAAGGGCTTATGAGTATGGTGACCCAACTCCTTCAACGTGGAATGATCCAAAATATCCAGATTTGCAATCACCAATATCTGCTTATCCTTATAATCCAGCAAGATATTTAACAAGACGTAATGTAAAATTTGGTGTAGGTTTTAGATTTTAATTGTAATAAATAAGTAATAAATAACAATGACAGAAAAACAAATTAAATTTAAGGTAATGTCAGCTCTTATCGGGAATCTATAAATAGAATATGATTCCCGATAGAAACGTGCGAGAATGGCAATCGATAATTAAAATTAAAATGAATGAAAAATAAAACAATAATATTACTACTTATACTATTATTTACCGTAAAAAGTAATGCACAATTTTTCCCAACACTTGGCGGACAGCGTGCCGGAATATCTACTCTTCAATTTCTTAAAATTGGTATTGGTGGTAGAGCCACTGCAATGGGAGATGCTTTTATTGCTGTAGCCGATGATGCATCTGCCCTTTACTGGAACCCTGCTGGATTAGTCTTTGCAAACCAAAATGAAGTAATGTTTTCACACAATAGTTGGGTGGCAGATATTAGTCAAGAATTTATTGGTGCTTTCTACAAATTCTCTGCAAGTGATGTTATTGGAATATCATTAAGTTCTTTACACATGGAGAATATGGAAGTTACTGATGAATTTAATCCTTCTGGTACTGGTCAGTTTTTTGCTTTTGGCGATATAGCTTTTTCTGTTTCGTATTCTCGTAAAATGACAGAACAATTTAGTGTTGGTGCTTCAATTCGTTATGTTGAAGAAACACTTGATAGGCTTAAAATGCGTGGAGTTCTAATCGATTTTGGAACTTTATATTGGACTGGATTAGGCACAACTCGTTTTGCAGTTTCAATTACTAATTTTGGGAATGAAATTTCTCCTGATGGCGAAGTTACTCTTTGGGGTGGAAGAACTAATTCAGATTGGCAAGCATTTTCACCGCCAACTATGTTTAGAATAGGTTTTGCACTTGAACCTTGGCAGACTGAGCAAAACAGAATTACAACATCAATTCAGCTAAATCATCCAAATGATAATAGTGAAAATATTTCTCTTGGTGGTGAATATTCTTATAATAATATTGTTCAATTACGCGCTGGGTATAAAATAAATGTAGATGAACAAGGTCTTACTGCAGGTGCTGGTGTCAAACTTCCACTTGGTATTGGTAATGTTTCAGTCGATTATGGTTTTGCTAGTTTTTCGCGGCTTGGTTCAACTCATAGATTTTCAATTGGTGTTGGAATTCCTGAGAGTATGTCAACTTATTCTGAAGACAAAAAATTATTTGAAACTGAATTTATTGACCTAGAAATTGAAAAGGAAAAATTATTATTACAAAAAGTTAATTTAGTATCTAGTTTGGATTCTCTGAATAAAATAAATGTTGATAAACAGATTGAAAAGGAACAAGAAGGCATTTTAACTTTATTAGACTGTAATAGGGAAGAGTTCCTACAATTTGGAAGAGAAATTGAAACAGTTAGAAACAATGCAATTGAGAAAGAATTGTCAAAAGATAGTGTTTCATATCAATTTGATTTATTGCAAAAAAATAAAATTAGTGCTCATCCAGAATATTTTTCACAAGTTAATATTGATATTAAATCCATTCTAGATAATTGGGTTGTAGATGTACCAATTAAATATTATAATGTAGTCAAGGGTGATAACTTATGGAAGATTGCATCTAAAAATGAAATTTATAATAATCCATTTTTGTGG
>Ga0210050_1002052_pt1 | contig 20225 bp, 27 predicted proteins | sample CryGey132114_all_FD_185463 | JGI IMG/M metagenome (GOLD analysis project Ga0210050, IMG submission 185463) | Groundwater microbial communities from aquifer - Crystal Geyser CG22_combo_CG10-13_8/21/14_all (SPAdes) (version 2) | ecosystem: Environmental > Aquatic > Deep subsurface > Groundwater ...
GAACCTTTTAAGACTTGATATCACTTTTTTCACCTCCTCAAGTCCTCGTATTCTACTAAAGATTGGATAAGCTTTTGCGTAGTGATCCATAGTTACGAAATGTCTAATATGTTTCGTAACTTATTCAGTTTTATATTTTTCTTCTCTATTTCCGAAAAGAAAAGCTGAAACTCTCGCCAAGCTTTGCTTCATGCTTTCAAATTTAATCCCGCTCAACGGGAAATTTCACCCCTTCCTTAATCCCCTCAACTTTGCTCGGAGTTAAGGAATTCTCCTGTATCATTCGTTTAAATTCTCATGCATTCGGCTTCGAAAAGGCGAATGATAAGCAGAAAAGATTCAAAGATCAAAAATTAAATATTAAATCTACAAATTAAATATCAAAAAAATAGATGATTAAGGTTTAAAAGAACAGATAAATATTGTATACTTTGATCACTAGCAACTGATAACTAGTTGCCGAAGGCTAGTGGCTGAAATTATGAAAATAATAGTTACACATATATCTCCGGACTTAGACGCAATCTGTGCAATCTGGATAATTAAAAAATTTTTACCCGATTGGAGAGATGCAAACTTAAAGTTTGTCCCTGCAGGGGAGAGATTAAATGGATTTATCAACACAAATCAAGTTATAGAAACAAATGGACGGGATGAAGTAATTCATGTTGACACAGGGCTTGGAACTCTAGATCACCATCAATCGGATTCCCCTAAAACATGTGCGGCAAGTTTAGCTTGTCAATATGTGGCAGGAAAATACGTTAGAGCAAATCCGGAAGCAGTGAGGCATGATAAATGGAAGTACAAAAAGGAAGCGATGGAAAGAATGGTAAAAGTAGTTACCGAAGTAGATCATTTTCAGGAAATTGCCTGGCAAGATCCGACAAATGACCATCATGATTTTGGACTTCTTAATATCCTAGACGGCCTAAAAATAGAGAAACCAAACGATGATAAATTTTATGTTAATTTTGGAATTCAGGCGTTTGATGCACTTTTACATGAATTCGAAAATAAAATCTGGGCGGAAGATGAGATTAAAAATAACGGAACTGTTTTTGAAACCAGATTTGGAAAAGGAATTGGGATTGGTACAATAAATGACGAGGTCGTAAAACTTGCCCAAAAAATGGGCTATTTGATTGTCGTTAGAAAAGATCCAAGAAAAGGTTATGTCAGGATTAAAACAAGACCAAATATCGAAGGAAATCAAAATCCGGTTGACTTAACTTCAACCTACGAAGAGTTAAAGCGATTGGATCCGCAAGCAAAATGGTTTTTGCATATTTCTAAAAAAATGCTTTTAAACGGATCAAGTAAATCCCCCGATGCAAGACCGACGAAATTAAGCCTGGAAGATATTATTGGTGTACTTGAAAAAATTTAACTTATGAAAGATTGTATTTTCTGTAAAATTAGAGAAGGTAAAATTTCCAAAATATTTATTTATCAAGATGAAGACGTAATGGTCTTTCCTGACATTAATCCGGTTAAGCCTGTTCATCTTTTAATTATCCCTAGGAAACACATTAAAGATTTTCTCGATTTAGACAATGCAAATCTGGAAAATAAGCTCAAAAATGTAATTAAAAAAATGATCAAAGAAAATAATTTGGAAAATAAAGGTTACAGAATTGGTCTAAATGGAGGCGGGGCACAAGCTATAAATCATTTGCATATTCATCTAATGGGACCAATGGGGAAAAAAGCTGCATTATAATTTTACAATATTTCTTTACTCTTCTTAAAGATTGAGGTAAAATATAGATCAGGTCTGTTCGCCTGTTCTTTTCTTTCGCCTTAGTCCGATGTCCATCGGACGGGCTCACAAAGCGAACATAGGCGGATTTAATCTCGCTAAGCGGGAAAAAGGAGGTGTTTTTATGGTATTAGTAAAAAAAGGACCGGGCGACAGTGATGACGCTCTGATTAGAAAATTTTCTAGAAAAGTTATTTCCGAAGGAATTTTACAGGAAGCAAAAAGACGACAATTTCATCTTAAGCCTTCTCTTGCAAAAAAACTAAAACAAGAAGAATCAAGAAGGGCGCGAAAGCTTTGGGCAACAGGTGGAAATAAATAAAATGAACATTAAAGTTCCAATTTTTGTAGAAAGTAGATATAAAGTAAGCCGAAAGAAAATAAAGCAAACGGTTATGGATTTGCTTAATAAGCAATCTATTATGGGATCAGTTGAGATTTCGGTGGCTATTATTGGTGACCGGAAAATGCGTGAGCTTAGTAGAAAATATAAAGAAGAAGATAAGACAAGAAATGTTTTGTCTTTTTCGCAGACAGAGGGGAAAAACATAAGTAGGCAAGAAAACATGTTACGTCTCGGAGACATTGTACTTTCTTATCCACAAGTAATTAGAGATGCTGCAAGAGATGAAATGTTAGTCGACGATAAAGTAAATGAATTAGTGGAGCATGGTTTAATGCACTTACTTGGTATTCATCATGAATAGAAAATTCGAAACACGAATATCGAAGCTCGAAATAGTTCGACAATCTTACCGCGAGTAATTCTGAATTTGTTTACCTTGAGCAGCGTTAAAGGGCTTCGAATTTAGGATTTCGAATTTCGAATTTTTAAGCAGAGCGCTTTATGGTTTTTTACAGAAAATACAGACCCCAAAAAATAGAAGAATTGGATAGCAGTGCAATTAGAGAAACTCTTTATTCTGTTTTTTCTGGAGAATCTTATCCTCATGCTTTTCTTTTTACTGGTCCAAAAGGTTTGGGTAAGACATCAACAGCAAGAATAATAGCGAAGGTTATTAATTGCGAGAAATTAGTCGCTAGCCATTGGTCATTAGTCGTTGATAAAAAAGGGCTAAAGACCAAAGACCAGCTGCCAGAGACTAACCCGGAGCCTTGCAATAAGTGCGAACAGTGTTTGTCTATTACAAACGGTACAAATATTGATATTTTAGAGATCGATGGTGCTTCAAACAGGGGAATAGACGAAATAAGGGATTTACGAGAAAAAATTAAATTTTCTCCTGCATACGCAAATAAAAAAGTTTACATTATAGACGAAGTGCATATGCTTACCACGGAAGCATTTAATGCTCTTTTAAAAACACTGGAAGAGCCTCCCGCACATGCAATATTTATTCTTTGTACTACAGAGCCTCATAAAATTCCTGCTACAATTTCTTCCCGTTGTTTTCATATCTCTTTTAAAATTGCTACAAACGAAGAGCTTGCTAGATCTTTCGCAAGGATTGCCAAATCCGAAAAAATAACAATTGATAAAGATGCGTTAGATTTAATTGCTAATATTTCGGACGGAAGTTTTCGAGATGGTGTTAAAGCATTAGAAGAGATTATGACTTTAGCAAAAGGGGAAAAAATTACAAAAGAATTAATTGAGAGAAAATATAAAATTTCTACTGTTGATCGGCAAGCGTTAAAACTTCTTGAATACTTAGCTCTAAAAGATGCAAAAAAAAGTCTTACTTTAGTTTCTAAGCTTGTTGAGCAAGGAATAGATATAAAATATTTCGTTGAGGAGGTAGCAAGTAAAATTCACTTAATGTTACTTAAAGAAGCGGGGGTTGAGCAAAATGAGAAGGAATTGTCACAGGAAAATTTTACCTTAGAAGAAATTTTTAGAATAGCCGGACTTTTGGAAAAAGCAGCTTATCAGTTAAAATTTTCGGTTTTGCCTCAATTACCATTAGAGTTATTAATTGTTGAGTGGTGCGGAATTTTGTCTATAGATGCAATAGGGAAGACTCAGCCAAAACAAAAAGAAGATGCGCAGATAAAAAAAGAGGAACCAAAAGAACCGGTTATAGAAAAGCCAATTCAAAATGTGAGATCCGATGACAACTGGCGCTTATTAATAGATAAAATTAAAATTAATAATCATTCGGTTGCAGGGGTATTAAGAGGTGTAAGCTTAAAGAGCTGGGAAAAAGATAAAGTTATAATAGAAACTAGATTTAAATTTCATAAGGAAAAATTAGAAGAAACAAAAGCAAGACTTTTAATTGAAAAAGTGTGTGAAGAAATTAGTGGGGGAAAAACAAGCGTTTCTATACAATTAAAAGAGAAGTAGCTAATGAGAAATGGTCCGCCCCATTCTTGCTCTTTTCGCCTTAGTCCGATGCCCATCGGACCGGCTCAAAGAGCGAATTTTGGCGGACTTAAGAAACAGTAATTTCTCTCCGCCAGCCGGTGGATCGAAAACTGTTTCTAAAGGAGGTGATTTTATGTTTAATCCATTAGGGCAATTGGGAGAAATTAAAAAAATGCGTGATGAAGCGTTAAAAATTCAGAGGTTGCTTCAGGCAGAAGAGGTTAGAGTCGAAAAAAACGGAGTAGAAATTTTAATTTCCGGAGATCAAAAAGTAAAAGAAATTAAAACAAACGGAAAATCTGACAACGACATAAAAGAAGCAATAAACGAAGCAGTTAAAAAATCTCAGGAATTAGCTGCTAAGAAGCTCGCCGGCATGGGTGGAGGATTGGGCGGTCTTCTTAAAGGTAAATAAAATCAAATTAGAAAAACTGCCGGAAGTTTTGGAGAATTCTACTGTTGATTCAGATGGTACTTAGATAGTACAATAGATTCGTGAAGGTATTTAGCGGTAGCTCTAACAAACCACTTGCGAAAAAAATTGCTAAAAGTTTAAAAGCGGATTTTTCTCCTTTAGAAATTTTTGTTTTTCCCGATGGCGAAAGAAGAGTTAGAGTAGAGGAAAAAGTGGTTGATGAAAAGGTGGTCGCAGTTCAGTCTACGAATATCCCCGCAGACACAAACTACATGGAATTATTCTTTATTGTTGACGCTCTAAAAAGGTCGGGAGCAAGCATAGTTGATGCAGTTATTCCATATTTGGGATATCAAAGGCAGGATCACATCTTCCGGGATGGTGAAGCAGTTTCCCTAGAAGTAATAATAGAAACTTTGGAGGCTGTTGGAGTAGATAGAATTATTACAGTAGATTTACATTCAGTTAAAATTCCGGAGCTTTTCAGAATTCCCATAATCCATTTATCCGCGCTGGAACTTTTTGCCGAAGAGATAAAGAAGTTGTCGGGCGAAAATTTTGCGGCTCCTGGTGCTAATAATCTTAAATCATTAATCTTAAATCATAAATCTAGTTTTACTCTGGTGTCTCCGGACATGGGAGGAATAAGAAGGATTAAAATTCTCTCTGAGTTGTTGGATAACACACCTTGGGCGACAATAGAAAAAAACCGGGATTTGGTAACAGGATCGGTAACAGCTGATAAGATTGAAGGAAGTGATGTTGATGGTAAAAATGTGATTATTGTTGATGATATGATTTCTACCGGTAAGACAATAGTTACTGCTTGCGATCTTTTGGAAAAACGTGGAGCAAGAGACATCTATGTTTTTGCAACACATGCTGTTTTTTCTAAAGAAGCACCGGAAATATTGCAAAACTCAAGAGCGAAGGAAATATTTGTGACAGATTCAATCTTTGTTCCCGAAGAAAAACATTTTCGAAAACTAAGAATACTTTCTATTGATAATTTAATTGCGGAAAATTTAAAATCCTAACTTTATGAAAATTCCAAAAGCAATACAGAATCTGGTTGAGTCTTTTGAAAGATTGCCGGGTATAGGTCCAAAATCAGCACAAAGGTTAACGTATTATCTTTTACATGTTCCGCAAACAGAATTAGATAAATTTGCAAATTCACTTGAATTTTTAAAAAAAAATACGATTTTGTGTTCATCATGCTACATGATTGCAGAAACAAATCCTTGCGATATTTGTGTCAGCGAGAATCGGGATAGCTCTGTTCTTTGTGTCGTAGAGCAACCGCTCGATGTTATCGCTCTTGAAAAAAACGGAAAATATAAAGGAAAATATCATGTTTTACATGGGAAGATTGATCCTCTAAATAATATTGGTCCGGATGAAATTTTTATAAATCAATTAATAGAAAGAGTGAAAAAAGCTAATGCAAACGGACATGCAATATCCGAAATTGTATTGGCGACAAATCCGACAATGGAAGGCGAGGCAACTGCAATGTATATATCTAAACAGCTAAAAAGTTCCACCTCGTCGGCGGATGGGCAAAACTCAAAAGTCAAAATAACGAGGATAGGGAGAGGGCTTCCGATTGGGGCAGATTTAGAATATGCAGATGAAATAACTCTGCAAAAAGCAATGGAAGGGAGAATGGAATACTAATGCAAAATCAAAAATCAAAAATCAAAAATCAAAAATCAAAAAAGACCGAACATTGAGGAGGGGAATGAATAAGCCGGGAAATTTAGGAAAGCTTGGGGACTTAGGGGATAAAGCATCCTCTGTTATTGGAAAAGAAGCAAAGAGTGTTGCAAAGGCTGTTAGGTCGCAAATATCAGTATCAGAGGTTGGTGCGGAAAATTCGGATGGTCAAACATCGGGGCAAAGTGCAAATCCTCCTCAAGAACAGAATCAAGCATTTGTTAAGGAAATGTATGGAATACAGGGGGGTAAAGAGGTTCCTTCTAAAGAACAAGCCGAAGCACAAAATAAAGCAAGTAAAACAGAGGATGAACAAAAGTTACAAGAAATAAGAGCCTTAGCGCGGAAATTACATAAAGAGACTTATTATGATCCTTTAATTGAAAAATCAAAACCACAGAAGGACGAAGAAAGATCTCAGGAAAGGGTGGAAAGACAAGAAAAGGAAGAAGAAAAGGAAGATTGGCTTAAGAAACAAAAAGAGGATAAAAAAGCACCTGTTTCTGTTCATAGAGCGCAAAGAACAACCGAAATGGGAAAAACCTCGGGATAACCTCTTATATTTACATTTAATAGCCTCTATGTTAAGCTCGTTTTATGCTAAAAATTTATAACACGTTAACTAGACAAATAGAAGATTTTCAGCCGATTAAGTCTCCGGAAGTGGGGATTTATGCCTGCGGACCAACTGTTTATGATTATTTACATATTGGGAACATGCGTCGCTATGTCGGAGACGATATCTTAGTAAGAGTTTTGAATTACGACGGGTACAAAATAAAATATGTAATTAACATAACAGACGTGGGACATTTAACTTCGGATGCGGATACAGGGCAAGACAAGATGGAAAAGGGTTCAAAGAAGTTTAAAATGAGTGTATGGGATATAGCCAAAAAATTCGAAAAGACTTTTTTTAAAGATTGGGAAGCATTAAATTTACTGGACCCAAGCGAAGTAATGCATGCTACTGATTACATTAACGACCAAATTCAACTAATAGAGATTTTAGAAGAAAAAGGATTTACCTATAAAACTTCCGATGGGATTTATTTTAATACTTCAAAATTTCCTAATTACGCTGAGTTATCAAAACAAAAGATAGAAGAGCTAAAAGCGGGAGCAAGAGTAACCGTAACTAAAGGAAAGAAAAATTCTAGCGATTTTGCTCTTTGGAAATTTTCCTATCCAAACGGAAGATCTTTTGATTCGAATAAGGATGATTCTGTTTCTAAACGCCAAATGGAATGGAAAAGTCCGTGGGGGATAGGATTTCCGGGATGGCACATAGAATGTAGCGCTATGTCTATGAAGGCCTTAGGGATAAATTTTGATATTCATACCGGTGGAATAGATCATATTAGTGTTCATCATACAAATGAAATTGCCCAGTCGGAAGCAGCAAGTGGAAAAAAATTTGTAAACTATTGGGTGCATCATGCATTCCTCTCTGTAGAAGAAGAAAAAATGAGTAAAAGTCTCGGAAATTTTTACAGAGTAGGCGAAATCGTTGCCAAAGGATACGATCCTCTTTCCTTACGTTATTTATATTTACAAACTCATTATAGAAAGGAAATGAATTTTACTTTTAAAGCTCTTGACGGAGCTCAAACAGCCTTAAATAGACTAAGAGATGATATTGTAAGGCTGGGACAGCCGGCAGAAAGAAGCTGCGAAGAATTTGACGTTCTTTTTTTTGCCGCAGTAAACGATGACTTAAACATGCCTCAAGCTTTGGCAATTGTTTGGGAAATGATGAAATCAAATAATAGTAATTCCAAAAAGGCGGCAAGTATTTTAAATTACGAAAAAATTTTAGGTCTTAAGCTCGATAAAGCAAAGGAAATAAGAGGTAAGAAACTAGAAATTCCGGAAGAGATAATAAGAATGGTAAAAGAGCGCCAAAAATTAAGAAAAGAAAAAAGATTTTTCTTAGCAGATCAGTTAAGAAGTAAAATAAAAAAAATGGGTTATGAACTTGAAGATTCAAAAGATGGAATAATAATAAATCCTACCTAGCTCTTTTCAAAACTTTCCTAACGGCCTCTTTAATAGAATTTTTATCCAGACCATATTTTTCGATTAATTCATCTGTTTGGCCGGACTCTGCAAAAGTGTCTTTAAGTCCAATAAATTCCATGGGTGTGGGGGAGCTCCTTGCTAGACTTTCGGCAATTGCAGACCCCATTCCTCCTGCAACCTGATGATCTTCGCAGGTTACAATTGTACCCGTCCGTCTGGCAAGTTCAACTACGGTTTTCTCATCAAGAGGTTTTATAGTAGAGACGTTTGCAACTAAAACATTTATATGTACTTCTTCAAGTTCCATAGCCGCTAAAAGTGCCTGATAAAGCATATGCCCTGTTGCAAAAATGGTTGTTTTTGGGTTGTCCGATTCCCAATAAGTATAAATTTTACCTTCCTCAAATGGTGTTTCAGCGGTTGTTATGAGGGGGGAATTTTGGCGGCTAAATCTTAAATAAACAGGTCCGTTAATTTTTGCTGCTTCGAGCGTTATTTTTTCTGCTTCAAGTGCGTCGCATGGGCAGAAAATCTTAATTCCCGGCAAGGCTCTTAATATTGCAATATCTTCGGTTGCCTGATGAGTTGCTCCATCCGGGCCGGTAACAATTCCTGCATGATGTCCGGCAATTTTTACATTTGTATTGTTATAAACAACAGTTGTTCTTACAGTTTCCCAATTTTTTCCGGGAGAAAATACGGCATAGGAAGTTGTAAAAGGAATTTTTCCGGACATCGCAAGCCCGGCTGCGACCGCAATCATGTTTTGTTCTGCAACTCCGCACTCTACGTATCTATCCGGAAATGTTTCGGCAAATTTATTTGCTTTTGTGGATTCGGAAAGATCAGCGGACAAAACTACAACTTTTTCATTGCTCTTGCCAAGCTTAAAAAGCGCCTCACCAAAACCATCACGAGTTGCTTTTTTCTCAACGTCATTATCAAATATTTTTGGATTTAATTTTAAATCAGGATTCAACATATCAATTAGTTTGTAAAGTTATAAAGTTAAAAGTTCATAAAGTCTACATTGATTTGTTATTTATCATACCTTCTATAATTTCCAGTTCTTCTAATGCTCGTTTTGCCTCCGTCTCATTTGGTGTTTTTCCATGCCAAGTAAAGTCGTTTTCCATAAATGATACTCCCATTCCCGGAACAGTATGGGCAATAATTACAGTTGGTTTTTCTCGGAATGCCTGTGCTTGCATAGCAGTTAAGATGAATTCTTTAATATTGTTGCCGTTTACCTTAAGAACGTTCCAGTTAAATGCTTCGTATTTTTTTTTAAGAGGTTCAAGCGGCATAATATCCTCAGTGAAGCCTGTAATTTGAATATTGTTCCGGTCTACAATTTGAATTAAATTATTAAGCTTTTTCTTCCCCGCAAGCAAAACTGCCTCCCAATGGTTTCCTTCTTCGTGTTCGCCGTCCGAGGTAATACAATAAATAAAATATTTTTTATTGTCCATTTTTGCAGCAAGTGCCATTCCGGTTGCTTGAGAAAGCCCTTCTCCTAAAGGACCGGAAGTTGTTTCTATTCCGGGCAAGCTTCCTCTGTGCGGATGTCCCTGAAGACGGGAGTTTAGTTTTCTTAAAGTCATTAATTCCTCAATGGGAAAATAGCCGGCAAGTGCCAACGCAACATATTGAACAGGACAAATATGTCCGTTAGATAAAACTAATCTATCTCTCTCCGGCCAGTTTGGATTTTTAGAATCATGATTTAAGATAAAAAAGTATAATGCGGAAAAAATGTCGGCCATTCCAAGTGGACCTGCGGTATGTCCGGATTTTGCCTCACGCAAAGATTCAATTATTAATTGTCTAATCTTATTTGCAATTTGCTCAAGTCTTTTTAATTCTTTTTCATTAACTTCGCGCATGGTATGTATATATATTAACGGGTTAATCATTTGTTTTCAAGTTAATTTGCCTCTTTACATAATTAGGAAAAGTCTGGTAAAATAATTGCAATGGCAACAATAAGAAAAACAACTCGAGCAAGAAAAACCGTAAAAGTAGCTTCCATAGTATCGGAAAAAAATATATCTAAACCTTTAACATCTTCGGCTTTGTCCACAGGACTTTCCAGAAGAACAATAATTATTGCGTTAGTTGTGGCGGCAGTAATTATTGTAGGAGTCTTATTAAGAAATCAGATAATAGTTGCTACCGTTAATGGTAAACCTATTTCAAGGCTTGCACTTATTTCCGAATTAGAAAGACAGTCCGGAAAAAAGACATTGGATGTTCTAATTACAAAAAATTTAATTTTTCAAGATGCGGAAAAGAAAAACATAACAGTTAGTGATAAGGACATAAGTATAGAAACTAAAAAAATAGAAGATAATTTAAAAAAGCAAGGGCAAGAATTAAATACTTTGCTGACGAGTCAAGGAATGAGCCAATCGGAATTTAAAGAACAAATAAAAATTCAAATTTTAGTCAAGAAATTATTGGTAAAAGAAACAGCGGTGAGTGATAAAGAAATAAACGATTATATAGCAAAAAATAAAGACGCAATGCCAAAAGATCTGAGTGAAAAACAGCTTAAGGAAGAAGTGAAGGGTCAACTTGAGCAGCAAAAGTTAAGTGAAGCATCAAATAAATTTGTAACCTCTCTAAGAGAAAAAGCTAAGATAGAGCATCTCCTTAATTTTAAATAGCTTCGTATCTGCATTAATTATTACTAACAAAATTCTATTTTTTTGTGTATAATTGCTCAATGGATAAAAGATTTTTAATAATTATGGTTGTAGTTGCAGGGCTTTTGGCAACGGGATTAATTCTTCAGGATAGCTCAAAAAAGAAAGATTCGCCTTTAAACCTTTTTGATAAAATTAACACAACTCCTACTCCTGCAGTAGGTATGAAGGCAGAATTTATTACTCCATCTAAAGTTCCATCTCCAATTCCCACAAAACCATTAGAAGCTTCTCCTTCTGCGATGGAGACCTTAGAAGGTGGACTTATGATTGGAGAAATAAAAGAGGGTATAGGTAAAATTGTAAAAACAGGCGACACGGTTCAAGTAAATTATACCGGAGCACTTGAAGACGGAACAAAATTTGATAGCTCCTATGATAAAGGTCAGCCATTTGTTACACAAATCGGGGCAGGAATGGTAATTAAAGGTTGGGATATTGGAGTAGTTGGAATGAAAGAGGGTGGTATAAGAAGGTTAGTTATTCCGCCGGAACTAGGCTATGGGGCAGCCGGTGCGGGAAATGGAGCAATTCCTCCAAATGCAACGTTAATATTTGACATAGAAGTTCTTAAGATTAAGTGAAAATTCAAGTAAGTGTAAAAACAGGGGCAAAAAAAACAGAAGTTATAATTTTAGACGCAAAGCATTTTGCAGTTCACGTTCCTCAAATCCCGGAAAAAGGTAAAGCAAACGAAGCTGTTTTAAAAGCTCTCTCTGATCATCTTGGAATTAGTCCTTCCAGAATAATTCTTCTTAGGGGACAAAGATCAAGGAGTAAGTTTTTTGAAATTACTTAGATGTAAAATATTCTATTGAAATAAGAGATTAGATCTGTAACTTTAATTTGCTCAATAAATCTTCCAGTGCTTTTATAATATCTTGTAAGCCTCCTGTAATATTTATTTTATATTGATTGCCGATTCGTTGTACTAATCCGGTTGGAGTGGGGCTTGGGGGTAGGGGTAATAGAAATCTCCCGAGTTTTATAAATTTGACCATCGTCTTCAATTTCATTTTTATCCTCATCTTTTTCACTTCCCTTGTTATTATTTATTTTTATTTCTTTTGCATAATACTTTTCATTGATAACTTTACCTTCAACTTTTACAAAAGAACCATCCGCAAGAGTTCCTTTTATTTGTAGTTTTCCGGTTATAGTTGCATCCATAATAATACTTATTCCATTTATGTCAAAAGAAAAAGACGAAAGATTGCTGATGTTTCCTTTCATTTCAAACCCTTTCCACTTCGGGTGGTCTTTGCCGATTCTTTGTACTTTTATTTGTGTAATAGTTTTATTGTCGTTTCTATTATTTAAGGTTCTCACATTTAACGTCGTTGTTGAAGTAGTTTCAGTTTCTTTGTTTGCATTTTCTAAATTAAAATCTTGTTTCTCTGACTCTGCCGTTGCGTTTGTTATTACTGCAGCTAAAAGAATAACGGAAATTATTGTTACTGCGACTAATTTTTTCATATAAGATCTATAACGAAACTCATATTTTTTCGTTACAATTGTTAGAACATGATAGAATTAGTCTCATACGATTTACAGAAGAATTTGAAACTGTTTACATTAGATATTCGGATAAGATATATAGATACTTGTATTTTCAGACAAAAGATCCGTATTTGTCCGAAGACATTACAGCAGAAGTTTTTTTAAAAGCATGGAAAAAATGGGAAACATTTAAGAAAGATTATATTCAAGCTTTGCTTTTTAAAATTGCCAGAAATACATTAGTAGATCATTGGAGAAAAAATAATAAAAAGAAAGAATCTTCGCTTGAGACAAAAATAGAAGAAGGAGCAGAACCTTTTTACGACGAGGATTTTATAGGAAAAATGCAAAGCGATGAAAACGTAAAAGATGTAAATAATGCATTGCAGCTTTTACCGAAAAACTTAAAAGAAGTAGCAATATTAAGATTTATAGAAGATATGTCGGCAAAAGAAGCAGGAGAAATTCTTAATATTAGTGAAGGAAACGTAAGGGTTTTGCAGTACAGAGCGCTTATAAAATTAAAGGAGATTTTTAAAAAATGATAAACGAAGAATTAAAAAAATTATTTGAAGAGCTAAAGTCGGAAGGTGCTTCCAGGAAAGAAATGGAGGAGCTTATCCCTGTTCTAAATAAACTTTCAGCTATAAAAAAACATGAAAGACCATATCTTTTAAAGAGAAAATTTTTGGAAGAAAAAACACCGGAAATTAAAAAAAGTTTATTTTTTCCAAAATGGTTTTTTGCCCCGGCGATTGCTTTTTCCCTGTTTCTATTTGTAGGAGTGATTTCTGCTTCCTATGCATCTCAAAAAAGTTTACCCGGTGATCTGCTTTATCCTGTAAAAAGATTAACCGAAGATGCAAGGATTTTGGTCGACCCTAATTTTAAAAACGAAAAAATTGTGAGACGAAGCGAAGAAATTAAAAAATTAACCGAAGAAAAAGAAGAAAAGCCTAAATTTATTAACAAAGCAATTGATGATTTTAGAAAAGAATCGGAAGACAGCAGAAACCATGATGCAAAGAAAGTGCAAGAAAGTCTAAAAAATCTGGAAGATGCAAAACAGAATGTTTTGGGAGAGGAGAAAAAACAAATAGAAAGAGTAATTGAAAAAACAGAGAATAGTCAGGATAATAGGGAATTAGAATCACAGGATAGCAACAGAAACGAAGATGAGAAAAATAAATAACCCCTTAGAATTATTAATAATGCGCGACTTCCGCTTCTTCTTTTGTTTTGTGGATTGTTCCTTCGGGATGATGAGGCGGAGAATAGGTAGTAATTATTTTCATTGGCGTTGATCCGACGGTAATAAAATTATGTTCTACTCCGGCATTAACCAAAACTAAATCGTCCTTTCTAAAAGGTTTTTCTTGTCCATCTAAAACAACCTTTCCTTCACCTTCTACTAAAAACAGAACTTGATCGTTTTCATTATGTGTTTCGGAGCCAATTTCGCTATTTGCGGGAATAGACATTATTACGACTTGCGTATTTTTTCCGGTCTCCAAAACCTGCCTGAAATACTCATTCGTAATTGCTTTTGATGTTATATCTTCAATTACACCTTTCATAATTATAGTTTACAAAAAAAATCAATGCTTGTCTAGGGATATAGTAAATTATTACAGAATTTTTACTTTTAAAAAAATCTATTCATCAGGACAAATTCCTGATAGAATTAAACTCTATGCAAAATTTAAAAAACTCAAGAATAATCTTCATTTTTATTACAATGTTCCTCAATTTTTTGGGATTCAGCATAATTATTCCGATAATACCTTTTTTGGTAGGAAAATATATTCAAGACCAAAGCTTAGTCGCCTGGAACGTAGGGCTAATATTATCCATCTTTGCTTTTTGCCAATTTTTCGCTGCTCCGGGACTTGGGGCCTTAAGCGACAGGTATGGAAGGAGACCAATTCTCTTAATTAGCTTATTAGGTTCGGCTATAGGCTATATAATCATGGGTATTGGAGGTAGTCTTTGGGTACTTTTTTTGGGAAGAATTATAGATGGAACAACAGGAGGTAATATTAGCACGGTTTATGCTTATCTTGCCGATATTACGGAACCAAAAAATAGAGCAAAATATTATGGAATGTTAGGAGCTGCCGGAGGATTTGGTTTTATAGTAGGTCCTGCAATAGGCGGACTTCTTGCGCATATTAGTGTTTCTGCTCCCTTGTTTGCGGCAGCCGCAGTTACATTTGTAAATATGCTTTGGGGATATTTTGTTCTTCCGGAAAGTTTGCCAAAAGAGCATAAGACCGAAAGTTTTGACCTTGCTCACTTAAATCCCTTTTCCCAATTTAAGCATATTTTTTCGATTCAGATTTTACGGAGAATATTTTTATTTGGACTTATTTTCCTTTTCGCATTGTATTGCATGCATGGAAATAATGCAGTATTTATGAAAGATGCTTTTAATTGGAGTCCCACGCAAATCGGATTTTTGCTTTTTATTATTGGAATTGTAGATGTTTTCTCTCAAGGATTTTTGGTAAGAAAATTAATGCCGATTTTTCATGAAACTAAAATTGGCATCGCAGGGCTTGTTTTAGCTCTTATAGGTTTTATTATGATAGTAATTACGGCAATAACAAATTATTTGCCATTATTTTATCTTGGAATAATTATTCTTAACATTGGAGATGGTTTATTTGAGCCATCATACAACAGTTTAGTTTCTAAATCGGTAAGCCCTAAAATGCAGGGAAGAGTACAGGGAGCAAGTCAAGGACTGCAGTCTATTGGCAGAATGATCGCGCCTCTTTTTGCGGCATGGATTTATAGTTATTGGAGAGGGTTACCGTTTGTTTTAGAATCCGTATTTGTTATTATCTCGCTTACTGTATTTGTTTACACACTTCCTGTAATCCGTGCTTATAAAGCACGGATAGAAGAAACTATCTTAAAGTAAATATTAATTTGTAACAGGAAAAAGAAGAGATAAATTATTATATAGAAGATATTTAAGATGAAAAATCAAGCAATTTTACCACGGAAAGATTTAATTCCCAAAAAAGAAAATAAAAGAAATAGAATAATTTTTCTTTTGAGCGCACTTATTGCTATAAACGCTTTTGTTTTTGGATCCTTTTATTTTTCTATTTATCAAAATAAACAAAATAATAAGACAGGTTTAGGTTTAAAAAAAGAGTTAAATACAGAGACGGCTATAGAGCCGATTCCATTTGGGGAAATTACAATTCCATATTTAAGAAGCCGCACGTATCAAAGTTCGTTGGGCAAGCTTAACCAGGCAACAGAAACCTCCGCCTATACGGGATATTTAACAAGTTACAATTCGGATGGATTAAAAGTTAACGGGTATCTTACCATCCCAAAAGGGGAGAAGCCGAAAAATGGTTGGCCGGCAATTGTTTTTGTCCATGGATATATTCCTCCGCAAAATTACCGGACTTTAGAAAATTATTCGGAATACGTAAATTATTTGGCAGGAAAAGGGTTTGTAGTGTTTAAAATTGATCTTCGGGGAAATGCAGATTCCCAGGGGGAGCCTGGCAGAGGATATTATTCGTCGGATTACATAATAGATACGTTAAATGCGCGCGCAGTTTTACAGAAATCTGACTTTGTTAACCCGAAAGCTGTTGGGTTATGGGGTCATTCTATGGCGGGAAATGTGGTTGCGCGGGCACTTGCCTCACAACCCGAAATTCCGGCAATCGTTATTTGGGCAGGAGCGGTTTACACATATTCGGATTTTGCAGAATTTGGTATAAGTGATAATTCTTATAATCCTCCGGTAACTCAATCGCCGAGCAGAAAAAAAAGAAATGAAATGTTTGCAAAATACGGACAATTTAATCCAAATAGTTCATTTTGGAAATTGGTTCCGATGACAAATTATTTAAGCGATATAAAAGGAGCAATTCAGCTAAATCACGCCGTAGATGATTCGGTAGTAGATATTAGGTACAGTAGAAATTTAAATAAAATATTAGATGGTACGAAAATTATTCATAAGCTTAATGAGTATCCCAGCGGAGGACATAATATTTCGGGTGAAAGTTTTAATACGGCAATGCAAAACACCGTGGAGTTTTTCAAAAAATACCTGAAATAGTAAGCCTTTTTTCAATTGCTTTTCTTAATTTACCACGGTGGATGTCTGGTATAAAGAAAGCAGGAATCTTATATTTATCTAAAATGTCCAATATATTTTTCAAAGCTTTTTCCTCGAATTCCCCATGTTTTAAATGAACGGAAACTCCTAGTGGATTTTCTCTAGTGTTAAGAAAATTAATATGCTTAATTATTTCTTCAAATGTAGGGGGGTTAATGGTAAGTCTTCCAAAATCTATTCCTAAGGTAACTTTGTGCTCTCCCAAGCTTATTTCATGATAAAGCCCATGCAGTCCCAAAATTTTTCCATTAACACTTGTTACGTCTATGTCAAACACATTTGCGCCCTCTAACAATGCTTGATTTATATCCGGGATAGTATTTCCGGATCTATGTTTCCATCTTAAGCGTCCTTCTTTAACGAAAAAAGAATATTTATCATACATAGGGAATGCATTCATAACGATATCCTTTACAGGGTCAAGATCGCGCCAAGTTGGTCCCGGGTAATTTTCCATAAACTTACCAGCCTCATATACCAACAGTCCTGTGCCCATTAACAAAAATTCTCTCCTCGTTATTTGTTTTCGGAGTAAAAAATCTAAATATGGCTCAGTATCTCTCGGAGCACTTTGTGGTGTTTCATTGATTGGTAGATTTTCTTCTTTTGGCACAAAAGGTCCGATCAAAAAACCTCTTCTTGTGTGTAACCGTTGCCCTACTTGTGGAGCAAGTTCTTTCATATAAACTGGTGTGAATACTATCAAAAGCTGCAAGTCAGAGCAAGTTGCAAAATAGTAAGAGCTTTAAAGTGAATGTCATCTTCTGTTATAATCTTTTCATGAATCTTTCTATTGGAATTGTGGGGTTACCCAACGTTGGAAAGTCGACGTTGTTTAATGCGCTTTTAAAAAAGCAGCAGGCTTTTGTGGCAAATTATCCGTTTGCAACAATAGAGCCAAATATTGGGATAGTTCCTGTACCGGATAAAAGACTTATTGAGCTTGCCCAAATAACCCAAAACGAACATAAAATGCCGGAACTTCCGCCTATTATTCCCGCAACCGTAAAGTTTGTAGACATTGCTGGTTTAGTAAAAGGAGCGGCACAGGGAGAGGGATTGGGAAATAAATTTTTATCCCGCATCCGCGAAGTGGACGCTATTTTTCAGGTTGTCCGTTATTTTAAATCTCCCGATGTCCATCATGTAAACGGTGCTCCGAATCCGGAAAATGATCTTGCAGTAATTAATATGGAGTTAATTTTTGCCGATTTAGAAACTTTAACTAAGCAGCATGAACCAAAAAGAAATCCTTCGGCAAGCTCAGGACAAGTTAAAGAGGAAGCTATTAAATGGGAGGCAATTAAAAAACTTAAAAAAGGTTTAGACGAAGAAAAATTGGCAAAAGACGTTCAATTAACAAACGAGGAGAAAGTTCAAGTCAAAGAGCTCCAGTTATTAACTATGAAGCCAATGGTTATTGTGGCAAATGTGGATGAGGATGACCTTGGCAAGGATTTTGGGAAAGATATTGTTGTAATTTGTGCACAGACCGAATCAGAATTATCCCAGCTGGATGAAGAGGGTCAAAAAGAGTACTTGGGTGCCTTGGGGTTTTTTGAATCCGGACTGGAAAGAATTATTAAAAAAGGCTACGGAATTTTAAATTTAATTTCGTTTCTTACGGCAGGGGAGAAAGAAGTTCGGGCATGGACTATCAGAAAAGGTTCAAATGCAGTTGAAGCAGCAGGAGCAATTCACACAGACTTTATTAAAAAATTTATAAAAGCAGAAGTTGTAGCGTTTGGAGATTTTGTGCAAAACATTGGCTGGAAAGGTTCAAGAGAGAAGGGAAAAGCCAGATTTGAAGGTAAAGATTATATCGTTAACGATGGGGATATTGTTGAGTTTAAGATTGGAAGCTAAACTGAATGCGTATTGCAATTTTGAGAGTTTAAAGGTAAAATTAAACACATGCGAAATTATCAATTAGTATTAGTTTTAAGACCATCTTTGTCGGAATCAGAAAGAAAAAAAGTTACAGAAACAGTTAAAGGTTGGTTAAAGGATGTAAAAATTTCCAAAGATGAAGAGTGGGGACAAAAGGCACTGGCTTATAAAATTAAAAAAGAAAATGCCGGATTTTATTTAAATTACGAATTGGAAGCGGAAGTAATTCCGGGTGATTTTGAAAAAAGAATTATCGGACAAGATGCTATACTTAGGCACCTACTGATAAGAGTTCAAAGTGCAAAGTTAAAAGTTAAAAGTGAAAAAGAGGAAAAGGCAAAAAAAGAAGACGAAGGGAAAACAGCGAAGGTCGATACCAAAAAAGTTTCAAAAATAGTGAAAAAAACAGCATCGGTTAAAATGGAGTCAAAAATCGAGAGAAAGAAAAATGCAAAATAATTTTAGTTTTGCATTTTAGGTTTTGGGTTTGTATTATGGCACGAAGTTTAAACAAGGCACAATTAATTGGAAATTTAACCAGAGATCCGGAGTTAAGATATACGCCATCCGGGGCTGCGGTTTGTTCTTTTAGCATAGCAACCAATAGAACTTGGACAACCGATACCGGAGAAAAACATGAGGAGGCGGATTTTCATAGAATTGTTGCTTGGAATAAATTAGCAGAACTTTGCAGTCAATTTTTGGTAAAAGGCAGAAAAGTCTTTGTTGAAGGAAGAATTTCTACAAGATCTTATACTGCACAAGACGGAACTGTAAAATCAATTACCGAAATTATAATTTCGGACATGATCCTTTTGGATTCCAGAAGGCAAGAGGTCGTAGAGGGGACAGGAGAAGTTGAGAAAAAGGAAGAAAAAACAGAAAATAAAAAAAATCATCCTTCGCGTAAAGTATCTGAGGACAAGGAAATAGAGGAAAGTGCGGAGGAAGAGCCAATTGCACCTGATGATATTCCTTTCTAAGTTAAAATATTATGGCAAAACCAACTAAACTAACAAAAAGAAGAATGCAAAAAAATGTCGCTCCCAAAAAGTGCTATTTTTGCAGCGAAAAAAAAGATCCTGATTTTGCGGACGTAGCGGCTCTTAGGAGGTTTCTTACCGAAAGAGGAAAGATCGTTCCAAGATCCAGAAACGGTCTTTGTACAAAACATCAAAGAGGCATAACCCATGCTATTAAATACGCAAGACACTTAGCTCTCTTAGCGTTTAACGTTAAAATTTAGCAATGGCCTTATTGCCCGTCTTACTTCCAAAAGGTTTTAAATTAAAAATATCAGTTGATAGTGTTGTATGTGCCGGGGATTTATTAGCTTATAAAAATATTGGTAAAGAAGAAGTAATTTTGCTTTCTAAAAATCTTAAGATTTCTCCTTCTAAGGTTCTAAAGTGTTTAAAAAAGAATTTAGGAGATAGAATAGAAAAAGGGGAAGTCCTAGCGGAAAAGAAAAGAATAGTAGGCGGCAAAAAATTTATTAGTCCTTTCTCCGGAACAATTACGCGGCTTGAAGAATCTACGGGAAGACTTTTTATTCTTTCGCAAAGTGAAGAAAAGATAAAAGAGATAAAATCTCCTGAGTCATACCTAATCGAAGAATGATACTGAAATCGTAGGTTATGTTTTTCTATTCGAACCGTCCAGGTGATCTTTTTCCCTGATTTGTCGGAAGAGTTTTCGTTCTTCTTCCCGCATGATTGTAGCAA
>Ga0210050_1002060_pt1 | contig 20136 bp, 15 predicted proteins | sample CryGey132114_all_FD_185463 | JGI IMG/M metagenome (GOLD analysis project Ga0210050, IMG submission 185463) | Groundwater microbial communities from aquifer - Crystal Geyser CG22_combo_CG10-13_8/21/14_all (SPAdes) (version 2) | ecosystem: Environmental > Aquatic > Deep subsurface > Groundwater ...
GGGTAAAATACTGCTTGCGCTCCTTCTGCATCAACGGCCAGGCCAGCTTCAGCCAGTACTGAATACGCCGCTCTGCTTCATTCACATCGGGGTAGGACTGTAGAAAGGCAGCCACCTCTGCATCGCAACCGGTTTTCGGTCTCAGCTCCGGTTGATAGTGAGGGTTGGGCAAAAAACGCATGTCGAAGACGACATCCGCATGCGGCGGCAGACCGTGTTTGTAGCTGAAGGACATGACCGTGCAGGCCATCTGCGTCGGCTTTGCTTCCGGTTTGCGCCAGTAGAGATCCACTTTTTCAGCCAGTTCATACGGTGTCAGATGACTCGAGTCGAGGATCATATCGGCCATCAGCCGTACCGGCGCCAGGCTCTCTCTCTCCAGCTCTATGGCGTCCATCAAATCCGCATCGGGGGCAAACGGGTGGCGCCTGCGCACGGTGGAAAAACGGCGCTGTAACACGGCATCTTCTGCCTCGACAAAGAGCAGCTTCCAGTCGTCGGAGACCAGCACGGTGGAAATAGCATCACGCAGTGACTGTGTCCCTATACCGCTGCGTGCATCCAGGCATACGGCTGCAGGTTGTTTGCGCAGTCCCATGCTGATCGACCAGTCGCGCAGCATCTCCACCGGCAGATTATCCGTACAGAAAAAGCCGCCATCTTCCAGAGCATGCAATACAGTGCTTTTGCCCGCACCGGATAGTCCGCTGATCAGCAGCAAACTCAGCCTCCCCGCTCAATGCGGTTTTGCAGGGAGAGGACAAAATCCTCGCCGCTGTGGATGCCGCGCTGCTTGAGTAGCTGGTTACGTGTTGCCACTTCAACCAGTACAGCCAGCGAGCGGCCGGAGCGGATCGGGATCGGTACACGCGGGATGGGTACCTCGAGGATTTCGCACTCGCTCTCCTCGCCGAGTACCCTGTCTTCCGGCGCCAGTTGATCCCAGGCGACCATTTCCACCATCAGGCTCAGTCGCTTGCCATCGGTGATTGCGGCGGCGCCGTAGAGGTCGCGGATGTTGAGTATGCCCAGTCCCCGTATTTCCATATGATAGCGCAATGCGTCAGGGCTGCGGCCGACAACCACGCCCGGGCTCTTGCGGGAAAACTCAACCATGTCATCGGCAATAAGGCGATGGCCGCGTGAAATCAGTTCCAGTCCTATTTCACTCTTGCCGATGCCGCTGGCTCCGGTGATCAGTACGCCGAGACCGAAGATATCCATATATACGCCATGCTGGTAAACGATGGGGGCCAGATAGTGTGATAAGAAGAGCATCATATTGGTCATGAATGTGGAGGAGGGGAACTCTGAAATGATCAGTGGCGTATTGGTACGTTTTGCCGCTTCACGGATGATCTCCGGTGGCATCTGGTTGCGTGTCACCACAACGCCGGCAAGGCGCAGTGCAAACACCGCCTCAACCGCTTGCCGTTGTTCCTCTTCGGTGCGTGTGGCCAGGTATTGCAGTTCCGTCTGGCCGATGACCTGCAGTCTGTAATCACTGAGGTTTTTGGTGAAACCGGCAAAGGCCAGTGAGGGTTTCTGGATGCGCGCGTGATCTATATAACGATCAAGTCCTGCTTCACCTTCGAGCAGACGCATTTTTGCAGCCTTGCCCTGTGCGGCCAGTATTTCACGTATCGTGATCCGGCGCGCCTGTCGCATTATGGGTTTGTAACTCCGTCATTGCAGAATAGCTGACTCAGCGCCTCGGCATCCCGGGCCTGCATCACCTGTTCCCTGAAGCTGTGTTGTTGCAGGTTGCGGGCCAGTTGTGCCAACAGCTCCAGATGGCGGCGGTCATCAGAGTCCGGCACCAGCAGCAGTACCACGATATGTACGGGTTGCCCGTCGATGGCGTCAAAGTCGACACCGCGAATATTTCTCGAGAGTGCCAGCATCGGGGCTGACAGGTCAGGCATGCGGCCATGGGGTATCGCAACCCCATGGCCAATACCGGTACTGCCCAGATGCTCACGAGCCATGACTACTTCCATTACCCGATCCGGATCGATTGAGGTCAATGCTTCGGCCAGTTCAGTGATGACGGCACGTTTACTGTTGGCCTTCGAGTCCAGCAAGATATGTTCAGCGGTCAATAGCGTCATGATCAGTTATTCTTCTCAGGCAGCTTCAGGCTCAATCCAGCTTAGCGCGCCATCCGGGCGGCGATAAACGGCGTTGAGCTGTTCTGTCTCGTCATTGGTGAAAAACAGCAGGTCCTGGCTACCCAGTTCCAGCTGCATGACCGCTTCATCAACGTGCATCGGTTTGGCATCGATGAACTCGTGACGCAGTGTCGCCGGCTGATGAGCTTCGCTCAGCTCGTCCTGCTCTGTTGCCATATCAATGACCCGATGGGAAACCTTGATCTGACGTCCTTCACGCTGTCCGCCTGCCTGATGCCTGTGCAGCTTGGAGCGATAACGCTTGAGCTGTCTGTTGATTTTGTCTACGACACCATCAATCGATGCATACATATCCTCTGTTTCATCGCTGCCGTGGATATTGATACCATTGGCCTGCATGGTCACTTCGCAGCGCTGACGAAATTTCTCCACTGAAAGCACCACATGTACATCGAGCACATGGTCAAATGAATGTTTCAGGTGCTGTAATTTATCAGAGACATAGGCCTTCATCGGCTCGGTAAGCTCTACATGACGACCTGTGATGGATACTTGCATAGTTTTTCCTCCGTTGTTGTGTTGGCAAATCAGCATCCTGCTGGCTTGCCCGTGCCTGTGCCGCATGGCACATCACTATTGGCGTGATCTGGCGGTACGCCTCCGCTGGCTGCTCGGCGGCAGCCCTAATTGTTCACGATATTTGGCTACAGTTCTACGGGCAATTTCAATACCCTCGGCCTGCAGCCTGTCGGCAATGGCCTGATCGGAAATCGGCCGGCCTGTTGGCTCCGAGTCGATCAGTGCTTTTACCCTTTGTTGTACACGATATACAGAGATAGTACCGCCTCCCCGCGTCGGCAGGCCGGCGGAGAAAAAGCGTCTGAGCTCGATAAGGCCGACCGGGGTCTCGGCATATTTACTGTTGGTCACGCGCGAAATGGTTGATTCATGCAGGCCTACATCTTCAGCGACGTCCTGCAGGGTCAGCGGCTTGAGCCCCAGAATGCCATACTCGAGGAAGGCCCGTTGCCGCTCTGCCAGGCACAGAGCCACCTTCATCAGCGTTTCACTGCGCTGGTCCAGCGCATGCAGCAGCCATTTTGCCTCTTTCATGGCCTGGCTCATGAACTCCTTGTCCTTGCCTTTCCATTCATGCTCTTTCCACTGCTCATTCAGGCGGATGCCGCGCCAGCCGGTGCCGGGAAGATCCACCTCGATATTGTTATCGCTGTTGCGGCGGAAAATAATCTCGGGGCGTATATAATAATTTTCTTCCCCGTGCAGTCCGTGACCGGGAAAGGGGTCCAACCGCCGCATGCGGCTGCGTGCCTGGCGGATTGTCTCCACGTCACATGCAGCGGTGGCTGCCAGTGTCTCATCATCCTGCAGCAGCGCATCCGGGTAGTGCAGCAGCAGTCGTTTGACCCAGATGTCGATCTCCTGGCTATTGTCGAGCTGCAGCAGCAGGCATTCGGTCAGGTCGCGCGCACCGAGGCCTGCCGGTTCCAGCTGATGAATGATGCGGTGCAGTACATCATCCACGGTATCGGCTTCGATGGTGATCTGGTCGGCAACGTCGCGTACAAAATCTTCGCTACTGGTGCGGAAGTAGCCGTCAGCATCGAGTGAATCGACCAGCATATGTGCGATAGCATGATCTGTTTCACTCATCGGCTGGCGATCTATCTGCTCGTGCAGTGATTCGCCCAGCCCCTGCTCCTGCTGCCAGAGCGGCTCACGTTCATTGTAGTCATCCCTGGTGGAGGCGGCATACATCGTTTCCCAGCGATTATCGCCCTGTTCGTGCCACTGTTCCTGTTCTGCAACCTCCAGCGCCCGCTCATGACCTGCCGCATCGGCGGTTGGCGTGGCGTTGAAATCCATCTCCAGCATAGGATTGGATTCGATGGACTCTTCCAGATAGGCATCCAGATCCATGCTGTTCATAGCCAGAACCTTCAGGCTCTGGGTCAGCTGTGGCGTCAGGGCAAGGCGCTGGCCGAGTTTATGTGCCAGTTTAGTCTGCATCAGAAACGACCGGCATGAGGGAGGGAGGGTGTTTTCGGATTGTAGCAGTGCTGTTGTGGCCGTGAACCACTGAAATATCGGAAAATAACAGTAATAACCGTATCAACTAGCATCTACATCCTTTAAATCGGACAGGGTAATATTCAAAACCCGTTGGACCATAAGTTTATGCGTCTTTTTGCAAAGGGGCCAGCAATTCTTTCAGCTCACCGGAAGCATGCATTTCAGAAATGATGTCGCAGCCACCAATAAATTCGGCTTTGATATATAGCTGTGGAATAGTCGGCCAGTCGGAATACGCCTTGATGCCCTGACGAATAGCGTCGGAGAGCAGGACATTGACCGCTGCATAAGGAACACCATACTCATTCAGGATGGCCGTGACCCGCTGCGAAAAGCCACACTGCGGGAAATCCGGTGAGCCCTTCATGAACAATACAACGTCGTTACCCTTTACTACCTGATCAATCTGTTGCTGTGCTGAATCGGTCATGCTTGCTCCTTGGGTACTGCTGTTTTCAGGGCCAGCGCGTGGATGGCCTGTTTCATCTGTTCGCCGAGCGCCGCATAGACCATCTGGTGCTGGGCGACGCGGGTTTTGCCGATAAACGCGGCTGAGATGACACTCATCTCGAAATGATCATTGCCCGAGTAGAGACGCACTTCGACATCTGCATCAGGCAGGTGGCTGCGGATCATGTCGGCGATTTGTTCAGGGGTTGGTGTCATGTCGATCCTTTTGTCGGGTATGCTCTTGCGGGTAAAACAGCGGGGGACGGATCATTCATGAACTGTTGATCAGATCATCCGTCACCTCACATATTGCCTGACGAACGCTGACAATCTCCTGTGAGAGATTCAACCCTGTATCTGGCAGGGCACCGGGCGTAAACAACAAGAGCCTGCAAACAGCGGCTTGCAGGCTCTTGTTGAGCACGATCTGTGATATGGTGGGCTCACTAGGACTCGAACCTAGAACCAACCGGTTATGAGCCGGTTGCGCTAACCAATTGCGCCATGAGCCCCTGTTTCTTGTTAAGCGGCGGCGCAGCCTAATCAGCCTGTAGTAGCATGGCAATCGCTTGACGCGTACCCTTCGGGCATGAATCCTACCACCTTCCAAGAACTGAACCTTCCCGAGACCCTGCAACAGGGTATCGATGCGATGGGTTTTACCACGATGACCGATGTGCAGCAAGCTGCACTGCCCATAACACTTGCAGGCAAAGATGTTGCCGGGCAGGGGCGTACAGGTACCGGTAAGACCGCGACATTCCTGATTACTGCTATCAATCGTCTGCTGAGCACGCCGGCCAAAGCCGGCCGAAAACACAACTACCCGCGCGCACTGGTGATTGCACCGACGCGTGAGCTGGTGATCCAGATTTCAGCCGATGCCGAGAAACTGGCCAAATTTACCGATCTCAAAATCCACACCGTGTACGGCGGTGTGGACTACGAGAAGCAGCTCAAGGGCTTTGACGACGGCGTCGATATTCTTATCGGTACGCCCGGGCGCCTGATCGATTATCTGAAAAAGCATGCCTACGAGCTGAAGCTGACCGAGATGCTGGTCATTGATGAGGCCGATCGCATGTTCGATATGGGCTTTATCAAGGATCTGCGTTTTATGATGCGCCGTATGCCGAGATTTGATGAGCGTCAGTCGCTGATGTTTTCCGCCACGCTGTCGCATCGGGTGATGGAACTGGCCTATGAGCATATGAACCAGCCGGAGAAGCTGCGTGCGGAAGAGGGCAACATTACCGCTTCCGGCATTGTAGAATCGATGTATCACACAGGTATGGATGACAAACTGCCTCTGCTGATTCATCTGTTGCGCGAGTCCAATGTCGAGCGCGGTATGATCTTTATCAATGAGAAACGTACCGGTGAGCGTCTGGCCCGCAATCTGGCCCACTATGGTTTTGCTGTCGGTATTCTCTCCGGTGATGTGCGACAGGTCAAACGGGTGCGCATTCTGGAAGATTTCACCAAGGGCAAGCTGAACCTGCTGGTTGCCACCGATGTTGCCAGTCGCGGTCTGCATATCGACGGCGTAACGCATGTGTTCAACTACGATCTGCCGGAAGATGCGGAGAATTATGTCCATCGTATCGGCCGTACGGCGCGTGCTGGCGCAAAAGGTACGGCAGTATCTTTCTCCTGCGAGCGTTTCTGTTTCGGGTTGCCTGATATTGAGGCTTATGTGGAGCGATCCATTCCGCTGCTGAATATCACCAGCGAGATGCTGGAAGTTGGCAAGCCAACCCATATGGACGCTCATGCCGAAGGTATGGGTGCCGGTGACAAGGCTGAAGTGCATGCGAAAAAAGATGGTAAACAGGGCTCCGGCCGTCCACCGCGCAGCGGCGGGCCAGGTCGCGGCAGGTCATCCGGTCGTCCGCATGCCCGCAAGGTGTAACAGGTAAGCGGATAGTGGTTGTTATAAAAAGGCCTCAGGTGATTTTTCCTGAGGCCATTTTTGTTTATTGCGAATTTGCGGGAAGCGTTCTGCGCGAGTATTGATTCCTGCTGGCCGGCTTGCCAAAATAAATAATCAAACGTGGGAAAGCGGCAGGGGTGCCAGTCACTTCCGGTTATATTGTTAACGCTCTTTCTGGTGTACCTTGATTGATAGCAACCTGCGTTTTATTAAACATAACTCTTGTCCTATGGCCTGGAACTGAATCATGAACCGTTTCTACCCATTATCTGTAGGACTCGGCCAACTACTGCTCCTAGTGATCGGCAGTAGTCGGCCAAACCCCGACGGTCAGCGGTAGTGATAAAATATGTATTGTGTCCTCGAAACCCTTAGAGAGAACAGCAATAGGACTCTGCCCCCTTTCACTTTAGATGTGTGAGTAGCCTGGTGACAAAAACGTGCGTAAAATAAGACTCTTAAGTTTCTTGTCCACCAGCTCGAATTTCAATAGCAGGAGTAATTCGTGTGCGGATGTCATTGTATATTGGAAGGTTAACGCCTTCTGCCACTTCAAGGGATACAGCCAACCCGTAAGCAACAGGAGCCCCAAATTTTCGAGCATCCTTGCGACAATTTACTTTGATTTTAATGGTGTCTCCATCAGAAATTGCGACAGCACTTTCCCCTTCAATAATCTCATGCTGAACAGTCCCCCTTCGGGTAATATCACTGTCACTATCAATTCCAGTTACACGCAACTTGCCCTTCAGCTTCTCTCGAGACTTCTTTCCATCTTCGAAATCAAACCAAAGCTGTGCCTCTCTATAGCGCTGAGTTGATGCTGCTATGGGTGAAAGCCATGCAAGAGTAACCGTGAACCGGCGTTTTTCGCGTTGCGCATTCAGCGAAGGAGGTAGAGGCAGCTCATAAACATGTGCTTCACCATCATTCAGCTGTCCAAATCCAAGTAATGTGGCACGCTGCTCGTTACACCCTAGCACCTTATCAATATCAGGAAGGCCGTACCCCATCCAGCGCGAAACCCAGCTTTTGATCTGCCTCCTGTTTGTATCGGGCAGCAAAAGCCTCTCCAGAGTAGCCCCTGCATCACCCCAGCGACACCCATGTACCAGCATTGCTTTAAGGATAGGGACTCCGAAAATAGTAAAATCCACTTCCGGTGCTTGTTCCGAAAATATTTCGGCAAGATGGTCATAGCAGATGGCTGCTGCACGACTTGTTAATGCAGCAGAGTTGCTACTGCCACAACAATACTGGCTTTTATTAGTCTCTCCTGGACTGGCACTCGGAGCCGCCACTTGATTTCCTGGCGGCACTTTTCTATTACTGAATTGCAGGGGTGCATTACCCGAAGTAAGTGAGATGCTATAAAGGGCTCTTCCCCCTGAAAAAAGAAAATCCGGTTTGACCGCTCTTCTATAACCCAAACCGAACGCAGAAACCGGACTTGGAAGTGCCGACTCGAAAACATCTATCAAATGCCCAGTCATGCCACCAGATGAAAGGTCATGATGGGAAGCACCAACAGTCAGGCCATTAATGCTTTCTCCAGGAGATAGTAATCTACGGTGCCGAGCATCCCCATAGATTTTTTTTACAATCAGAGCTTCGCGCTCGCTGGAAGAAAGGGCTTCAAAGTCCTGGCGTGTCATGTCAGTTTCAATTGCCTCAGAATGATTGCCAGAGCTAATTACAAACAAGATGTTGTATTTTGCACTGAGCCAATCCAGCAACCGAGCAAGCGGACTCATCGCCTGCGAAAAATGGCGGGAACGATCACCAATCGAAAGGTTAACCACCTTAACCGATGGTGCAACCGCCTCTTCATCAGCATCACCTTCCATCATCCGTTTAACAACTCTGTGTATATAATCCACAAAAATTACATCTTCTGGCACACACTCTTCCCGAGGTGATCTGAAATCTGTCGGATTTGGCTTCATAATCGGCCTAACATACACCGGCTTATTTAGCGGTAATGCTCCTCCACCCAAATCCCCGTGCACGATTAATGATGTCATGGCTGTGCCATGTCGCCGGTCAATTGAGGAATACTCCGAAGCCCAGTCATCAGGATCATCCACAATGAGCCGTCCAGAAAGCAGCTGGTGATTTTCCAATGGAAGACCATCAAGCACTGCAACAATCGGCTTCCCAACAGGAGCCGCCTCAACTAATAAGGCACAGTCAGAAACCTCACCTTCCTCTGGTTCCCTTCCGGTAGCCATTTGGCCTGTAGGCCTGAAAAACATGATGTTTTCACATTTGATAAGATCCACTTCAGGCAGTTCTAGAATATTCAAGGCTGCTTGAGCTGGAATTTCACCGAGTACGGAATGGTAAGCGATAGAAGAAATGGCGCACTGGGAAATAACACTGCCGCCAAGTTCCCTTATTAACTCGGTAACAATGCTCTCGCTTTCAAGACGTTTTTCTTCACTCCCCCTATACCACAACTCAGCTTCAAAGCGGATATTCCTTTGACTATCGAAAGCAAGATTCTCCTTCCAAACATCAAAGACCTCTTTCTCAGCCAAGCGATCTTGTACCCCCCACCTTCGGATGTCCTTGAGGTGAAGGAACACATCTTTAAATTTGGCCAGACCACGATAGTCGCCACTTTTGAAATTCATGTCTGCAGGATTATCAAGGTATCTTTGCCAAAGCGACAACATTTGAGTCATCGCTGACTGATTGCCCATAACTAGGTAGAGGCGGCCACTTAGTTCTTTCGATGGGTCTTTTTCATCCTGAAAATCATCATCGGGCGCAATGTTTTCAAGCGCAAGCTCTCCCATCCATTCAAGCCCGCGGATTTTCTTAACTGCATTAGCAAAATCCTCAACGTTGCCGACCGTCTCAATGACAAGTACCTGCTCAGGATCAATTCCAGCAGGTGTTTGCTGCAGTTCAACATTTCTGGCTCTGAATGAGTTTTGGAGTTGCTGAAACACCGGCGAGAGCCTTTCCCCTTGGCGCTGCACCGAGGGACGCTTGAAATTACCTCCATTTCCATGGCCAGGTGTCTTCGAAGCAGTCTCTGGTGAAGGAAAAAGTAAAAGGGGTAACTCAGCCATTTATTAACTCCCTTAGATGTCCTGTTCCGTTTTTGCAGAGCGAGCCGCCCAATGCTTCAATGTACGGCTGACTATCCCTTTCATATCTGCTTCTGGTTGTTCTAAAACATACTGACGAAATACAGTGGTGCCGAACTCTTCAACCTCTGCAAAATTCAACCCATACAACTTTTTTGCCAAGGTCCCAGGAGCATATCCGAGGTTAATACCCAACCTCCTTTGAAAGCGCTCAAACCACTCTTCAAGGCGTGCGCGAGTAGGCTCTGGCAAATCCACCCTCACTTGGAATCGTCTCCAGACCGCACGATCTAACAGCTCAGGGTGGTTGGTAGCACCTATGACGACAACGTGACTAGGCAAGGAGTCAATCTGCATAAGCAAAGAGCTTACTACTCGTTTAATCTCACCAGTTTCATGGGTGTCGCCCCGTTCTTTCCCAAGCGTTTCAAACTCGTCAAAGAACAGAACACATTTCCGAGTACAGGCATGCTCAATTAGACGGCGCAACCTGATTGCAGTCTCGCCAAGGAATGTACCCACAACCCCCTCGTATCGAACAACATACAAGGGAACCATGAGTGATTCTGCTAATGCCTCAGCAAGAGATGTTTTTCCATTTCCTGGAGGCCCGATAAGCAAGACCCTGTTTCGTGGCTCAAGATTATAAGAGCGCAGCAAGTCTGCGCGATGATGCTCCTGAACTAATTCACGGCATATCTGGCCCACCTCATCTGGAAGAATAAGATCATCTAGCCGTTTTTGAGGTGAAATCTCATACAGGAGATTATCAATCCGATGGGTTGAAAGTTGTGCGGGTGCTCCGTTACCGACTGGTTTCTGCTCTGACTCTGAATACTGAAGCAATTTTCCCAGCTTATCGGCCAATACGGTGTGGTGCTTAGCTCTTTCCTCTGCGATAATAGCCTCTGCAACCTTGCGAAAACGGGGCTTGTCCCCGCTGACTCCAAACTTAACTAAGCTGGTTAATAAATCAGCCCTCGCCATTTTCGCCTCCGTTTCGCTGTAACCCATCCATAAGCCCTTTGGCTTCAAGGAGCTCAATTTCACCTGAAATCAGACGATGTAGCAAAGCAAACTTGGAGGTCATGTCTTGTTTCGCGCATTTAACCACTTTGCCACCTCCAATTCGCAATGTAAGGGGCAGGGCTTTTTAGGAATTCGTTCACAGAAAGCTCAAGGTTCAAAAGCCTATACCTTATACTTTTATAAAATTCTGACCGTCCGGGTTTGGCCGTTTTACGCCCGTCACCAAAGTCTAGGTTCGGCCAAATCCGGGCGGTCGGTAATTGTGTGAACAACTATCTGTTGTCTCCCTGCCATGGCTTAGACTTATCATACCGGCGATGGATATGATGCCGGCAGTTCATAGCGCACTTTGGCTTTGATGATGCGCGATGACACTGAGTACTCAGGTAGATGCATTAATCCACCTGAGAAATTTATGATAACAGTGATATTTGCAGGTTACCCGGCTATTTGATTAGCGATGATGACCCAAGGCATGTGACCTGTCGCTGCATCCGCGACATTATGCCACATTTTACGAAAGCTCCCCATCGGTAAGATCCGCCGCCAGGCAAATAACACCGAATGCAGTCGCAGGCTTTCAGTCGTCGACAGTGCGTCTGCAATTGAGGGAGAGTATATCATGATTTTCAAAAGGACCTTCTCCAGTAAAGAAGGGCATGTCTTGTCACGAAACAGGAAAATGCATAAAGCTGCAGCATCGCCATTGTGTGTGAGGTATCTGATGTTTTCCGTGCTAGCCATCGGTATGGCGCAAGGTCATGCATGGGCAGAAGAGAATCTTCCGACCATCAAGGTCAATGCGGCTTCAGTCGACACGGAGGCGGCCCTTTGCACAGTGGTAGGTAAGGATGAGCTGAAATCGAAGTCTGTAGCAACAAGCGACACCGCGGGCTTGCTGAAAAACACACCCGGCGTGAATCTTCAGGGTGCAGGTGGCGTCTCCAGCTTGCCAACGATCCATGGTCTGGCTGATGATCGACTTCGTATCAAAGTAGATGGCATGGACCTGGTATCCGCTTGTGCCAACCATATGAACCCGCCACTCTCCTACATCGACCCGAGCAATGTAGGCAGTGCGACGGTTTTTGCCGGTATTTCACCGGTAAGTATGGGGGGAGACAGTATTGGTGGAACAATTCTGGTCGAATCTGAAAGCCCTGAATTTGCCAAACCCGGTGAAGGTTCACTGTTAAAGGGGCAGATCGGCACCTTCTATCGCAGCAACGGCAATGTTCTGGGAGGCAATGCCTCTGCAACGGCCGCTACTGAAACAGCCAGTGTCAGATATAACGGCTCCACTGTGAAGGCGAATAAAAATTACAAGGCTGGTGGCGACTTCAAGGCAGCGGGTCTTGCCGCAGTAGATCGAGGGTGGCTGGCCGCCGATGAGGTTGGCTCAAGCATGTATGAGTCAACCAACCACGCTCTTGCCATCGATGTGCTGAAGGGCAGCCACATGATCGATCTGAAACTCGGTTTTCAGGAGATCCCTAATCAGGGCTGGACAAATCAGCGCATGGATATGACCGGCAACAATAGCATTCAGGCAAATATGGGTGTGACCAGTGAGTTCGATTGGGGCAACCTGGCATCGCGCATCTATTTCGAAAACACCAAACACGCCATGCAGTTTGGCCAGAACAAACAGTTTCTTTACGGCGGGGTTGCCCGCGGTATGCCCATGGATACCGAGGGTAAAAACCTGGGCGCCTCGCTGAAGGCAAACATTGACCTCTCGTCTGCTGATCTGCTGCGGGTCGGTGCAGAGTATCAGCAGTACCGACTGGATGATTGGTGGAATCCTTCCGGTGGAGCAATGATGGCGCCGAATGTCTTCTGGAACATCAATGGCGGCAAGCGCGATCGAATGGCGGTTTACAGCGAGTGGGAATCACAGGTGAGCAGTAGCTGGCTCAGCCAGTTGGGCCTGCGATTCGAGCGTGTTGATATGAATACAGGCACTGTTCAGGGATATAATACGGTGATGGCCTTCCAGGGCGCAGAAGCCACCGCTTTTAATGCCGCAAATCGCAAGAAGATCGACAACAATATCGATGCGACTGCGCTGGTACGTTTTACTCCGGATGAGAACAAGACAATTGAGCTCGGTTACGCCATGAAGACCCGCTCTCCGAATCTTTATGAGCGCTACACATGGTCCACTGCCGGTATGATGATGCGCATGGTGAATATGGCCGGTGATGGCAATGGTTATGTTGGCAATCTTAATTTGAAGTCTGAGTCGTCACATACCATTAGCGCCACGGTTGATCTCCATGATGCTGACAGGAAACAGTGGGGCGTGAAGGTATCGCCTTACTACACCTACATCAGCGACCATGTGGATGCAGCACGTTGTAGCTCTGCCAATGCCAACTGCGGTGCGGCCAACCAGACAGCGACCAATGCCTTCGTCTACCTGCAGTTCGTCAACCAGTCAGCCCATATGTACGGTGTCGATCTCTCAGGGGATCTCCTCGTTAGCGACAACAGCTACGGCAGTGTAACCGCCAAAGGTCTGATGAATTACGTTCGCGGCAAGAACAGGGTAACCAGGGAAAACCTGTACAATATCATGCCTCTGAATGGGCATATGGGCCTTGAGCATGCTCTGGGTGGCTGGACCGGCAGTGTTGATGTTGAGATGGTTGCCGCCAAGAAGAATGTGTCGAAGGTCAGAAATGAAATGGTGACGGGGGGGTACACGCTGGTGAACCTGCATAGCACTTATCAGTGGAACCAGGTTCGCCTTGATGTCGGCGTAAGCAATCTTCTGGACCGCTTCTACAACCATCCACTGGGCGGCGCATACCTTGGTCAAGGAGCGACAATGGGTACTGCTGTTCCCTGGGGTGTCGCGGTGCCGGGCATGGGTCGCTCCATCTTTGCCGGGGTCACCATCGATCTATAACAGCGAATCGTTCTATATTTCTGCCCAGCCGTACTTTGTGCGGCTGGGCTTTTTTATGTGGTGATTGTATGTGTCGCTCAGGCAAACCACCATTTCCGGTGGTCGAGTCAGCGGCAGCGCCCGCTCACTCTCTTGCAAGCTGCTGGCCGGCTCCACACCTTGCCTCTGGCGCATGCGCTAAAGAACCTACTGTTGTGGCGCCGACGGATGCAGGTGGCGTTTGCCTTGGTAGAAGCGGGCGGCAAGGGCAAACAGGCAGGCTGTGACCAGCATCAGTATGGTGAAAAAGATAAAGTAGTCAGCGCCGGCCAGCTTGCTGCTGCCATCGCTGTTATGAATAAAGAAGTTCACGCCACTGGTAAACAGGTTGCCTATGGATATCGACAGCATGAAAAAAGCCATGACAAAGGATTTCATACTGGCCGGTGCCTGCGTATAGGAGAATTCCAGACAGGTAATGGAGACCATCACTTCGGCGCTGGTCAGGGCAATATAGGCCAATAGCTGCCAGAGGATATGCGGTGCCAGACCGTGGTCGATCTGTAGCTGAATCCAGCAGGGTATAGCGAAGGCTGCTGCGGCGACAAACATGCCGATGCTGATTTTACGCAGTTCGGTCAGGGCAAAGATGCGATTGATGGCCGGATAAATCAGGTAACTGAACAGCGGGATCAGCAGCATCACCAGCAACGGATTGGCAGCCTGCATCTGCGATGGCAGCAGTTCAAAACCGAACAGTGAGCGATCCATCTGCTGCGCCTGTAGCACCCAGCTCGAGCCGGTCTGGTCAAACAGGGCCCAGAACACGGCGACAAACAGATAAATCACAGACAGTCGCCCCAGTGTCCTCAGGCCATCGCCGCTGAAGCTGTCGCGCACGAAGCGCATACCGGTTGGTGGCAGATGGGCAAATTGATACCGCCCGGCCCGGAAGATCAGGGTGGCGATAAGCATCAGTATGCCCGGCACGGCAAAGGCCACTGCCGGCCCGAAGTGCTGCAGTAACCAGGGGGTAATCAGCATCGAGGCGAAGGCGCCGATATTGATGGCAAAGTAAAACCAGCCGAATACCCGTGGCAGTAAATGGCCGTTGGCCGGATTGAACTGGTCGCCGAGGTGCGATGACACGCAGGGCTTGATGCCGCCCGCTCCCAGTGCGATCAATCCCAGCCCCAGAGCCAGCCCCAGTGTTGTATGGTCCACGGCCAGTGCCAGATGACCCAGACAGTAGACCAGCGACAATAAAATAATGGTGCGGTATTTGCCCAGCATACCGTCGGCAATCACTGCGCCGAGCAGCGGGGTGAAATAGACAGCAGAGACAAACAGGTGAAACCAGCCTTTGGCCTCATCGCTACTGATAACTGCAGTGGTACCGTCGCTGTTAAGCAGATACTGGGTCATGAACACCATCAGAATGGCGCGCATGCCATAATAGCTGAAACGCTCGGCCGCCTCATTGCCTACAATGTAAGGGATGCCAGGCGGCAGGCGATCTGTGGCCAAAGGCGCGCTGCGATATGCGGGAGAGTCGGGCATGGATGCTTGATAACCCGTTTGTCCTGTCCTGGCAATGACGACCGTTTCCTCACCCCTGTTAAGCGTGAGCATGCCGGCTGTGGAACGCTATGCGCTCCACAAGCATAGCGAATGCGTTGTCAGGTTTTACAATGACAGGAAAACAGGGCGATGCTTCTGGTCCGCCATCAGCGGCATATATAGATGAATCGCTTTTTGCGGTGAGGCAAGGCGAGCAGGAACCTGCCTTGTGGGTTAATCAACGGTGCGTTGGGCGGGCGGTTGTTGGGTGAGGTACAGCATGCCTTGCCAACGGCCGGTTTAAATGGTTGAGAAAGCATCCATAAGGAATAGCAGACCAACAATAAACAGCAATCCGATGCCGATCAGTATGCGCTCTTTCAATATGCGTTTGTTATTTCCCGTGTCCCATAAATCCTGCATTGTTCACTCCTTGCTCTGTGGCTGCTGCTTTACGCATGCAGCGTGAAAGTGCTGTGTCGCATCATCTGATAAAGGAGTCCGTCCTTTATCGGCATGCGAATGATAGAGTAATGACGCTTGTCGCTATATCAGAATAAGTCTGATATTTTAGCCTGCGAAAAACGCCGTCTGTGCCAATGATTGATGTCCCATGCGGGTGCGGGAGTGTGTTTACTACTAAGCTGCCGGCCTGATTGTTGGCGGCGCTATCGGGTTTTTGCGGCTTGTTCGATACAGATTTACTGTCCGGCATCTGCCGGTTGCACATTTACAGACTTGAGAAGTCATCCATAAGAATCAGCAGGCCTATAATCACGATTGAGCCGATGATGATCTGGATGCGTTCTTTCAATATGCTGCTGTTAGCGGGTGCGTGCCAAAATCCGGGCATAGTGTTCTCCTTGTTGCAACTGTTCTTGCTGTCATTCGGCCACAACTCTATGTCAGCAGTGTGTCATTCCGGTGTCACAATGATGACACGACACCCGGGCAGATCGGTGCTGAACTGGAAAGGGCATGCCTCGGCGGCTAGTCTGCCGCATTCCATGCCATCGGGGAGTACGACACAGTGACCTTTCAGGACTTGATACTTACATTGCAGCGATTCTGGGCTGCACAGGGCTGCGTTCTGCAGCAGCCATACGATTCCTCAATGGGGGCGGGCACATTTCATCCGGCCACCTTCCTGCGCGTGCTCGATGATGCCGACTGGCGGACTGCCTATGTGCAGCCGTGCCGGCGTCCGACCGACGGGCGTTATGGTGAGAACCCGAACCGTATGCAGCACTATTACCAGTTTCAGGTGATTCTGAAGCCGGCACCGGACAACATCCTCGAGTTGTATCTGGATTCACTGCGCACCATCGGTATTGATCCGGAAGTGCACGATATCCGTTTTGTTGAGGATGACTGGGAGAGCCCGACACTGGGCGCCTGGGGGCTGGGCTGGGAAGTATGGCTCAATGGCATGGAAATCACGCAGTTCACCTATTTTCAGCAGGTTGGCAGTGTTGAGTTACCGCGTACGCCGGGTGAGATCACCTATGGTCTGGAGCGGTTGGCCATGTATATCCAGGGTGTGGAAAATGTCTTTGATCTGGTCTGGGTGGAAACCCCGGATGGCAAGCAGGTGACTTACGGTGATGTGTTCCACCGCAATGAGGTGGAGTTCTCCGCCTATAACTTTGAGCAGGCGGATCCGGCCTGGTTGCATGAGCAGTTCGACCATGCCGAAGGCGAATGCAAGCGTTTGACCGAACACAATCTGGTGCTGCCGGCCTATGAGGAAGTAATGAAAGCTTCGCATGCGTTTAATCTGCTGGATGCGCGCGGTGCGATTTCAGTGGCTGAGCGTCAGCGCTTTATCGGGCGGGTGCGCGGTCTTGCCCGCACGGTTGCCCGTGCCTACGCGGGGGTGGACGCATGAGTATGAAACCGTTGTTGATCGAGATCGGTACGGAAGAGATTCCTGCCGGCGTTGCGCCGCGCATGGGGGCGGCACTGTTTGATGCACTGCATAAATTGCTGGCTGATGCCGGTGTGGCCCCGGCCTCACTGCGTCTGGGTGTAACACCACGCCGGCTGTTGCTGCATGCGGCTGATTGTCCTGTGTTGCAGGCTGATCGTGAAGAGACCATCTGGGGGCCGCCTGAGCGTGTTGCCTATAAGGATGGTCAGCCGACCGGTGCCGCGATCGGGTTTGCCAAGAAATCCGGTCTGTCGCTGGATGATTTTGAACTGGCTGATAAAGGCGATGGAAAGGGCGGCTATATGAAAGCCGTACAGATCGTGAAAGGTCGGCCTGTAGTGGCGATTATAGCCGAGGCGATGCCGGGGATTCTGCGCAAGCTGCCCAGCCCCAAGCAGATGCAGTGGCAGGATGGCGAAACACGGGCCGATGCTTTTATCCGGCCGATTCGCTGGATTGTGGCAAGGCTGGGCGATACGCCGATCGGTTTCTCTTTTGCAGGTATTCAATCCGGCCTGATCAGCCGTGGTCACCGGGTGCACGGCAGCAGCGGTGAAATCGACGTCAATGATCCATTCGCCTGGCTGGAGGGGCAGTTCGTGTGTGCAGATCGCGAACGGCGTAAGTCTGAAATAGGAAATCAGCTGGCCAGTGCTGTAAATGCTGCCGGTGTTGAATTGGTTGATGATATAGATTTACTGGAAGAGGTCACAGACTTGACGGAGTGGCCGCAGGTAATCACTGGTCGCTACGACGTCGATTTCCTGCGTCTGCCAGCAGAGGTGAGTCGAATCGAGCTGAAACACCACCAACGCTGCTTCTCCACTCAGGATACAAACGGCGGCAAGAGCAATGTTTTTTTCGCTGTGGCCAATATCGAGTCGAAAAAACCGGAGGCTGTGGCGCAAGGTAATGAAAGGGTGGTTAATGCACGTCTGGCAGATGCCGCCTTCTATTTTGACCGCGATCCGCAACAGACACTGGATGCCCGTGTCGAGAAGCTGTCCGAAATTGTCTTTCAGGACGGGCTGGGCATGGTGGGCGATCAGGTGCGGCGTATGCGCGGTTTCGTACTTGATAATGCCAAAGATCTGGTCGTGGATGCCAATGACGCACAGCGGGCTGCATATCTGTGCAAGTCTGATCTGACCACGGGACTGGTTGGCGAGTTTCCCGAGCTGCAGGGCTATATGGGCGGTATTTATGCCCGTATGGACGGCGAGAATGATGCGGTGGCAACTGCCATCGAATACCACTATGCACCAACCGGCGCTGATGATGCACTCCCCCTGGACCGGATTGCACGTGCCATCGGTATTGCCGAGCGCGCCGACAAACTGCTCGGTTACTTTCATCTCGGTCGCATCCCGACCGCCAGTGCCGACCCGTTCGGTCTGCGTCGTGCTGCCATCGGCCTGATTCACCTGCTTGAAGCTGCTGATATGCCGATGTCGATGACGCTGTCAAAGGTTCTGGATGAGTCGGCCAAGCAGTGGAATCAGCAGCGAGTAACCATCACCATTGCGGCCGAAACCAAGCTGGCCGTCGCTACATTTATTCACGATCGCTGGCTGGGAATGAATGCCTTTCACTTCACTCGCTCGGCTCTGGATGCAGCCATCCATGCCGATCTTGAACTGCCTATGCATCGAATTGTAGAAGTGGCTGAACTGCTGACCGGTTTTGCCGATTCAGAAGAGGGCAAGGCCGTGGCTGCCGCCAATAAGCGGATCGCCAATATACTCAAGAAGGCGGAAGGTGTTGGCAGTGAAGTTCATACTGAATTGCTGACTGAAGTCGCCGAGCAGGCGCTGTATGAGCAGCTGTGCGCTGCAGAGCAGAATTTTCCGAGTGACCCCGGGGCTCAGCTCAATGTGCTGGCAGCATTGCGCGAGCCCGTTGACAGCTTTTTCGATGATGTGATGGTGATGGCAGAGGATGAGGCTGTGCGCGGTAACCGACTGGCGCTGCTGGCACGTTTGCGCGCGCTGTTCCTGAATCTGGCGGATGTGTCTCGCCTGTAACGACGCGCCTGCCGCTGCCTGCCGGAGTATGAGTTGAACGGCTTCAGCTGGTGGACGCGCGGCGATCTGGACGGTTTTTTCGGCCTGTTCGTGGATAACCTGATCCAGCTTATCCTGATTTCCGTACTCTGCACCGGCCTGCTCGGCATGCCGGCGGAGCTGGTGTTCGGGCGTATCCTGCCGGGTGTGGCTGTCAGTCTACTGGTCGGTAATCTGTTTTATGCATGGCAGGCCAGACGTTTGAGCCTGGCCACCGGCCAGCCTGCCACGGCTCTGCCCTACGGGGTGAATACGGTTTCGCTGTTTGCCTATGTGCTGTTTGTCATGTTGCCGGTGGTGAAAACCACAGGTGATGCACAGCTGGCATGGCAGATGGGGCTGGTGGCCTGTTTCGGCTCCGGTGTCATTGAGCTGGCGGGTGCATGGATCGGCAGCAGGGTTAAGCGCATCACGCCGCGTGCGGCGATGCTGGCGACGCTTGCCGGTATTGCCATTACCTTTATCTCCATGGATTTTGCCTTCCGCATCTTCGCCGATCCGCTGGTCGGCTTCGCGCCGCTGGCGCTTATTTTCATGCAGTATATAGGTCGGGTGCAGTTGCCGCGCGGTATTCCGGCAGGTCTTGCCGCGGTTATTGTCGGTACCCTGCTGGCCTGGCTGCTGGGCCGCATGGATGCGACCGCAGTCACCGCTGCGATGGATCTGCACCTCTATCTGCCGAGCCTCTACCTGTTTGATCTGGCCAGCGCATTTGCCTCGCCCGAGCTGATCGGCTTTATGGCGGTGATCCTGCCGATGGGGCTGTTTAACCTGATCGGCTCGCTGCAGAATCTGGAGAGTGCGGAAGCGGCAGGTGATTGTTACCCGGTTAAACCTTCGCTGGCAGCCAACGGTATCGGCACGGTTGTCGCAGCCTGTTTCGGCAGCTGTTTTCCGACCACGATCTATATCGGGCATCCTGCATGGAAGAGTATGGGCGCCGGCGCCGGTTATTCG
>Ga0210050_1002061_pt1 | contig 20132 bp, 20 predicted proteins | sample CryGey132114_all_FD_185463 | JGI IMG/M metagenome (GOLD analysis project Ga0210050, IMG submission 185463) | Groundwater microbial communities from aquifer - Crystal Geyser CG22_combo_CG10-13_8/21/14_all (SPAdes) (version 2) | ecosystem: Environmental > Aquatic > Deep subsurface > Groundwater ...
CATTTTTAATAAGTATAAATTGTTTCATATGATATTTATTGGTTAATTCTAATTTTTATATAAAAATTTTTATAAAATAGTGTCCATACATTATATCAAGAAACAAAAGAATGAAGAAATTGACATAACGGTCCAGATTAAGGGCTAATTTGTCTTTATAAAATCATGAATTTTGTTTTGTCTAATCAAGAACGGGAAGAGGATTTATCCACAGCTACTTGCAATATACCCCATATGGGTATATCATATCAAGTATGAGAAAAGATATAAAAAAGCAAGTGCAGAATAGGTTGAAACGAATAGAGGGCCAGGTAAAAGGTTTGCAAAAGATGGTTGAGGGGGATAAGTATTGTATTGATATAATCACTCAAACTTCCGCCGTCCGCAATGCCCTTTCTGCCGTAGAAGATGCAATGCTTGAAAACCATCTTTCCACGCACGTTATTGAACAAGTAAAGAAGGGCTCACAAAAGAAAGCCATTGAAGAAATCCTTTCGGTTTATAAGATTTCAAAGAAAAAATAATATGGAACACAGCTACAGCGGTGCGCACTGCGGAGTAGGACAGCCATCGGCAATGGGTCACGGTTCGGCGCTTGTCTATTTACGGAAGTTTTGGATAGTAACATTTCTTCTCATCCCACTTTTTCTTGTGAATAAAATGATATCCGGATTTTTTGGGTACGAGCTCTACTCATTTGCAAAATGGATTGGGTTTGTTATCGCCTCCATAATTTTTGGTTTTTCTTTGATTTTTTTCCAACATGCATGGCATGAAATTAAAATGCGTAAATATGGAATGATGACTCTTGTATCCATAGCCGTCGGGTCGGGTTTTATATTTTCGGTTGTTTCCACCTTCATACCTTCCCTTAATGTTGAGTTTTATTTGGAGATCTCAACTCTTATCTGGGTATTGCTTTTCGGGCATTATCTTGAAGCAAAATCTAGCTCTGCCGCCGGCAACGCTTTACAGGAAGTAGCAAAATTATTGCCGAAGAAAGCGCACAGACTTGTCGGTGATAAGAGTGAGGAGGTTGATACATCTCTTTTAAAAGAAGGGGATGTGGTGTTGGTAAAACCTGGAGAAAAAATACCGGCAGACGGGGTTGTAAATGAAGGAACGGCGAATGTAAATGAATCGCTAATATCCGGAGAATCCAAACCCGTTGAGAAAAAAGAGCATAATAAAGTGATAGCTGGTTCAATATGCCTGGATGGTTCGCTCACAATAAAACTTTCTCGTGTGGGAGAAAATTCAACCATAGGTCAGATTCAAAAGCTCATAAACCAAGCTCAAAACACAAAACCTCGTTCACAACGATTAGCTGACAAAGCATCTTCTGTTCTGACACTAGTCGCCGTTATTACATCTCTTCTCACTATTTTTGTCTGGTCTATAATCTTGGGAAAGCCTTTGGTTTTTGGAATTACACTAGCAATCACCGTTCTTGTTATTGCTTGTCCTCATGCTCTTGGACTGGCTATCCCCACCGTTACGACAATTGCCACCTCACTTGCGGTTAAGAACGGGGTCTTCATAAAGAATTTGGCTAAAATTGAGGTTATCAGAAATGCGGACTATGTTGTGTTTGACAAAACAGGGACTCTTACAAAAGGTCAGTTCGGAGTGAGTGATATTGTTACTTTTGGCAGTATGGCAAAAAACGATATTGCGAAAATTGCCGCGTCGTTGGAGCAACATTCGGCACACATTATTGGTCAATCTATATTGCAATACGCAGAGAAAAATCACATCCTGCTTGATAAACCCAAACAGTTTAGAGACGTTGCCGGAAAGGGAGTAATTGGGGTGGTTAATGAAATAGATTATTTTTTGGGGAATAAACCTTTGATAAAAGATATGTCTGTTTTAACCGTTGAGCAGGATAAAAAAATTAATGACTTATCTTTAGGTGACAATACGATTGTTATTCTTGCTAGCAAAAAAGAATTATTGGGAATAATCACAATGTCTGACGAGATCAAACCAGAATCTTTTGAGGTCGTCAAAAAATTACACAATCTGGGTGTCAAAGTCGCCATGCTTACCGGGGACAAAGAAGATGTCGCAGAAAAGGTGGCAAAAGAATTGAATATAGACACCTACTTTGCAGAAGTTTTGCCCGAACAAAAATATAAATATGTAAAACAGCTCCAAGAAGATGGAAACATCGTGCTTATGGTTGGTGATGGAGTAAATGATGCCCCCGCTTTGACGCAAGCCAATGTTGGTATAGCAATAGGGGCGGGAACTGATGTTGCTGTTGAAGCGGGAGATGTGGTTTTGACCAGAAATAATCCTATGGATGTTGTTCGCCTGCTTGTTTTGTCAAAAAAAGTTTATGTGAAGATGGTGCAAAATTTGTTTTGGGCTCTTGGATACAATATTCTTGCTATCCCGGCAGCGGCAGGAGTATTCGTGTTTTGGGGAATATTTTTACGTCCAGAAATAGGTGCGCTTCTGATGAGTATGTCTACGGTTATTGTCGTTATGAACGCAATGACACTAAAAAAAATTAATTTGCAAACTGTCTAGTAAAAAAATTATGAACAAAAACACACAAAAACATATTTTTCAATTTATAGCCATAATTCTTCTTCTTTTGGGACTATTTTGGTGGGGCAGAGGAAACACGGGAGGAACAGCTTCATTACCAACCGAAAAACAAATAAAATCAGGCAGCTTTCTTTCCGCCCAAGAAAAATCTTTTGATTTCGGAACGATTTCAATGACAGATGGTAATGTGCAAAAAATATTCACAGTTATCAATAATACAGACAAGGATATTAAGCTGGATAGTTTAGTAACATCGTGTATGTGTACTACTGCTTTTCTTGAAATGAGTGGAGAAAGAATGGGTCCCTTTGGGATGCCCGGACACGGAGGTTTGGTTCCTAAGGTTAATGAGATTATCAAAGCGGGAGAGTCGGTGGATGCTGTTGTTGTGTTTGACCCGACAGCTCACGGTCCAGATGGGGTGGGGTTTGTAGAAAGGTATGTCTACTTCGTAGACAGTTCCGGTGGCGCGCTTGAGCTTCAGATTACAGCTAACGTGACGCGATAAATTATGAGAAAATACTTTATTATTCCACTTGCTTTTATTTTTCCTAAAGCAACACTGGCTCACTGCCCGCTCTGTACTATCGGCGCTGGTGCTCTGGCCGTTGTAGCCGCCTCAATGGGAATATCGTCTATAGTAGTGGGAGTGTTTATCGGCGCTTTTGCTATGGCCTTGGGTATGTGGCTTTCAAAAATACCCAAAAAGGAATATATTCCCAATCAGTATTTTTTCCTTACAATTTTAATTTTTTTAGGAACTATTATTCCCATAATGCCTCTTATCAGAGAGTATCATCCTCTTTACTTGTCTCTTGTGGGCGAATATGGCACTTTCTTTCACAATACTTATGCCATCAATCTGTTTTTTTTTGGTTCCGTGTTGGGAGCGTTGATTATGTTTGTCTCTCCGTTCATAAGTCGTATGGTTTCTGCGGTTCGTAAAAACAGAGCAATTCCTTATCAAGGAATTGCTCTTACCGCCCTTTTGTTAATTTCTGTTTCTATATTGATTGAATTAATATCCAAATGACTCTAGCCTCATTTCTGCTAATTGTTTTTTTTGTATTAACACTATTAATACGAAAGATAAGTGGGAAAGATATTTGCGCATTGTGCGTATCGGTTTCGCTGACTTGGGTATCAATGTTTATTCTTATGTTGGGTGGAATTGGCCAAGATAAAATAGTTTTGGGTATTCTTATGGGAGGTAGTGCCGTCGGCTTCGTATATTATTTCTCTTCTCGCAGTTCTGAAACATTTAAACTTTTAAAGTTTCCACTACTGGTTTCGTTGTTTTGGTTGGTGTATTTGGCCTTGTCAGTACCAAAACAAATATCGCCCATTAATATTGTGTTTTTGGGCGGATTGTGGTTTTTATTCGGATTCATCTTTTTTTTGTATAAAAACAACAATCTAAGGGCGCTTGGTAAGCGGTTGATAGATTGTTGCAAGAACTGGTGATAACCACTTGTATTCCATGTCTTTTGGTAGTACAATTATCAAAAGGTAAATTATAATTAATAAGAATATATGGCAAAAAGCAATTCAGCATTTATGAAACCTATGACTATTAGCCCCGATTTGGCGGCTGTAGTCGGTAACGGACCCATGCCTAGGTCAGAAGTCGTTAAGAAACTTTGGGAATACATCAAGAAAAATGACCTTCAAGATCCCGCAAACAGAAGGAATATAAACGCAGACGATAATTTGAAGAAAGTTTTTGATGGTAAGGCTACGGTAAATATGTTTGAAATGACCAAGTTGGTTTCCAAGCATCTGTCGTAGTGATTATTTGCCAGAAACTCAAACGGTGAAAATCAAAAACAGCTCAAAAGGAGCTGTTTTTGATTTATGTTAGACAATTTTTCTTGGAAGCAGGGGGGAAACCCTGGTGGTTATTTCGTAGTTTATGGTTCCGAGTCTTTTTGCTAGTTCTTCCGCGCTGATTTCTTCTTTTCCCTGGCTACCCAAAAGAACCACTTCGTCCTCGGCTTTTACACCAAAAACATTTGAAACATCAACAACAAACATGTTCATCGCAACCCTGCCTAAAACCCGACATCTTTTTCCTCTCACTAGAATATAACAATTGTTGGAAAAACCCCTGTCATACCCATCACCGTATCCTTGAGGTATTACCGCGATTTTGGTGATTTTTTTTGTAACAAAGGCAAGGTTATAACCAATAGGGTGGTTTGCAGGAAGAGTTTTTACTTGGGCTATGTGGCTTACCCATCTCATCGCCGGTTTTAGATTTATCTTTTTTCCGTACTTTTTTTGGAAACTTTTTTCCGGCCACATTCCATACATTCCAATCCCAAGGCGTACCAAGCGACTGTCGCCGAAACCACGCTCGTTTTCCAAAACACCTGCGGTGGCAGAAATGTGCGTTATTAAATTTTTGTACCCAGCTTGCTTCATCATATGATAAGATTTTTCAAATATCCCCATTTGCTTGTTGGTGTGAGAGTGATCGTTTATATCAACACTTGAAAGATGGGAATAGATGCCTTCAATTGAAATATTTTTATAATCCTTTATATCTTTTAAAAATTTTGGTAGGTCCTTTGTTAAAATCCCTTGGCGACCAAGTAGCGCGTCTATCTTTATATGTATTTTGGGTTTAACTCCCAATCTTTTACCAATTTTGTTTAAAATCCCCATTCTTTCAATGTCGTATATTGCAAGAATACCATTGAGCACCACCGCTTCTTCAAGCTCTTTTTCGGAGACATAACCGAGGACCAAAGTTTTTTTATTGCTTATTTTTCTTATTTCTCTCAATTCTAAAAGATCGTCCACTTGAAAATATTCGACATAATTCTCAATAACGGGCGCCACTTCGGCAAGTCCGTGCCCATAGGCATTTGCTTTGACGACCGCCACCATTTTTGTTTCGGAGTTTAGGTAATTTTTAAAAGATTCTACATTGGACAGAATATTTTTTCTTGATATTTCTATGCGTGAAAGGTCTTTATTCATAAATATATTCTAACATTATGGTTATATACATATGTTGCGTATATATATGGTAAGCTGTAATCAATTAGCAGTTAATAGAAATTTCGTGAAAAACTCTGTTTTAGCTCTCCGTGTTGCCTTGGGTTGGTTGTTCTTTTACGCGGGGGTTACCAAAATAATAAATCCCGATTGGAGTGCGGCGGGATATCTAAAATCCGCAAAAACCCTGCCAGACCTGTTTGCGTGGTTTGCCCTACCTTCAAATATTGGGTGGGTAAATTTCCTAAACGAGTGGGGACTTACTCTTGTGGGTATTGCTTTGATTTTGGGCATATTCACCAAATGGGCGTCTCTCGGAGGTATTCTTTTGATGGTTTTGTATTATCTGCCAATATTGGAATTTCCTATTGTGGGAGGGCATAGTTTTATTATTGATGAACACATAATATATATAATCGCTTTTATAATTATCATTGCGTCAAACGCTGGAAAATATTATGGTTTAGATAATAAAAGAAATTAAATATTATGACTGAAGGGGAAACAGATTTAAGAGTAAATGTTGGTGCTGATGATGTGGTGAATGTCACTATTGGTGGTGATTTAATCATGGAAAATCTATCTCAATTTACAGAGTGGACGGAAAATTTAAAAAAAACAATTAAAGAAACATTTCTTAAAAAAAACAAAAAAGTTTTGGTTTTAGCTGATATAAGCGGTCTTCGCAAATATGATTCGGAAGTAATGGTTCAGTTAGCGACAACTATGAGAGAAAATGAACCATATGTATTTCGCAATGCTACATACGGGGGTAGTCAGTATGTAAAAATGGCGGAAGATGTTGTGGCTGCTCTTTCGGGTAGAAATAATTTAAAATCATTCAAAACGAGAGAAGAGGCATTAAACTGGCTGACTGAAGAAAGTTCTTAAAATTTAAAAATTCTTGCTATTGTTGTGGTTATGTGATATTGTGCGGTTTGCTGTTCTTTTTTAACACACAGTTAGTTCACATAGTTCACAACCCACCCACACCCAAAGGAGAGTTATGCGTTTTTTCACATTCGATTGCCATTCTGGCATTTTGCAGGATGGAGTGAATGTCACGATGGAAGACGGTGTTTTTCGGCTTCCGCTCGGTCGAACGGCAGGTAATCAGTTGCCACCGTTCATACCGCTGTCAAGTAGTGATGCACCCGATGTTGAGTTGGGGGGCGTGCTTCTCCTCCGGGCAAGTTTTGGCCTTGACTACAGTTCAAGCGCCACTGTCCTGAAAAAAGAAGCAGAGGATGACAGACTCCAAGCGGCAATCGTGGTGTACGCTTCCCCAACCCAAGAAGTACTGGAAGTGTCCATCGACCGCCACGGAGTGGTCAAGCGGTTCAAATCTGCAGAGATTTGGGGCAGGAAAGGGTTTTGCCCCGTCTTGGACTTGGACGGAAACATGGTGGACAGGCACCTGGTGGAGATTCTCCTGCTTTCCCCCGGTGACTGTGCTATTGTTCGGCCGTATGGGGTCTCGCCCGCTTTTAGCAAGGGGCACATCACGCTGGCGTGCCGTATTGAGAACGGCCAGGTGGTGGTCAATGTCGGGTCCTTCAAGGACTACAAGACATACCTCTGCCAAGAAGACGGAAGGATCCTCTCTTTCCACATGCGAAGCGGGAACACCTCGAAAGAAAAAGAGGTTACTTCTCTCTAAGAAATGTGGGAAAAACTTGGAAGCTTAACTTCCAAGTGAGGGTTCAGTGAAGTGTGCAAAAACCCGCGCCAGGAACGGTGCGGGTTTTCTCATATATAAAAATTAAAATACAAACATAAACCGCGATCAATCAACCGGATTAATTTTCAAACCGTTGTATGGAAGGGCTTTTCTGACGGGGGCGTCTTTTATAACCCTAATGGCCTCTTCAAAATCATCCGTAATATGAGGAATTGCCATGTCATCGTCGTCAATCATTCTTTTAGCCCTAACTGTTTCTTTAAGATATTCAAACAATTTTCCCCAATATTCTGTTCCGAATAAAATAACGGGAATATTTGGTATTTTGTGAGTTTGAAGCAGTGTTACCACTTCAAAAAATTCATCAAGAGTTCCAAATCCTCCCGGGAAAAATATGAACGCTTCCGCTGAATATGTCAGACAAACTTTTCTACTGAAAAAGTAATAAAAATCAATATGGTCTGTCATATAATCATTCATAACCTGTTCTCTGGGAAGGCGAATTGTTAACCCGACAGAATTTCCACCCGCTTCCTTTGCGCCCCTGTTGGCCGCTTCCATTATCCCAGGCCCTCCGCCGGATATGACGGTGTATGACAGTTCTGAAACAATGCGTTTGGCCAATTCCCGCGCCTTGTCATAATACTCGTCTCCTTCTTTTAGTTGTGCGGAGCCAAAAAATGTAACGGAATGAGTATATTTTTCAAGAAATCTGAAACCTTGAGTAAACTCTCTTGAAATTTCATACACTCTTTCTCTGGCTGCTGTGTGTATTTCCTCGTGTGTTAAGGGTTTTATATTTAAATCTTTTTGAGGCAAACAAACTATTTTATTTTTTTCCATATTGCTACCATTTTAAAGTAAAATAGCCACTTTGCAATTCCTTTGCTTTTTGAAATAAATACCTATAATTAAAATAGATATTAATAGAATACAACCAAAATGAAGAAACTTAGCACAAATGAATGGATAGCTGTTTTTGTAGTAATTGTCTCCATCTCTTTCTTTGCGTGGGGAGACAGGGTCATATCTTTAATAAACAGTACGGGGTTTGGAGGTGAAAATACGGAAGTTGTTAACCACCAAACCGCCATTGTTCCGGACCAAAGTGGTTTGGTGGTTCAAGATATTGTAGTAGGAACGGGGGAAGAAGCGCGAGTGGGGGAAATTCTGGTGGTTAATTATGTCGGAGCGCTTACTAATGGTCAAATTTTTGACAGTTCCATAGCCAGGAATCAACCATTCCAGTTTGTTTTGGGTTCCGGCAGTGTAATTCAGGGATGGGAGCTGGGATTACCAGGAATAAGGGTTGGGGGAAAGAGGAGAATAATCATTCCTCCGTCACTTGCGTACGGTAACCGAGCAATCGGTCCGATTCCCGCAAACTCTACGCTTATATTTGAAGTAGAACTTTTGGGCTTGCAGAACATATCACAAATTCAAGACGAGCCGGTGTTTTAAAATATACGCCCTCAAAGCTTTGACCCGAGGCAATAACACGAACTCGCTGTGCTCGTTCTAATGTAAAAACTTTGTTTTTCCATCTCCATCGCTCTACGTCGCTAACAAAAAAGTTGTAAAATAACAACTAAAATGCTTTCATTGTTGGATGAAATCATTCTCTTTTTCGGTTGAAAAGAAAATAAAAGACGGGAAAGCCAGGGCTGGGAAAATACAAACCCCTCACGGAGATATTATGACACCCGCCTTTATACCCGTAGCCACCAAAGCAACGGTAAAATCTTTGTTGCCTGAAGAAGTAAAAAGGGCGGGAGCGCAAGCTGTTTTGGCCAATACATACCACCTGTATTTGCAACCAGGAGATGAGCTGGTAAAGGAAGCGGGAGGTCTGCACAAATTTATGAATTGGGGTGGCCCAATCATTACCGATTCCGGAGGATTCCAAGTTTTCTCATTGGGGGTTGCATATGGCAAGGAGATATCAAAAATAACAAAAACAACTGACCCCAATCTTTTAATTCCGGAAAGGGCCGACGATGAAAGACTTCCTAAGCTTGCGAAAATCGGCGCAGACGGGGTTTCTTTCAAATCGCATCTGGATGGTTCCACACACTACATTACACCGGAGAAATCTATTGAAATTCAACACAATTTGGGAGCAGATATAATTTTTGCTTTTGATGAATGTACTTCTCCGACAGAAAACGATTTATATCAAGAAGAAGCGCTTAATCGTACTCACCGATGGGCCAAGCGTTCTCTCGAACACCACAAAAAGCTTTTAAGTGAGTTTGCATCTGTTTCGCGTCCTTCCGCATTATTCGGCATAGTTCAAGGTGGAAGAAATGAAGCATTGCGAAAAAAATCAGCAAAGATATTATCGGAGATGACTGTTCAAGGAAATGCTCCGCACGAAGCGGGTTCTTATGGAAAATCGCTAGTTCGCACGGGGTTTGATGGTTTTGGCATTGGTGGTTCTTTTGCAAAAGAAGATATGTCCACGGTGGTTAAATGGGTTAACGACATTCTACCGGAAGACAAACCCAGACATTTGTTGGGAATAGGAGAGCCCGAAGATTTGTTTATGGGAGTAGAAAACGGAGTGGATTTGTTTGATTGCGTATTGCCCACCAGACTTGGTAGAAATGGCACAATATTTACAAAAAAAGGAAAAATACACATTACCAACGCAAAATTTACAAAAGACTTTTCTCCCATAGAGGACAGCTGTTCTTGTTATACTTGCTCTCTCTATTCTAAGGCGTATATTTCCTATCTCTTTAAAGCAAATGAAATGATAGCGGGAACACTGGCAACGATTCACAATTTACATTTCATCGTTCATCTGGTTGAGGATATGAGAAGGTCGATTTTTGATGGCAGTCTGGAGTTAATGAAAAAGAAGTTTTTGAAGAGCTATATTATCTCCTGATTATTTTTTATGAAAAACGAGCAAAAATTTAAAATTGAGAGCGAGTTTGCTCCTGCGGGCGACCAACCCAGCGCCATTAAAAGTTTGATTGGGGGGTTGAAAAATGGACTACGATACCAAACGCTTCTAGGGGTAACCGGATCGGGGAAAACGTTTACGGTGGCCAATATCATTGAAGCTGTACAAAAACCGACACTTGTTATCGCCCACAACAAAACTCTAGCCGCTCAACTTGCTCAAGAATACAAAGAATTTTTTCCAAATAATGCCGTGCATTATTTTGTCTCTTACTACGACTATTATCAGCCGGAGGCATATATGCCCGTGACTGATACCTATATTGAAAAGGAAGCTCAAATAAATGAAGAAATAGAACGGCTTCGTCACGCGTCAACACAGGCGCTTCTAACTCGTAAAGACGTTATCGTGGTTGCGTCCGTGTCTTGCATATACGGACTTGGTAGTCCCATAGAGTACGAAAAAGTAAATCTAAAAATAGCCGTTGGGGACAAATTTTCTCGTTTCGAATTTGTTAGAAAACTTGTAAATATTCATTTTGAAAGAACGAATGCCGATCTTAGTCCTGGGAAGTTCAGGGTGGTTGGTACTGTTATGGAAATTATGCCGGTTTCAGAAAAGGTTGTTTATCGTCTGGAAATCACTGATGAAAAAATATCAAAAATCCAAAAAATTGACGCGGTTTCAAGAACAATACTAAAAGAGGTCAATATTTTCTTTTTATTCCCCGCAAAACATTTCATTACCGCCCCAGAAGAACTTGAAAGGGCGATAAAAGATATAAAAAAAGAATTGGATACACAGCTAAAGATTTTTGATAAAGAAGGAAAAATTCTTGAAGCAGAAAGGTTAAAGAGGCGCACGAGTTATGATTTGGCTCTTATCCGTGAAATCGGATATTGTTCCGGAATAGAAAATTATTCACGACACTTTTCCGGTAAAAAAGTAGGAGAACCTCCAGACACCCTGCTTTCATATTTTCCACACAAAAAGGACGGTTCAGCCGATTTTCTGACAATTATAGATGAATCTCACGTTACAGTACCTCAAATAGGGGGTATGTATAACGGCGACCAAGCCCGTAAGCGCACTCTTGTGGAGCACGGCTTTAGACTGCCATCCGCAAAAGATAACCGTCCATTGAGATTTGCAGAGTTTGAGGAAAGGGTTGGGCAAATATTGTTTACTTCGGCAACTCCTGGAAAGTATGAAAATGAAAAAAGCGAAAAAACCACAGAACAAGTAATACGACCTACTGGGCTGATTGATCCAGAAATTTCCATTAGGCCGATTCAAGCGAGTGGGAAAGGGCCAAATTTCAACTTGGAAGTTAAGCTTCCAAGTCGTTATGGCGGGCAAATTCAGGACTTTATAGCAGAGGCGGAAAAAACAATAAAAAAGGGTGGTCGTGCTATTGCTACAACGCTTACCAAAAAAATGGCTGAAGACCTCTCGGAATTTTTGAAAGAAAAAAAGATAAAAGCCCGATATCTTCACAGTGATATAAAGACGATTGAAAGAATAGAAATACTAACTTCGTTTAGAAAAGGAGAATTTGATTGTTTGGTCGGAGTAAATCTTCTAAGAGAAGGTTTGGACTTGCCGGAGGTAACCTTTATAGGGATTTTAGACGCGGACAAAGAGGGATTTTTGCGTTCCGAAACATCACTCATACAGATTATAGGAAGAGCGGCCAGAAATGTTGACGGCCATGTAACGCTCTATGCCGATAACATAACGGGGTCAATTGGTAGAGCGGTAGAAGAGACAAACAGGCGCCGTTCTCTGCAGATTGCTTACAACAAAAAACACGGCATTACCCCAAGAACAATAATAAAAAAGATAAGAGACATTACTGAAGAAATGAACACAGAACACAAAAAAGCCGTGCAGTCGGAGCTTTCTCTTGAAGAGGCAATATTCAAAAAGAATCCTCGCAAGCTTATTCGGCAGAAAGAGTTACAAATGAACGCTTCTGTAAAAATACTTGATTTTGAAACCGCAGCGATTTTAAGAGACGAACTGTTGATTTTGAAAGAAAGACTTAAGGGTGGGGAATAAAAATTTTAATTATATAAGTTGCTATTTCTTTTTTATTAGAAGCTTGGTATATTGTTCTGACTACCCCTATAGACAAATCGGGGGCTATTGTTTTTATGGAAAAAAAGACAAAAGAAAAAAATAAAGAAACAAATGAGGATAAACTGATTGTTCGCGGTGCTCGTACTCACAACTTGAAAGATATTACGGTTGAAATGCCGAGAAATAAAATGGTCGTTTTCACCGGGCTCTCTGGTAGTGGCAAGTCATCTTTGGCTTTTGATACTATTTTTGCTGAAGGTCAAAGAAGATACGTAGAATCTTTGTCTTCTTATGCCCGTCAATTTTTGCGTCAAATGCAGAAGCCGGATGTTGATGAAATCATAGGTTTGTCACCGGCAATTTCCATTGACCAAAAATCTCGCTCCAACAACCCTCGCTCAACCGTCGCGACAATAACCGAAATCTACGATTATCTTAGAGTATTGTATGCGCGAATCGGAAGACCCCACTGTTTTGTGTGCGGAAGGGAAATAAAAAAGTTGTCAAATGAAGAGATCAAAAATTTTGCCTTAGATCTTTTACACAAGGAACAAACAACCGCACCTGGCGAAAAATCAAAAAAAATTTCACTACCAAAATATCTTGAAATATTTTCTCCGGTAGTCAGAGGTAGAAAAGGGGAATATTACCAGCTCTTATACGACCTTTTGGGAAAGGGATATACGGAAGTGATAATCGATGGCGCAAGAAAAAAACTTCGAGAACAAATAGTTCTTTCAAAGACCAAACGCCATGACATAGATGTTTTGGTTGATTCAATAAATATTGAAGAATTTAAGAAAAACTCAAAAGATGCGGAAGAAAGACTTTCCGAATCACTTGAAATGGCTCTGAATGAATCCGAGGGCTTGGTGAAAATTAGGTTTACTGATATAAAAAATCTGCACAACAAAAAAGAAGACGACAAAAATGAAGAGCATCTTCTTTCATCAAAGTTTTCTTGCCCCATTGACGGTTTCTCTTTTCCCGAGATAGAACCGCGTCTTTTTTCTTTCAACTCTCCTTATGGCGCTTGCCCAGAATGTAATGGTTTGGGAACTAAACATTTTTTTGGCACGGAGCCGTGCCCTGTATGCAATGGCGCGAGACTCCGACCGGAGGCCTTGCATGTGCTTATTGGCGGAAAAAACATAGTTGAGCTTGTTGCCCTATCTATCAATGATTGTGATAAATTTTTTAATAAAGTAAAAATCACAGCCAGAGAGCGCAGTATTGCCAAAGTGGTTTTGAAAGAAATAGAATCTCGCTTGAGATTTATGATTGATGTTGGCATTGAATATTTGTCTTTGGATAGGCGAGCCAACACGCTCTCGGGTGGGGAGGCACAACGAATTCGCCTCGCTTCCCAGCTTGGTTCCGGTCTTGTCGGCGCGCTCTATGTTCTTGATGAGCCAACCATAGGGTTGCATTCTCGTGACAACAACAGATTGATAAAAACTCTTTTGGGTTTAAGGGATTTAGGAAATACAATCATTGTGGTAGAGCACGATGAAGATACGATTTTTTCTTCGGATTATATCGTTGACATAGGACCGAAAGCGGGGATTCATGGCGGGAAAATCGTTGTGGCGGATTATTTAGACAAACTCCTCCTATCAAAAAACAACAATTCTGGTTCACGGACGATATCCTATCTCCGCAATGAGTTAGCCATAGAAATACCAAAAAATAGACGAACATCCGAAAAAGGCAAGCTGTCCATCAGGGGTGGAAAAATATTTAATATAAAAAACCTTAGCGTTGATGTCCCCTTGGGCAAATTGGTAGCGGTCACGGGGGTATCGGGTTCCGGAAAGTCATCTTTTATTTATGAAATTGTTCACAAAAATCTACAAGCCAGATTTGATAGAAGATATAGAAGCGCGGAAGTATACAATTGTACCAGTTTTAGCGGTACGGAATATATCGGGCGCTCAATTTTGATTGACCAATCGCCGATAGGCAGAACGCCACGCTCAAATCCCGCCACATATACGGGAGCTTGGACTTTTGTTCGAGAACTATTTTCCGAAAGTGTGGAAGCTAAAGCTCGTGGATGGAAAGCAAACAGATTCTCTTTTAATGTTAAAGGGGGGCGGTGTGAGACCTGCCAGGGGAATGGTGAAATTGCGGTTGAAATGCATTTTCTTCCGACCGTTCATGTTCCCTGTGATGTGTGTAATGGTAAAAGATTTATGAAGGAGACGCTTGAAGTTAAATACAAAAACAAAAATATTCACGACATATTGAAGATGACAGTAGAAGAAGCGCTTATGTTTTTTGAAGATATTCCTGCTATTTATGACCGTCTTAAAACAATGGATGAGGTCGGTCTTTCATATCTGGAATTAGGGCAATCTGCCACCACACTGTCTGGCGGTGAAGCTCAAAGAGTGAAAGTGTCATCAGAGCTTTATAGACCACATATGCAAAAAACAATTTACCTTCTGGATGAGCCGACTATTGGTTTACATTATGATGATGTAAAAAAACTGATAGAAATTCTTCAAAAGTTGGTTGAAAAGGGAAATACTGTTGTTGTCATTGAACACAATATGGATTTTATAAAATCATGCGACTATGTTATAGACTTTGGTCCGGAAGGCGGGGATGGTGGGGGAGAGATTGTTGCAAAAGGGACGCCCGAAGAGATTGTAAGATTTGCAAAATCTTACACAGGTCAATATTTAAATAAAGCACTTAAGGCGGTAAAAAGATAAAATACCAAGTTTCAAAACACGAAAATATTTAACCATATTCATAGCTGGCTATGGTATTGCGCGGAAAGTAGTACTTGGAAGTTAGGCTTCCAAGCCGGCTGTTATGCTGGTTTTTTTGGAAAAGCCCCCGTCGCGGTCGCGATCGGGGGCTTTGTTGTGCTGGTTTGAGGTGGAATCTTCAGCATTTTTGCGTGAAGTAACCACACACCACACACCATCCGGGGCTCACACTCAAGGCTTCGGGGGTGTGTCTTCCACTCCTCTCGCACTCACTGCGGAGATTCTCCAACCTAAGGATCTCTCCATTAGAAAGCGTATCGGGGTAAATCCTGTGCCCTCTGAAAATGATTGAGTGCACCTCCTCGAAAATTTGTTGCTCCCTTTCTGTTTTTTCTATACCACCGAAATGTTTCATTCGCCCCTCCTTTGATGGTTGCGTACAGTCCAAGAGTAAAGTATCTTTTTACGAGTGATAAGTCAAGATTTTAAAAAATTTAAATTACCGGATTCTCCCGGGGTTTATTTTTTCAAGAAGAATAAACGCATTATATATATTGGCAAAGCCACCTCCCTTAAAGACAGGGTGAAAAGCTATTTTTCAAAAGACCTTGTCCGCTCACGCGGACCCCTTTTGGTTAAAATGATTGAAGAGGCCGATAAATTGGACTATGAAAAGACAGACTCTGTTCTGGAAGCTTTAATACTTGAAGCGCGTTATATAAAAAAACATCAGCCCTATTACAACTCCAGGGAAAAAGATGACAAAAGCTACAACTTTGTTGTTGTTACGGATGAGAAATATCCGCGAGTGTTGGTAATGAGGGGGAGGGAATTGGAAAAAGCAATTCTCGAAATTCACCATTCACCATTCATTATCCGCTCTACTTTCGGCCCGTTTCCCAACGGAGGACAATTGAAAGAGGCGCTTAGAATAATTCGTAAAATTTTTCCTTTCCGCGACAAATGTACACCCTTTGACCCGTGCTTTAAATCCAAAAATCGCACGACCAAAGCCCTTCCAAAACCTTGTTTTAATCGCCAAATCAGGCTTTGTCCCGGAGTCTGTACCGGTGAGATTTCGGAAAAAGAATACAAAAAAACAATAAACAATATAAATCTATTTTTTCAGGGAAAGAAAAAACAAATAATAAAAAATTTAAAAAAAGAAATGGCTGGTGCCGCGAAGGTATATGAGTTTGAGGTTGCATCCATGTTGAAATCTCAAATTTTTGCTCTAGAACACATAAGGGATGTGTCTTTGATTAAAAGCGAAGTGTTAAGGGCTGGAAATTTAAATGGAGGTTCTGGTTTTCGCATAGAAGCGTATGACATAGCCCATATCTCTGGTAGCAATACCGTGGGCGCCATGGCGGTAGTTGAAAACGGAGAGATTGCGAAGGGGGAATACCGTAAATTCAAAATTTTATCTTCAACAAAAGGAGGAATAAACGACATTGCAAGTCTAAAGGAAGTGTTGGTAAGGAGGTTGGGACACTTGGAATGGAAGCTCCCAAACCTTATTGTGGTTGATGGAGCAATGGCTCAATATAATATTGCAAAAAATATTCTAAAAGAAAGGGGGTTTAATATAGAGCTGATTGCTGTTGTCAAAGACCAAAAACACAAACCAAGTGAAATCATGGGAAAAAAGGGCATCATAAAAAAGCATGAAGTAGAGATATTGCTCGCGAATAGCGAAGCACACAGGTTTGCTTTAAATTTTCACAGAGCACTTAGACATAAAAAAATGTTTGGACGCAATTTGTGATACTATCGTTCTAGCGTGTTGGTCCTACCATACCAAGGTTTGAACGGGGTTCCAGACCTTGCATTACCGTAAGGGATGCGCAAGGAAGCAACTATGCCAACACGCGAACCCCACCCCAAGTCGCGTAAGCAGAAGTACGCGACTTTCATTTTTTCCAGTCTCTTATAAAATGAAGTTATGATAAGTGGCGCTATAGATAAAAACAAAATTCGCGTTGGTGTATTGCGCGGAGGTCCGTCTAGTGAATACGAAATATCGCTATTAAGCGGACACAATGTGTTAAAGAATATTCCAGAGCGATACGAGCCGATTGATATATTAATTTCCAAAGACGGGGTTTGGTATTTGGGTGGGGTGCCAAAATCTCCGGACAAAATACTACAAAATGTAGATGTTGTTCTAAATGCGCTTCATGGAAAATTTGGAGAAGATGGTAAAGTTCAAAACATTCTTGAAAAATTTAATATTTCATATACAGGTTCTCGGCCACTTCCTTCGGCGGTATCCATGAACAAGATTATATCCAAACGCCTTTTTAGTGAAAGTGACATAAAAACACCGTATTACACCGTTTTTCACCCCAAACACAATGTCCGCGGAAAAGTGAGAGAATTGTTCAAATCATTTCCTCAACCGTCTATTATTAAACCTTTTTCGGGGGGTTCTTCGGTTGGCATTACGTATGCTTCCAATTTTGATACTTTTGAAAATGGAATTGAGAATGCTCTTCGCCATGGCGGAGTGGCGGTGATTGAAGAGTATATTCCGGGAAAAGAAATAACAGTTACCGTTTTAGAAAGTGGTGATGACGCGAGTCTTTACTCTCTGTTTCCTGTTGAAATAGTTAAACCCGCGTCTAAAAATTATTTGGATTACGAGACCAAGTGCGATCTAAATTCGGGTATGAAATGCCCAAGCACCCTCTCAAAAGATGAGAAAATCGAAGCGCAAGATATGGCAATCAGGGCGCACAGGTCTTTGGGATTGAGGCACTATTCCAACGCTGATTTTATAGTTCACCCAACGCGTGGTATTTTTCTAATTGAGGTCAACTCTTTGCCCGGCATTACAGAGAACTCCATATTACCAAAATCTTTAGAAGTATCTGGTATTTCCCTTTCAGATTTTATTGACCACATTCTTAAGCTTTCTCTTAAAAAATATTAGACCACTTCCCCGCAAGGAAATGGTCTAAAGTATTGCTAGTGAGTGTGGTTTAGGATGTGGCATTTCTATACCTCCTCTCTATCTCCAACACCCTTGCGTATTGTAATTGTGCCGATTTTGCCCGTGATTTTCACGGTGGTGCCATTGCTCAAAATGCGGAAGCTGTCGTGAACGCTAAAACGCAGTTCTTCTTCGCCACTCCCGTATCTTTCTTGGGCAATCTTGTAGCCCGCTTTGCGCGGGTCTATGTCGTTGTCCTTCATAACGGACATAGACGAGAGAAAAACAACAAATTCAGAACCTTCTCTCCGCGCCAGAAATATGATACCAGTAGCAATGCCGTCCACTGATGGCCAGCTGATTTTGGCCCCGGTAAGGTTCGGCAACCTTAAGACTTCAATTAATGACATATCGCCTCCTTGGTTGAGTGCTTCTTGAAAGATTCTTCCATTTTTATAAAATGTTGTCAAATATGGATTCGTTTCACAATTTTTATTCTTCTCTATTTTTTCGTGGTATTGGTAAGCGCTAGTGATATTATAGTGGTATGAAATACCCCGTTGTTATAAAGCAGAGTCCTCTTATTCTATTGCGCAGAATAGTCCAAGTGGAGCTTTTGGTGGGACTCTTTCTGTTTGCTATTTCTTTTATTCTAAATTATGAAAAGATTTTTCGTGAAATTATTGCCAGATTTTTCGACAGATACGACATTTTTCTTGTTATCTCCGCTTCAGCTCTTCAACTCCTCATAACAATATTCATATTTTTCCAGTGGCATTCGGAAGAGTATCGCTTGAAAGAGAAAGAAATTATTCATAAACGCGGTTTGTTTTTTAAAAAAGAAAACTCAATTCTTCTCAAAAACATTTCTTCTGTTGAATATAAGCGTGGCCCGTTAGAATTTTTTCTCAACTATGCGACTTTGATTATCCATACACGCGCCGGTGAAAAACCCATCAAGATTTCAAGTGTGGAAAATGCCGAAATTTATTCAGATGTAATCAGAGACACTATGGATATTGCGATTACCGGTAAACCCAAAAGCAATTCAAAAAAACACTCCATATTGGATATGATTTTGGAAGGGGAGAATCAGTATTTAGAGTTCAAACAAACCTTTCGCTGGGACATAAAACAGAAAGTAACAAGCAAGGACTTGGAGAAATCGGTGATAAAAACAATTTCCGCTTTTCTTAATTCTGACGGAGGAAATCTGCTAATAGGAGTTGCCGACAACGGCAGTGTTTGCGGAATTAATGACGACATAAAAACATTGGTGAAAAAAGACAAAGATGGTTTTGAAAATCATTTTAATCAAGTTTTAAGAACCAGTATTGGTGCGGAATTTCGTCAATATGTAAACCTTATCTTTGAAACAATAGAAGACAAGGATGTTTGTTTTATAGAAGTCACACCCTCTCCTAAGCCGGTATATGTGAAAACAAACGGGGAGGAAGAGTTTTTTATTCGCACGGGCAACAGCACAAGCCCGCTGAAAGTGAGCGAAGCAAATTCTTATATTGAATCACATTGGGAAAAATAGGAATTATGGTGGACCCACGGGGAGTCGGTCACGAATAATTCGCTCACCCTCGTTCACGAATTTTCGCGACCCCGGCTCAATATTTCGCAAGCTTGCTCAATATATCTGTGCCTTGCAACTCCCCACATAAGCAAATAAATTTGCTTATTGCGTGTGGACCCACGGGGAGTCGCACCCCGGACTCGTCCATGCCATGGACGCGTGTTACTGCTATACCATGGGCCCGTGGCTGATATTTTGATTGATTTTGTATACCCTGTCTAGTACTATTGTTTTTCAGTTGGGCTTGCCCTGAGCGAGCTTAGCGAATCGAAGGGCCCTTAGCTTAGTTGGTAGAGCGCCTCATTTGCAATGAGGAGGTCACCGGTTCGAATCCGGTAGGGTCCACCATTTCAGATTTGACGAGGGGCGAAGCCCCTAGGCAACTTCTTCGTCAAATCAAATTTTGTGGTGTTTGTTTGAAAAAGTCAGAACTCATTTTGCAGAAAATCCCAACGAATGAAACGGAAACAATGTGGACAAAGTTTTACGGAAACTATTTTCTGGGGAAAGGATTCCGCAAAACTTCGGCTAATTTCTAATAACCGACAAAAAAATTCGCATAAAAACCAAATAATGTTTCAAGTGCTATAATGATTTATAATGGATATACCAGAATCATTACGCGCTCGTAGCTACGAACTTTTAAAGAAAAATCA